>JAABUS010006421.1_pt1 | contig 14318 bp, 15 predicted proteins | sample 5560161 | NCBI WGS metagenome assembly JAABUS01 (sample SAMN10711885, study PRJNA513376) | rock metagenome | isolation source: Antarctica rocks | place: Antarctica: Victoria Land, Trio Nunatak nord | collected 2016-01-04 | reverse complement strand
CGCAGACCGCGAGCGGGACAGGCGCCGCCTGACAACGACGGGATCGCACAATGTCGAGGTACGTGTTCGAATTCTCCGAGGGGAACGCCTCGCAGAAGGACCTGCTCGGGGGCAAGGGCGCAAACCTGGCTGAGATGACGAACCTTGGGCTGCCGGTGCCCCCTGGATTCACCATCACCACCGATGCCTGCCGGGTGTTCCTGCGCACAGGGGAACTCCCCAGCGAGCTGGCCGACGAGATCGACGCACATCTGGCCGAGCTCGAGACGACGATGGGCCGCACGCTGGGACACATCGATGACCCGCTCTTGGTATCGGTGCGCTCAGGCGCCAAGTTCTCCATGCCAGGCATGATGGAGACGGTCTTGAACATCGGTCTCAACGACGACTCGGTCGAGGGGCTCGCCAAGGTCTCCGACAACCCGCGGTTCGCCTGGGACTCTTACCGCCGGCTGCTGTCGATGTTCGGAAGCACCGTGCTCGGTATCGACCGCTCCGTCTTCGACGACGCGCTCGACGAGCTGAAAACTGGACGAGGCGCCGAGACAGACGTCGATCTGGGCGCAGCGGACTTCCGGGAGCTGGTGTCGTCCTACCACGCCATCATCAAGGAGCACACGGGCGAGCCGTTCCCTCAAGACCCACGCAAGCAGCTCGAGCTTTCGGTGCGGGCTGTCTTCTCGTCCTGGAACACCGAGCGGGCGAAGATCTACCGTCGGCAGGAGCGCATCCCTGACGATCTCGGAACCGCCGTCAACGTCTGCACGATGGTTTTCGGCAACCTCGGCGACGACTCGGGCACTGGGGTCTGCTTCACCCGCGACCCCGCCACCGGCCACCGCGGGGTGTACGGCGACTACCTGGTCAACGCCCAAGGTGAGGACGTGGTGGCCGGCATCCGCAACACGCTGCCGCTGACGGCTCTCGGCGAGACCGACCCCGCGTCGTACGAGCGGCTGCTCGAGATCATGTCGACGCTCGAGTCGCACTACCAGGATCTGTGCGACATCGAGTTCACCGTCGAGCGTGGCACCTTGTGGATGCTGCAGACCCGGGTGGGAAAACGGACCGCCGCGGCCGCGTTCCGGGTGGCTGTGCAACTTGTCGACGAAGGCGTGATCGAGCTCGACGAGGCGCTTCGCCGCGTGACGGGAGCGCAGCTCGCTCAGCTGATGTTCCCCCAGTTCGACGTGACCGACGACCGGCAGCTGATCGCGACCGGCATGGCGGCCAGCCCGGGAGCTGCCGTCGGCAAGGCGGCGTTCGACTCGGCCACTGCTGTCGCGTGGGCGGCGCAGGGCGAGGACGTCATCTTGGTGCGCCGGGAGACCAACCCCGATGACCTACGGGGAATGATCGCGGCTCGCGGTGTGCTCACCAGCCGCGGAGGCAAGACGTCGCATGCTGCCGTGGTGGCCCGCGGGATGGGCCGCACGTGCGTGGTGGGCGTCGACGCACTGCGGGTCGACCCGCAGGCGGGGGAGTTCCGAGCACCGGGTGGTGTCTGCGTCAAAGAGGGTGACCTCCTGTCGATCGACGGATCAACGGGCAAGGTGTTCACCGGTTCGGTCCCGGTCACGCAAAGTGCCGTGGTCGAGGCGCTGCTGGCGCCGGGCCGGACTGCCGATGACCAAACTGCCGATGACCGGCCGGTCGCGGGTGAGGCGGAGGACGACACCGCGGAGGCCGACACCGCGGAGGCCGACACCGAGCGGGCCGAGCTGATCGATGCGGTGGCGCGGGTGATGGAGCACGCCGACTCCGTCCGCCGGATGGGCGTGCTTGCCAACGCGGACACGCCGCAGGACGCCAGCCGCGCTCGGGACTTCGGGGCCCAGGGGATCGGCCTGTGCCGAACCGAGCACATGTTCCTGGGGTCCCGGCGCAAGATCGTCGAGCAGGTGATCTTGGCCCGCAGCGACGAGCAGCGAGAGACCGCGCTCGAGCGGTTGCTGGCTCCGCAGCGGGACGACTTCAAGGGCATCTTCGAGGCGATGGACGGGTTTCCGGTCGTCGTCAGGTTGCTCGATCCGCCGTTGCACGAGTTCCTGCCCGACCTCACCGAGCTGTCCGTACGGGTGGCCGTCGCGCAGGCACTGGGCCGGCCCGAGGAAGAGGCCGCGGCCCTTCTCAAGGAGGTGCAGCGGCACCATGAGCAGAACCCGATGCTCGGGATGCGTGGCGTGCGGCTGGGTCTCGTCATCCCCGGCCTGTTCTTGTTGCAGGTGCGAGCGATCGCCGAGGCTGCAGCTGAGCTCCGCTCGCGCGGGCTCGACCCGCGGCCGGAGATCATGGTGCCGCTGGTGGGTGACGTCAAGGAGTTCGCCATCATCCGCGAGCAGGCCGCGGCGACCGTGCAGGAGGTGAGTGACGAGCTCGGCGTCGACCTGCGCTTCCCCATCGGCACGATGATCGAGCTGCCGAGGGCCGCCATGACGGCGAGCCAGATAGCCGAGGAGGCCGAGTTCTTCTCGTTCGGGACGAACGACCTGACCCAGACGGCGTGGGGCTTCAGCCGCGACGATGTCGAGGCCGAGTTCTTCCCCCACTACATCGAGGCAGGCATCTTCGGGGTCAGCCCGTTCGAGACGCTCGACGTCGACGGGGTCGGCAGGTTGGTCAGCATCGCGGCGTGGGAGGGCAAGGAGAGCCGCGCCGACCTCGTGCTGGGAGTCTGCGGAGAGCATGGGGGCGACCCTGACTCCATCCACTTCTTCGAGTCGATCCGGCTCGACTACGTGTCGTGCTCACCGTTCCGGGTGCCGGTTGCCCGGCTCGAGTCGGCGCGTGCCCGCCTGCTGGCCGACGATGCAGCGTCTGAGGAGAGCGATTGAAGCGGATCGGACACGTCATCGGCGGGGCGCAGACCGGGACGTTCGAGCGGACGGCACCGGTGTACGACCCGGCTGTGGGGCGGCAGACCGCGGAGGTGGCGCTCGCCTCCACCGATGAGGTCGACACGGCTGTCGACGTGGCGCAGCGGGCCTTCTCGGACTGGCGGCACACGAGCCTCGCCAAGCGATCGACCGTGCTGTTCAACTTCCGTCAGCTCATCGTCGAGCACCGCGACGAGCTGGCCGGGGCGATCACCGCGGAGCACGGCAAGGTGCTGTCCGACGCCGCCGGAGAGGTGGCCCGGGGGCTGGAGTGCGTGGAGTACGCCTGCGGCATTCCGCAACTGCTGAAGGGCGGCCACTCTGCCCAGGCCGCCACCGGGGTCGACGTCCATGAACTCAAACAACCGCTCGGCGTCGTCGCCGGGATCACGCCGTTCAACTTCCCCGTGATGGTGCCGCTGTGGATGATCCCGAACGCGCTGGCATGCGGCAACGCCTTCATCTTGAAGCCGAGCGAGAAGGACCCGTCGCCGTCGTTGATCCTCGCCGGGCTACTGCGGGAGGCGGGTTTGCCCGACGGCGTGTTCAACGTCGTGCAGGGTGATGCCGAAGCGGTGAACCGGTTGCTCGACTCTCCCACGGTCCAGGCCGTCAGCTTCGTCGGCTCGACGCCGATCGCGCGTCACGTCTATGAGCGCGGCACAGCGGCGGGCAAGCGGGTGCAGGCGCTGGGTGGCGCGAAGAACCACCTGGTCGTGCTGCCTGACGCAGACATCGACATGGCGGCAGACGCGGCGGTCTCCGCGGCGTACGGGTCGGCGGGGGAGCGCTGCATGGCCGTCTCGGTGGTGGTGGCCGTCGGTTGCGGTGGCCGACCCGTTCATCGAGGCCGTCACCGAGCGGGTCGGCGGTCTACGCATCGGTGCGGGCACCGAGCCCGACTCGCAGCTGGGACCGCTCATCACGGGCGCCCACCGCGACAAGGTCGCGTCGTACCTCGACATCGCAATCGCCGAGGGCGCCAAGGTGCTCATCGACGGGCGGCAGCAGTCGTTCGACGGTGACGGCTTCTTCCTGGGTGCGAGCCTGCTCGACTCGGTGCACACCGACATGGCTGTGTACCGGGACGAGATCTTCGGACCCGTGTTGGCGATCGTCCGGGTCGACACGGCGGACGAGGCACTGCGAATCGTCAACGCCAACCCGTACGGCAACGGTGCGGCCGTCTTCACCCGCGACGGAGGAGCCGCTCGGTCGTTCGAGCTCGACGTCGAGGCAGGCATGGTCGGCATCAACGTGCCGATCCCCGTTCCGGTCGCCTACTACTCCTTCGGCGGGTGGAAGGACAGCCTGTTCGGCGACTCACACATGTACGGCGCAGAGGGCGTTCACTTCTACACCCGCACCAAGGTGGTCACCAGCCGCTGGCCGAACCCCTCGACAAGTGCGGTCGACCTGGGCTTCCCGATGTCGAGCTGAGGCCGCTCAGTGCCTTGGCTGTGAGCGAGCGAGCGTTGGAGATCAACACAAGACCCGTCTCGCCATGGCGCTTAGGGTAACGCCGAGGTCTCCGAGTCGACGTCATAGCGTTGCCGCTCCTGCTCAACCCGCAGGTCGGCGACGATCTTGGCCATCTCGCCGAGTCCCACCAGCGCCGTCTCGAGCAGATCGGCGTCGGAGGTGTCAGCGGGTTCGAACGTGTCAGTGCGCGCTTCTCGGGCCGGGCGCAGGTCAGCGAGGTCGCCGACGATCCGCACCGGAGAGGCCCGGATCTGCTCGATCATCCGATCCGCCCGCGCGCATACCCAGTCCTGCTGCGGCTGGGTGAGCCCGAAGGACGGCTCCTGCTCCGCTCTGCCGATCAAGGCGAGCCTGGCTAGGGCGTCTTTGAGCCCCCAACGGTAGTGATGCCGTTGCAGGTCGGGTGCTACGACATTCAGCCGCCGTAAGAGCTCCGCTGAGGAGGCCCCCACCGAGGAGTTGTCGTACGCCGGCTGTTCGAACCGGCTCCCGTCAACCCCGATCACCGACGCGAACCTCCCACCCACGATCTCGGGGCCGTTCCCGGGCGGCGGGACCGTGACGACAGTCATGCGCTCCGCAGGCACGAACTGCTGCCACCTGGACAAGATCGCCGCCAAGTCGTGCCGCCGCCAAAACCAGCTGCCGATGTCCTTGCTCCGCGGCACGTTGCCGTCGTGTGCCGGCTCGGCGCAGACCGCCGCAGCGAAATCTGACCATGTTGTCGTGCTGCCGTTCTTCAGCGTCGTCTGCCAGTGGGACGGGATCACCCGGCCGAGGTCGCGAGCGGTGAGCACTACCTCGACCTCCGCGGGCTCCATGCCCCGCACCAGACGCTTGATCTTTCCCGGCCCGACAGGAGCGATGAGCTCGTTAGACCACACCGCGTCACCGTGATGCTGGCGGAAGGACTGCACCAGCTCCGCCCAAGCGCCCTGGTGGCCGGGCCGCTCGGTGTCCCTACCGACGAGGTCGGCAGCGGCCAGAAACGGCAGCTCTTCCGAGGGCCAGAGTAGGCCCTGCTCAGCCAGCCGCTGCGCGTTGGCCGAGCACAGTCCCTGCAGGTACGTCGTCGCTGACTTCATCGTGCCGATGTGCAGGAGCACGCGCCGGGCCATGGCGCTCAGGCTAACCGTTGCGGCGCACCGAACCGTCAGCTCCGTTCGAGCCGTCTCGACCATCCGCACGCCCAGCATCTGAAGGTCGCGGTCATGGCTCGAGCACGTTCCTGCGCTCAGGCGAGCTGCTCGGCGCTCAGAGCGCACCGAGGCTCGGAACCGGCCCGACTGGCCAGGACGAGGCGAGCCAACGCGTTGCGCACCCCCATCCGCTGGTAGTTCGGCTCCAGCCCTGCGGTGTGAGCGTTGACCCGCCTGACGAGCTCGGCGGAGTAGGCGCCGCCTGCGCGCCGCTCGTCTGGACAACAGCCTCGAGGCCGAGATGCGCAAACTCGCACGCGTCGACCTGCTGATCCTCGAGGACTTCGCCCTCCGATCGCTCGACGCGACCGAGACCAACGACTTCTACGAGCTCATCGTCGAACGACACCGCAAAGCAGCCACCATCGTGACCTCAAACCGGGAGCCCTCCGAGTGGATGTCGATGATGAACGATGCGCTGCTCGCCCAGTCCGCCATCGACCGGCTCACCTCAGGAGCACACACCCTGATCATCGAAGGACCCTCATACCGGCAACGAGTCCGACTCAACCAGCGCGCCGCCGTTGACACCGAAAGCGAGGCCCACGATGCTCACTGACACCTCCAGGTGGTCCAATGCTCGTGGCAATGCGGTGGTCCCATCACGCTGGCAAGCGACACCGGATACGCCGCAGAAATTCATGCCTGCCGGATTGACGGTCGCACAGGCCGGACACTCCGCCGCAAGCGGTGCGGCGCACACGCCGCGGAAGTTCATCCCCGCCGGACCATCCGCTCCACACTGAGAGCCGTGGATCATCGCTAGCTGAACGCGACGGTAGGCGCCACATCTGTCACCCAAGCGAAGGCGGTCCACAGCCTGTGGTCTTCGAGCCGTCGCAAGTTAGCGCTGCCCCGACGTCAGCCCGGGCAGTGTGCCCTTGGTGGCGGTGACCCAGCAGTCGGCGGTGCGCTCGCCGCTCGCCCACGCGGCAGCGTTCTTGGGGAAGTACGCCGTCACGAGGCGGTCAGGGAGCAACTGCCCCTCAGCTGATGCCGTCGCGTTGCACGCGCTAGTGGCGCGCTTCGTGATGTCGTCGGGGAAGGGCTCCTGCAACGTGCCGAGCGCCGGCGCGACGGTCATTTCCTGCGCCACATGCGGCTTGCGGCACGAGACGTACGTCTGGTCCACAGTCGGGTCGTACGCCGCGTTGAGGCACGCCTGCAGGTCGATCGACGTACCTCTGCGCAGCACGCCTTCGAGCGAACCCGTCAACGCTTGGTAGCCCTGGCCGGCGCGGGTGGAGTTCCGCAGCAGCACGTCGCACCGGTACCACGACGTGTCGCTGGCGGTCCACAGCTCCACGCCGAGCCGAGTGTGGAAGTCCTGCCCCAGGAACTTCCCCAGCGCCTCGCGACACGGTTGGAGAGCGGTCGCCTCGTCGGCCGGGGGCGCGCCGTCGCGCACGAACACCGTCTGGGCGACGTGTCGTGAGTTGCAGGGGACGGCCGCCGCCGACGACTCGGCGTAGCAGTCGCCCACCCGAGCCGCAGCAACGCTCGGTCGCTTCGCTGGGGTCTCGTTCGAGCAGGCAACCAGGCAGCATAGCAAAGCCAGCAACAGACTCTGCCACCTGACCATCTGCGCTCCTCAGCCTCAACCAGCGTCCTCGAGACCCTGCCTAGCCCTCCGGGTCGAGCCTGTCGAGACCTCATCTTAGAAGCCAGGGGAGCGCGCCCAACCCGACGGCGAGAAGCAGGATGAGCGTGTCACGCCGATGCCATGGCGCGTCCTCGGCCCAGGTACGGCGGTGAGCCGTCTGGAAGCCCCGGGCGTCCATGGCGACCGCCAGCAGCCCGGCCTGCCGCAGCTCCGTCACGAGTAGCGCGAACGCGGAGCCCGCCGACGCCCTCACCCAACGGACCGGGGTGCCGTCGGCGCCCAGACCGCGGGATCTGCGGGCCCGCTGCACCTGTCGCCACGAGCCGCCGATGGAGTCCACCCGCTGCAGCGCCGCGCTGGCGGCCACCACCCCCCGAGCCGGGAGGTGCAGACGTTGAGCGAGATGGTCGGCGAGGCTGCTGGGCCGGATCAGCGGCAACAGCAGGGCACTGGGGAGGACGAGGTACAAGATCCGCAGTGCGGCCGCCGCGGTCTCGTCGACGTCGTGCCCTCCGTACAGCCACGTCGTGAACGCGATACCTGCAGCGGCGACCGCACCGAAGGCCAGCCCACGCAACGTGCGGTGCCAGTCGCGCACCAACCAGCCGAACGCTGCTAGTTCGCAGCCGATCCCGATGAGCCCAGGCGCGGCGGAACGGATCGCGAGCGCTCCAGCCACCGGCAGCAGGCAGCCTGCCAGCATCGACAGCGGGCCGGGATTGCTTGCCGTGGTCATCGGGCCGCCCGTCCGTCAGCCAACGACAACGTCTCATCGGCCAACGCCGCGACGGCCGCGGAGTCGTGGGTCGACAGCCCAACCGCGCAGCCTGCGTCGCGAGCCGCGCCGAGGGCTCCGAGGACAGCGGCCCAGGTACGTCGATCCTGACCGACGGTCGGCTCGTCCGCCAAGACGCCGTACGGCCCGTGTGCCAACGCCGCCGCCACCATCAGCCGTCGTTGTTCCCCGCCCGACAGGTGGTAGGGACTGGCGGCCGAGAGATGGGCGAGGCTCAAGGCGGCGAGCAGGCCTGCTGCGCGCCGCCCGGCGACGCCGGGGTCGCGGTCGCAGGCGCGGGCCGCGGCGAGGACCTCGTCCAGAACCGACGAGGTGGCGACCCCGTGCTCGGGAGTCTGCGGCACCCACGAGAGCCTGGCTGCGAGATCGCGGGACCGCCATCTCCACGGTTGGGTCCCTCTCGCCGTCCCGAGCGAGGGGTGGGACCGCACCGCGCCGGAGGTCGGCTTCAGCAGACCAGCCAGCACGGACACCAAGGTGGACTTCCCGGCCCCGCTGGGCCCGGTGACGGCGAGGGCGCGCCCGGCAAGCAGGTCCGCGTCTACCCCGCGCAGGGCCAGTCGGCGGGCCGCCTTGGGGTTCGTCAGGCTGACCGGCAGCTCGACGACGATGTCGTTCGCGCGGACCAGGTCGGTCGGTCCCCGCACCCACGGCCTCACCAGTTCGGCGTCGACCGGCAGCAGAATCGGCGGGGCCAGCCCCGGAACCCAGACACCACCGGCCGCCAGGGCGGCGCCCTCTCGGGCCAGTACCTGCTCGACGGGGCCATCGGCGACCACCTGGCCACACCCGTCGAGCACGACGAGTCGGTCGACGAAGTCGATCCATGGCTCAAGGTGGTGCGCCACGACGATCGTGGTGCAACCAGAGGTGCGTACGGCGGTCTGCAACGCCGCGCGCACAGTGTCTGCCGCCTCGGGGTCCAGCATCGAGGTCGGTTCGTCCAGCAGGAGCACCGGCGCCTCGAGCACGAGCATCCCGGCCAGCATCAGCCGCTGCGTCTCACCGCCAGACAACGCCGAGGTCGGATGGTCAAGTCCGTACGGGAACCGCGTCTCGTCAAGGGCCGCCGCGACCCGGGGCCAGATCGCGTCGCGACGTACCCGTTGGTTCTCCAGAGCGAAGGCCACGTCGCGGCCAGCTGTCTCGGCCACCAGCCCCGCCACTGGGTCCTGCAGCAGCAGGCCAACCCGACCAGGGGTGTCAGCGACAGCCCGGCCGCCGATCTCGATGCTGCCCGACAGGTCTCCGGAGTCGGCGGTGGCAAGCAGCCCGGCGATCGCGCGGAGCAAGGTTGACTTGCCTGCACCACTGGGCCCCGCGACCAGCAGCCGCTCACCGGCGGCTATCGACAGATCGAGCCCGCGAAGAACCGGCGTACGCCGTCGGGCAGGCCGCCAGCTGAGCCCTCTGACGCAAACGTCGGCGCCTCCACTGCAAGATCCGACGTTGAGCACGCTCGAGCGATCAGGCGGTCGGATCTTTGCGCGGCGGTGAGGTGGGTCAGCCGGCTCGATCGCCGACCGCTTCTCTGCCGGCGGGCAGCGCTTCCCGACCCGCAGGCAGCGCGTCAATCGCGCCTGAGGCTGCCAACGCTTTGGTGAGCAGCCAGCCACCCACGCCGGCCACCACCGCGCCCGACACCATGAAGAAGGCAAGGTAGGCGAACTTCCAGTTGGTGCTGAGACCGATCCAGTAGGTGTCCCACTCGTACAGCGTCTCGAACGCCGCCGCCAGCGCGCCACCTAGCGCGGCGACGTAGACGTTGAAGAGCTTGAACATGAACAAGGCCAGCGCGAGCTCGACTCCGAGGCCCTGCAGGAGACCCGACAGCAGCACCGTCGCCCCCCACTGGGTGCCGAGGATCCCCGAGACAGCAGCCGCGAGGAACTCCGCGATCAAGGCGGCGCCTGGACGCCGTACGACTAGACCGCCGACGACGCCGGCGATCAGCCAGGGCCCGCCGAGCAGCCCTTTGGCGGGCCCGATGACGCTGGAGATCGGGGTCTCGAGGGCGGTGTAGCCGGAGCTCCAGCCCCAGTAGGCGACCCCGAAGACAACTCCGATGATCGCCGCAGTGAGCAGGTCGATGGTGCGCCACGAGCCGGTGGCCCGTTCAGATGAATCCGGCAACGCATGAGATGCAGTAGCCATTTGGTTCCTCCCAAGATCGGGAGGGGAAGCGGACGGCGCCCGCTCGAGACTCGACTCCCTTCGCCGGTGCTAACCGGAGCAGGTTCGAGGGTCTGCGGAGTGTCCGCACTCTCAGCGCCGGGGCGCTCCCCTGTCGTGTGCGACCAGCCTAGCCGAAACCGCAGGCGGACGCACGGGGGCTGCCGACGTAGGGGCCAACACGTCGAGCGGGGTTTACCATGGGTTTGCCCGAGCGATGTCGAGGGCCTGGTTTGTCGTCACCATAGGCGTCAACGAGACAAGGTGCCCAATGACCCGACGAGCCTACGGATTCGCCGCCGGGCTCGCGCTGGCCGTCGGCGTCTTGGCGTGGGTGGCGTCGTACCGCTACGACCTGCCGCTTCGCGATCCGGACGGGTTGGCCGGACCGGCATACATCAGACTGCCGTTGATCGTGGTGCTGTTCTTTCTCGCCGACGTGGTGCCACGGGTGCTGATCACCAACCGGGGGTTCTCGAACTTCGCGGCGTCGTGCAAGGACTACACACGGGCGCGCTGGACCCGCAGTCGGATCGCCTTGGTCACCGTGGGCCTTGGCACCTTCTACGTCGTCTACGTCGCCTACCGCAACCTCAAGGGTTTCTTGCCCTTCGTGAGGCCACGCGTTCTCTACGACGGAATGCTGCTGAAGCTCGACAAGGCGCTGATCTTCGGTCACGACCCAGCCGATGTGCTGCATAGTGCCCTCGGCACGGGTGTCACTGCACACCTGCTTTCCTTCGTCTACGTGGCCTTCCTACTCTTTGTGCCGCTCAGCCTCGGCGCGGCACTCGTCTGGTCGAAGAACGTGTCGACGGGTTTCTGGTACGTCGCGGCGCTATGCATCAACTGGGTGCTCGGAGCCGCCAGCTACTACTGGATGCCCTCGCTGGGTCCGTTCCTCGCCAAGCAATCGATGTTCATCGACCTGCCCAGCACCGGAGTCACGAAGCTGCAGAGCGACCTAGCGGCGGGCCGCGAGCTGTACCGGCACGACCCGTTCGCCAGCGACTCGGTGCAGAGCGTGGCGGCGTTTGCGTCGCTGCACGTCTCGATAATCTTCACCGCCGCTTTGATCTGTCACTACGTCATCCCGAACAAGTGGGTGCGCTGGACCATGTGGGTCTACTTCGCGCTCACCGCTGTCTCGACGGTGTACTTCGGGTGGCACTACCTGCTCGACGACGCGGCGGGGATCGCCATCGGGTTCATCGCCGTCTGGATCGGGGCCAAGGCCGCCGGTTACCCCATGCAGGTCCAGCGCCGTCGACATGCCGGCGGTGACGGACTGATAGGTGTCTTCCCTCCGGCGGTGGCCGACCCGGCCGGCGACGACTCCACCCAGCGAGACCCTGCGACGGCATGAGGTCTGCCGGCGAGCTCGTCCACCTCGAGGTGACCGACCAGGTGGCCACAATCACCCTCGACTCACCGTCGAATCGCAACGCGCTCTCCGCGAGGCTCGTCAACGAGTTGTCCGAGCGGCTGTGCGCCGCGGCCACCTCCGGGGATGTCCATGTCATCGTCTTGACGCACACGGGCACCACCTTCTGTGCCGGCGCCGACCTTGCCGAGGCGCTCGACGTGGGCATGGAGCGTGGAACCCGGGCCTTGCTGGGACTGCTGAGAACGGTGGCTGAGCTCTCGACACCGGTGGTCGCCGTCGTGCGCGGCGCTGTGCGCGCGGGTGGCATCGGGGTCGTCGGCGCCTGCGACCTGGCGCTGGTCAGCTCGGGTTCTACCTTCGCTTTCACCGAGGCCAAGCTAGGGCTCACTCCAGCAATCATCTCGCTGACGACTCGCAGCCGGCTGACTGATCGAGACGCTGCTCGCAAGTACCTCACCGGCACCGCCTTCGACGGCACCGAGGCCGCCCGCTCCGGACTGGTGAGTCAGGCGTTGCCGGACGCCGAGCTCGACGAGGCACTGGGCGCACTACTGGTGGAGCTCAAGGCAGTGCCGTTGCAGGGCTTGGCGGAGACCAAGCGGCTGCTCAACGCCCCTTTGCTGGACAACCTGACGGCCGAGGGCGAGGCGCTTGTCGAACTGTCAGCCCGGCTGTTCGCATCAGAGGTCGCCAGAGACTCGATGGCAGCATTCCGGGATCAGCGGACGCGGCGTCAGGATCAAGCATGAATTCAGGGAGGCCAGTGAATAACAACGATGTAATTACAGCAGAGGCCTTTGTTGTTGCTAAAGTTAATATTGTGAAAGGTGTTCCAATTGGGGCTGAAGATCGCTAACGTCTCGCAGAGTAGTGAGTTCGCGATCGCCTCAGTACGGCGATTTGAGGACCTCAGCGAGAAACCGAGAGGACGCCGTGTTGTCGACGCGAGCTATGTCAAGGTCGATTGCGGGAGGTGCGGCCGTCCTGCTCACGGTCACGCTGAGCCCCACGGCCTCAGCCGGCTCTGATGATCCAGTCATCCCGACCCAGCAAGACGTCGAGGTGGCGCAGCAGCAGGTCGTGGATGCTGAGCGGTCCGTGAGTGAGATCCAAGCCGACCTCGCAACAGCCAGCGCTGCGTTGGAGGGCTCGGCGGTAGCCGCTGAGCAGGCGTCGGAGGCATACAACGGCGCGGTATGGCATTGGCAAGAGGCCACCTCAGCGGCCGCGGACGCCCGTGCACGAGCTGACCGTGCCGAGCTGCGGGCGGCGAATGCGCGAGACGATCTGGCCGGCCTGGTGGTGTCCCAGCAAACAGCCAACAGCGGGCTGACTGCCTTCAACGCAGCCCTGACCGCCAACGGGCCACACACCCTCATCACTCAGATATCCCGGTACGAGGCCTCCGAGAGCGCGCTCAGTGCCATGTACCAGACATGGCATGCGTCAGCCCGGCTCGCGCTGGTCTACGAAGCGGCGGCCGAGCAGGCGCTCGTAGAGGCTGCTGAGGCAAAGCAGGGCGCGGCTGATGCGAAGGCAGCGGCTGTCGGAGCTGTCGCAGTACAGCAGGCAGTCGTGATCAGCCTGGGACAGCAGCGCCAGACCTTGCTGACTGAGCTTGCCTCAGCACAGAACATCTCGGTGCAGCTCGCGACTCGGCGCCAAGAGGGGCTCGAGCAACGCCGCCAGGAACGGTTGGCGCAACAGCGCCGCCGGGAGTTCCTCCAGCAGCAGCGCGAGGAGCAGCGCCTGCTCGCGCAGCAGGCTCGCGAGGACCGCCAGCAGCAACTCCTGGTTGAGGAGCAGGCTCGCGAGGACCGCCAGCAGCAACTCCAGCTCAAGCAGCAGGCCCGCGAGGACCGGCAGGAGCGACGCCAGCTCGAGCAGCAGGCCCGCCAGGACGGCCGAGAGCAACGCCAGCTCGAGCAGCAGGCCCGCCAGCAGCGGCGAGACGAGCGCGAGCAGCGTCAGCTAGACCACGTTGATGTAGCACCGACCAACTCGCCTACGCCGACGCCGACTCCGACGCCGACGCCGACCCCGACGCCGACCCCGACGCCGTCGCCGACTCCGACGCCGACTCCGACTCCGACGCCGACGCCGACGCCGACTCCGACGCCGACGCCGACTCCGACTCCGACTCCGACTCCGACGCCGACGCCGACTCCGACTCCGACGCCGACGCCGACTCCGACTCCGACTCCGACGCCGACCCCGACTCCGACTCCGACTCCGACTCCGACGCCGACGCCGACTCCGACGCCGACGCCGACTCCGACTCCGACGCCGACGCCGACTCCGACTCCGACGCCGACCCCGACTCCGACTCCGACGCCGACCCCGACTCCGACGCCGACGCCGACGCCCGTTCCGGCACCTGCTCCGGTTCCATCTCCCCCGAGCGACCCTGGCAGCGCTTCAGCGGCCATCTCGTTCGCCTATGCCCAGATGGGCGAGCCCTACGTGTGGGGTGCGGCCGGACCAGACACCTGGGACTGTTCGGGCCTGACCATGGAAGCCTGGGCGAACGCGGGCGTCTACCTGCCGCACTACTCAGTGGCGCAATATCTCGCGACGTCACCGATCTCGTCGGGCCAGCTACAGCCGGGCGACCTGGTGTTCTGGGCGAGTGACCCCTCGAACCCGAACACGATCTTCCACGTCGGGCTCTACATCGGCAACGGCCAGATGATCCATGCGCCGCGCACCGGGACGACCGTGCGCGTTGAGAGCATCTGGTCCTGGGAGACGCCGGACTTCTTCGGTCGCCCCTGACGCGACAACCGGAGGGCAGCGGATCCGA
>JAABUS010006417.1_pt1 | contig 14324 bp, 23 predicted proteins | sample 5560161 | NCBI WGS metagenome assembly JAABUS01 (sample SAMN10711885, study PRJNA513376) | rock metagenome | isolation source: Antarctica rocks | place: Antarctica: Victoria Land, Trio Nunatak nord | collected 2016-01-04 | reverse complement strand
TTTATGCAGGTAAACAACATTGGTTTCTAATGCAGGGCTTCCAAAGTGTGTACAAACCACAAAGGGGTGGAGCTGTGCAGTTTGCAGAGCTGCTGGATGCAGTGGCTAGTGTCGATCCAGAGATGCGCATTCGTTTCACCTCCCCTCACCCAAAGGACTTCTCTGATGATGTCCTCAAGGTGAGCACGCTCTTGCCTGCCATGCTGCAGCTGCATATTTCTAATTCATGCCAAGCTGCAATTTCAGTCAACGCTGCTGTATTGTGTAGACCTGGCTTTTGCCGTCTTCAACAAGTGTGGTGTATACATGCTGTATACTCATGCATCCATGTCGCATTTGTCTGCATCTTACATGTGCCAGCTAGCACACAATGTACGCAGAGTTGGCGCTAATGGACACCTTGTCAATGTGACTGTATGATGCTGCAGGTGATTGCCACCCGTCCAAATGTGTGCAAACAGTTGCACATGCCAGCACAAAGTGGCAACACCAACATGCTGGAGCGCATGCGAAGAGGGTACACACGTCAGGCATATGATGATCTGGTTGCTCATGTCAGAGATGTCATACCTGGGGTTGCTCTTTCCACTGATGTCATCACAGGTCTGTCATTTCATCATCTCTAGTCCTGTCTGGCTCTTGCTGCAGGCATACACACAGCTTGCTGTTTGTCATGCCTGTGTGAGACAGCTTGCACAGATGATGCAGTCAAGCACAAACGCTTTCTGCTTCAATGATGAGTTCTCTGCACCTCATTGTGTACAACTACGCTGATGCCATCAAGCGAAAACTGCTGCGTGCTGGATCAGCTTTGCACAAGGTGTCTTAATCTGGGCAGATGGTTGAGCAGTGTGCATGTGCAGCTTGGGACTTGGCACCTTGCTGGAAGAGTGACAGGTTGCTCTGTTGTCAGCTGTCACTGTTTGCGTACTTGCGTCAGCTATTCAAGACTACTCATCCTGGGACAGTCAAGTGTGCTAGTGATCCCATCCTGACATGCATTTGTCTGATGTCACAGGCTTCTGTGGCGAGACAGAAGAAGAGCATGAGGACACACTGGACCTGATGCAGCGCACCCAGTACGATCAAGCCTTCATGTTCGCGTACAGCGAGAGGGAGAAGACCCATGCTGCCCGCCATCTGGCAGACGATGTACCTGCAGATGTGAAATCACGCCGCCTGCAGGAAATCATTGCCCTATTCAGAGAGGGGCAGCTGCGCCAAAATGAGGCTGAGATTGGCACAATACACCTGGTGAGCCGTAATTGTGAGTTGTGTATGGGTGTCCTCAAGAGCTAGGTGATCTCACAGTCTTGATCAAGGTGCCTGATGGCAATGCCTCCACTCGTCAGAGTTGCATCTCCCCTGATGCTGCCTTTCGGCGAGGTTCATGCATGCGTCATAGCTGACAGCAAGGCTGATCTGTCTCCAGCTGCCCTTACATACCTGGAGCAGCACACCTGCTCCTGACATAAGTGGTGGTGCAGGTGCTTGTTGAGGGCTTCTCTAAGAGGTCTGACTCCCAATTGAGCGGCAGGACCGACCATATGAAGAGGGCTATCTTTGATGATGTACCTGTTGCAGCAGAGTACACTGGAAAGCAGAATGGAGAGTTGGTCAGCCTCAAGCCTGGAGACTATGTGGCTGTCAAAGTACATTCCTGCTCCACAGGCACACTGTTTGCAGAAGCGCTGGGCAGGACCACCCTACAAGCCTTTGCTGCAGCCCAATCTGCTGCTGATGATGGCCATGACTTTGTTGCAGCAGTACATGCTGCGCCTAGGGAGGCTGCTGCAATGGCTTGCTGATGTATTGGCCATGCTTTGAGTTTGATACAGAACAATCTCACTGCAGTGGAAGAGCAAAGCGCTTGCTCTTCTGATTGCATCATGTTTTGCGTGGCTGGTCTGAACATTTGTGTGTGAGTGCAATCGTTCAACTGTTCTGTTGGTGCTGTTTTTTTAGCGTAGAGCCCAGGCTTCATCTGACCGTGAAAAATTCTCTGCATGTTAGTTTATTGTGCAACGGTAGGTTGCAGCGCACACCTTTTGTTTATTTCATCCAATTGCATTCATTCCAAGCACTGCTGCCTGTGTAGCACCCTCAGCCTGCGTCCTGTTCCTTACTATGAATTTATGAGTAATCTCATGACATTTGTAACAGCAGCACAGGTCTTGAATCTTAGACAAACAGCAGATACAATACTCATGCATACGCTTTTGACCCATACACGAGTCTGCTGTCAGGCAGGTCTACCATGGTTTTTGTAGGCCCCTTGACAACTTTGCTGATGGCACTGAGTACCACAAATTCACACTTGAGGACCCACTGTGTGAGCTGTACCACATGTGTTGATATGCATTCTGTGATTTTGTGAGGCAAGGGCTAACTTCAGCTCATGCAAACGGGAGCGCAATCAGGCCCTGGCATCCAGCTGCAACTATGTGTCCTGCTCCTCAAACATGGCATCTAGAAGCCCATCCTGGCCTGTGAGAAGGCACGCAAGATTGCTAGGTCGATGGGAGTCAACATGCGTTCTGCAACAAATTGTCACTGCCTACAATGGGCTTGGCTGATATGTCAAAGGTATGGGCTGCAGGAATGGACCAAAATTATGGGAATGCATGTAGTTGTGAGACACAGCAAAGCAAGTCTGAGTTTGCTACCATCAGGTAAGGCTCAGGAAGGACAGATCCAGCTTGTGAAAACATGGTATTGCAGACAGTAAGCAGTGACTAACCAGAATCCTGACAGGCTACAGTCTCATGCTCTATGGGATCTGCTCCCATCAACCAGTCCTGAGAGGCTGATGTTTGACGCGACTCCTTCAATGCCTGAGCTTCAGCGTCAGTCAATGGAACCTGCCCTGCACACAGATGCTTGTACATGCATGTAAATGAACCACCACCTCTGTATTTCTTCTTAGCAATGCGTGCAAAGCATTGGACGCTATCAATGCTTGACAGAACATTGCCCAGAAAACATGTGACATCAAGACCCCTTTCATGCATGCCCTCAAGCATGGCCAATGATTGGAATGGCAAAAACAAAATAAGTGTACAAGGTAATCGGTTGAACAGTCTGACCTCTGGGAGCAGTTCTTTGTGGGGGCGCAGCAACATCAAATTTGAAGCCATGGCGGCTGCTTTCTTGATAGCCAGCCCAGATAGCAAAATGGTGCAGCACAATAGATGTTGCCACGGTGACATTCAGTGAGGCTGTGCCCTGACCATGCTGAGGTATGTACACACAAGTGTCACAGAGCTTCAGCTGAGCAGCAGATAAGCCTGTGCCCTACAAGACAAGGGTAGTAATGACGACATTAATAATAAAATCGCTTTCCAGCTCATGATGAGCTAGGTACGTGCGGGTACAAGGGTACTGCCTTCAGCTCTTTGTCAGAATGCAGTGCAATTTGGACACACAGCAGGCAGTGAGGCTTACCTCATTGCCGAGCATGAATGCAGTACTGCCATGGAAAGGATGTTTGTTGACTGCTTGAGCTGCCTCAGTTATTTCAATGCCAACAATGGCACACCCTGCGCATGTATTGGTTCCAGCATTGATCTGAGGCGTGTAAATTATGCATTGTGGAATCTGCAACATCAGAGTGGCTATGTTTCTCAAAATGCTTCTCTAGATTTACATCTGCGGTGAGTGCACACCTTTCTCGTTGCGAAGCCACGTGCAACACTCATCCAGACTGGCAAAGTATGCAAGGGGCACATGAGCAGCTGAGCCATGACTTCCGAAGGTGTTGTAGTGTCGTGATCCCACCAAACAAATCTGCACAGAATGCATCGGCGTTCAAGCCTATCAACAGGCAATCAGGCGCAGGTGAAGAATGTCTCACCTTGGCGACGTTGAAAGCAGTAGCACTCCTGGCTAAAGTACCGATGTTGTGCTTCTTGGCAACATTGTGAACAATTATATAGCACTCTGGGTCGCACGTGCTAGGACCGGCCAAGTCTTCTTGCATAGTCTCGGGCAAGCAACAGAGTCCAAAGGGTGGCTGCAGCTCTCAAAATCGTCACCTGAGCAGGTCACCGAAGAGCAGCCCACTAACGTACGAGTCAACAACTTTGCCCATTAGAATTCAAGTCACAACGAGATTTTCTGATCTGACAACAATTCGTGTCGGAGCTTGCTACCCCTGTCCTATAGGACGAAGCGCAGTGGAGACTGATAGGTCAAACTCGAACAGAAATACAAATTCTAGCAGTGGCCGCCGTACTGGCTTCTTCAAACTTGCCGTACTGCAAGGCCTTCTCGGCAGCACAGACGCATGCACGGCAGACCGGCCCCGTGCCCTTGCTGCAAATGTACAAAATCGTTTTATATCCCACAGCGTCGTCGAGGGTGAAAGTCTCATCGTAAGCGCACTGTAAGTTGAACTTCTACCCATCAGACCAGAGAGAGTTGTGTTAGCTGAAGCTTTAAGGCAACAAAAGGCGTGAGCAGATGAATTATCCCCCTGCCGATTCCAGTGCGCAGCAGAGAACTGGTCGTGCAATGGGAGAGCGGCCTGGTGTTGCACGGCAAAACTTCACCAGCCAGTTTGTGGTTGAAGCGCCAGGTCAACTACTACAACGTTCTTTGCCTCAACGCTCAAGTCCTGCTTGCATTGAATTCTGAACGGTTGGCGCTGAGATATGACTTGTTGTGCAGGGGCACGGCGCATCGTTGAGGCAGTAGAGACAGACCCACACAGAATAGCACAGCGCCAGAAGCAGATTGACTATGGGAAAAATACTCTTGGGTACCAGAGATACACTGAAGAGGTGCCAAGGTAGGGCGCCAAGCAGTTTTGCTGGAATGAGACAGGTTTCTCAGTGTTTTATCGGGGATGCGGTCAGCCAGGCTGCAAACTACAACTTGTAAAATATGTTCTTTGTTGTTCAGGTATCTTCGCCGTAAGATCAGTACAAGGATATCAAAGCATCCAGAAACACCTGACGTCACCCAGATCTGCAGCAAGCGCAGCTTTGATGGCCAGGCAAAGAAGTGGCGGCGTCAGCTGCACCTGTGGGATCCTGAAGAGGAAGAAGATCTGATTGAACCAGTTCTGGTGAGCAGCTTGCCAGGCCTGTGTGGCCATTTCAAGCTGTATCTTCAAACGCAACTTTCAATGAGCAACTAAACTTGATGCAACTTGCATCCATTCTCTGCCTCACTGTTCCTAGACAGCATACTTTTACATGCTGTTGGTTACAGCATAACCCTTTCCCCCCCTCAATTTTCAGATGCTCATGTCATGACAAGAGCGTCATGCCATCATGTTTACTTAAACCTTTGATTGCTTCTGATAGTCAGCTGTCAGTGCAACACAGCACACAAATGTCAGTGCTTTATCAGTACTTTCCAAAAGGCTACAGCTTACAGGCTTTTCGTGCACTCACCTCCTGTGCATTGCATTGACGATCACCTGAGCTTGAAACATATGTGACGCTTATCGCTTGTGCTGCAGCAATTGGCACAGCCTGTGGAGAGCCCAGAAGGCAGTGAGTCATCTCGTGCTTCCATCCGTGCAGTACATGCACCAGTCCCTGCTGCAGCACCTGCCCCAGTCCTTCCCACTGTTGAGGATCCTGCCCCCAGCACATTCCTCTCCCCAAAGAAGCAGAAGACAGACACAGGGCATGCAGTGAGCATACGCACCAGAAGTGATAACTTGGTGTTTGCCATGGGCCCTCATAGCAAATTGCACAAGAGCATGACATGAAGCCAAGTAAAATGACAGCTCATGAGTTTGTCATTTCAGTAGGTTGAGCAGCTGACCCATTAGCAGATCCAGGCTTGTTGCTGTGTCTGAGCATACAGTCTGCACTTCATTAGCTGACTGGCAACTGCACAGAGCTTGTGTGTTGATGGTTGCTTGCTCTGAAGGTCCCTCAGCATCCCTCACAGCCGCGCCTTGATGTTGCCAGCACTGCTGCTGTCCCAAGGAAGACAGTTAGCACAGGCAGCAAGCGCAGCTATCAGGAAATGGACAATGTGAGTACTGCCTGTCCTACCTGCATGTCTGTTGATGTCACTGAACACAGCTGTCAGGCATGCACTGCTGAAGTAGCCTGTGTTGTGAGGGTTTGCTCTCCCAGGGCTGACTTTATCCCATGGGTGAATGCCTGCGTCAGATGACATTGGGCCTCGGCAATGCGCCTGTCCAACTTATACAAACTTTAGCTGGTCTTGATTTGTGTGGGGTGTGTGCAGGAGGCTACTGGCTCTGGGCACATGACATACGGGGCACATGCTGATGCTATCACAGAACTGATCGAGCCCAAGCAGGAACCTGAGGATGAGCAGGCACCCTGGGATGACCTTAAGACAGAGGACCCAGAAACCTCCACTGCAGCTGCTGCCGCTAGGCAGCCAAATGACATCTTTGGCCCTGCTGATGAGTTTGACTGAAGATTCATGTGCAGAGGCATGCTCTCACACTGAGACGTTGTGTGAGATGCCAAACAAATGAATCAACTTTGCAGTTACTATTTTCATCAGTTGGACACCTCGTTTGGTTCCATCATAATCTGACTCTGGTATACTATACCGTAATAGTACAGACCGTTGAGTTTAAGTTGTCTCAGGTAGCATATATGGCATTCTTTCAGGATGTACTTTAAGCGGAACTTCACGCAAGCAGCTGTGACAGAATGCACTGCCAGAGCATCACTCAAGATAGAATGGTTGAATGTCATAGTACAAATCCCAACAGCAGCAACAATTGTCAGAGCAGGCAGCATACAATGAGTTTAAACGCTGAATTTCTGTGCAAGAAAGGTTGCACTTCATGCTGGTCATCCAGTCTCATTGGCCTGTTAGATTTCACACACACAAAAGGCTCTGAAAATCATGAATGGGCCACAGTTTGGTTCCCAGCAATATACAAACAGTTCCACTTGAAAGCAACAAATGAAACACAAACACATCTGTTTCAGAGATATTATACAAAAGCTATACTACATGCTGATAAACATTATTGCCCTGGTCTGGGGCTCTCACATGACTGCCAGATGCTTGCTTGACTGCCTGCCTCTATAGAAACTCATCTTGAATCAGGTTCCTTAGCACCATGTCCTTATCAAACACTTGGTCAAACACATGGTCCACAGCGTTGTCTACCGTCCTGTTTGTCAATGAACCGCGTGACCTGCTAAGTGCTGTCAAAGAAGTAATGACAGCTTCTTTGAACTTGAGGCCCAGCCTGCGCTTTGACATGGTGGCAAGAAGTGCTGATACAGTGATAAGGAGCGTGGCTGTGGCTCCATACAAGCTGATGTCACTGCTGTCCCAAGCCCCAAACAGACCCTGCTGAGGAGTCAAGATTTCTGCCAACACAGCAACAGCAAAGCCAACCTGCAAAAGGTCACCACACATGGGATTAAGAGTCACATTGCATTCTCTTCCTACAGACAGCAGGCAATAGCTGGCAACATAGTCCAGCAGCGCAAGCAACTCACCATTGCAGATCTGCCTGCCAATTCCTCAAATTTCTGTGTGATTGCCTGCATAAGAAATGGATCAAATCAGCATCGGTCTGATACTCACGAAAACACAGGATCAAAGAATGCCCTGAAGCACGAAAAGGTAAGGGCTGTGTTGACTTACGTTGCTTTCGACACAAGCTGATATCAACCGCAACACGCGGAGCTTTTCAGTTTTATTGCGCTGGCGCTCTTGCATAGCATCTCGCCGGACCTGGCGCTGACTCTGGGCCTGACAACGAAAGGTGCCTTTGCTGGGTCTGCTGCAGGGTCTGCTGCAGAATCTGCTAAGGCCAAGCTGAATTGGGCCACATCGCCTAATAGTGACAGGCAAGCTGTTCATCTGCTTGCTGGCCAACATGTCCTGACAAATGAGCGAGAGACTGCCCAAAAATGCCGCGCTGGTGCAAAGGTGCTTAACAGCAGGCGCGGCAACAAGCTTCGGTTCTAGGCAACGATTCTGGCTTTGATGCAACTGCCCGCCAAACGATGGACGTCAAAGGTGGTCGGCGTTGGGTAGGAATTGAGTCTGAGCGCGAAGTCACTCTGGTGAACCGCCTGAAAATGCATGGCTGCCAGGCATTTCGTGAGGGTCTAGTCATCAAATTACTAGACGTGGACTTACAAGAGGTCAGGGACTGACAGGAAGCTATATCAGAAGCTATTCAGTTGTCTGATTTGCAAAGATTCATTGGTACATGTGTCCCTTGGCTTGCTCTGATCTGCAGATGCTAGCGAAATGCTTGAAACAGCAAACGACATTCACGTTCCTGTGAACTTGGCACAAAAGCAAACAAAAAAGCACAACAGGCTGTCTGCATGACCTGTGTCGTTCGTTCGATATCACCCGGCGTTGGTTATGCAGCTGCCACAGTGCTGCACATGTGCGTCACAGACACAGGCACCATGGCAAGCACATCAAACATGTGCGCTGAGACAAAAGCTAAATATTGCTTTTGAGAGCCAACTCAGCCAGTCTCAACCTCTGCAAAACATCATTGCCATATTGATGGTCCTCCCCGTCCTCTTCCGCAAGCCAAGGCCCAACCACAAGCCTCAAGAATGTCAACAAAGAAGCTCTAAACTCATCAAGTTGCTCCTGTCCTGCTATGCGGCTGAACACTGACTGGACTGAATCTTTGTCTTTGCATACAGACAGCATATGCCTGAAAGTGATTCGCCACATTAGCATGCTGCGAGCTGTCATGGTGGTGCTGAACTCCACAACCTGCAGCATCCAATCACATCCTTTCTTGTCCAATCAAGAACAGCAGCCAGCATGTCCACGTCATGGCAGATGGTATGGCTAACTCAGGTGCAGAGTGGCAGCAGCAGGAGTCGCAGCAAGAGTCGCAGCAGGAGCCGCAGCAGGTGCAGCAGCCACAGTACGGCTTATCTGATGGAGCACAGCATAGGAGTTGATGCACAGGAGATCAGCAGCAGCAGCAGCAGCAGCAGCAGCCAGAGGAGTTTGTCTACATGCAACTGAGCATGGAAATAGCCACCACGGTAGCAGCAGCAAGAGCATCGTCCCACCTTCAAGATAGACGCGGACAGAGTGAAGCTTGCAATGAGTTGGGCAGTAAGGTGAGCCAGGTTGATGAGGCGGCGCATGTCAGTCTGCTCCACCAGCTTGAACTGGTCCCACAGGCAGTACTGCAGGGTCACCCGGTGGGCTTTGCTGGAAGCCAGCAGGCGGTGCAGCAGGTGGGAGTAGTAGGCGTTCCAGCTGCGCTCTTGCAGACAGCACTCCACTGTCACCCTCACCACCTCCCTCTCTGACTCACCCTGCACTTTGCATACATTCCTTCAATGTACTCATAGGAATGCACGATACAGGTAGATTGGCAATTCCCATTGAACAGTGCCACTGTAGCCGCCACTGTTTCCCTTCAACATGGGTTTTGGATTTGGCGAATCTGATGCTGAGCAAGCAAACATGCTTGACGCCCCCAAACAGCACAGAGTGCGGCTTTTGGGAAGATAAACAGTTGGTTTTGCTGTTTTGAGTTGGCCCTCTGGCACAATAACCACAAGCAGCAGCTGGTGACCTGCTACAGGCAGCGCGCTGCAAGTGTTGAACAGATCCACATATCTGTGCCTTATGATGGCAGCTATCTGTGGATTGCATCAGCCTATGCATGGCTTTGCACAGCAATGTGAGCTTACCTTGAGAGGTAGACGCAGCAGTCTGTCTGAAGCATCAATGTAGTCTGCACTGCCCATGACCACACAGAAGGCAGCCCGCCTTGCATCTGTGCTCATCCTCTGTGCCGCTGCCAGCTTCAGCAACTCTGCACCCCCAGGCCCGCCCTCAGCACCCTCCAGGGCCGCCATGGCCATACCACCCTTCATCGGCTGCAGGCTGTCTGTGTCTGCGATGCTAGGCATCCACCAGAGACCCTGCACCAGCAACAGCGTCTTGTTGTACTCAGGCATGCGGTGGGTACTCAGGCATGTGGTGGATGCTCTAAGGTAAGCCTTGGTGAAGGTTAGGTGCAGCTTGTTAGGGTTTAGGGTTTAGGGTTTCTGCCAAGCCTGTGGTTGCTTGTCTGCCAGGTATGTGCTGATATGGCAAGCTTACAGCATCGCTCACCATACCTGATCTCACCAGTGTACTGGCTAATACATACATGATCTAAGCAATGTACTTGCTGACGCAAATCTTGCAAGACATATGCAAGGAATTGCTAGCTCTGCACACCAAGCCTGCATGATCTCTGGATTTTTGCCCGGCCTAAGGCTTGCAGTAGCACTTCTTGTACCTCGTCAAAGGGAGAGTTGCACCAAGTGCTCTTCCCAGCCCATGTAAGATTTGTGTAACTGTTGGCTGGGCTCCAAAATTCAAAGCACAGTGCATTCCTGCCCTCATTGTCAGAGGTGGCATCAAGCTGAAATGGCCCATATCTCAGTGTCATAGTGCTGAAACATTTCCTGAGAAAACTGCCAGTCTGAAGCGAGAAACTTGAGACCAGCACTTTCCCCAGAGATGTTTCAGCACTATGACACTCAGTATGGGCCATTACAGCAAGAGGACCTGACGTCTGCATCCATGCAGATGAGATTTTGTGATCATTGTTGTCCGCTTTGTTTGCAATCTCCAGCGAATGTGACAGAGGTACCAGTCCTCTGTCAGCAATCAAAACACCTGCTATCGTATGCTGCAAGACAGTTGAACACAGCCAGGCCTTGAGGGTGTCAGGATCCTTGTAGAGCTCAGGGTGTTGCCTGAATATACAGACATCATGTCTCACCTTCTTGCTGGACGTGAGCAGTTTGTTCCAAGTGAGACCCTTGAGCTGCACATGACCCACATGGCACTGCTTGAGCCATGTGACGACAGCAGGGGACAGCACTGCAGCTGGCCCACTGGCTTTGTCCCTCCTCTTGTTGTTCTTGATGTCCAGAACCAGACTGAGCATGATCTCAGCTCGTTGACTCATGTCTCCTTCTGACCCTGCCTTGGCTGCTCTTGCATGCACAGCCACCACAAAGTCCTGCAAAGATTTGACAGGTCGCGCATCTGCATGGTCTAATGTGTTAGTCAAGCATCTGAGCTTATCATGATATTGAGGAAGCATGGAGACATGAGAGTCGAAATGGAGCAGTTGCATCATCACAAACCACTGCCAGTAACAATCTGTATGCTAGGGATAAAGAGGAAAAGCTGCTTCAATAGCTTGTGTTCAGCAACTGCCAAAGCAAAACACTTCCAATGTGACTTTGCCAGAGGCTGATAAAGATGCCACGCTCTCACACGACAAGACTAGCAAGACTAGCTACATTGAGATATTATCCAACACAGTTCAGACCAGCACCTGCTCTGACTGTGCTAACTTGCATGCACATGTCAAGACTGCATACCTTCATGCTCACAGAGTCATCTGATCTCAGCTGAAGCCCACAAGACTGCAGCAGTGTCAACATCATTGCCACATCTCCCTCTGCAAACCTGCAGAACGTTCAGGTCATGTTGCACAAGCCATCATTCAAAGTCAAAACATGGTGTAGCTTGTGTTTTACCTGCAGGATTACAGCAGACTGTCCAAATAGCACATGTCGAATTACACAACACACTTGCTTTGCATGCAGGTAAAAATGGAAAGTAAGACTCACGATGACATTATGCCAAAGCTAGCAGACAGCACCCTGAGCCATCTTCCAAGCTGCAATGCGCTTGTTGAGTCATGAGCTCACTTCTGTTCGGCATTGCTGCAAGAACATGAGGTTCTCAAGTCAAACGCTCACTTCTGGTTGGCGTTGCTGAAAGCGCACCTTTGTGTGAGATGCTCCAGAAAGCTGTACATAGTGCTTGATGGCAGAAGGCCACAGGTGTACAGGTGTGCCAGGACGCTGGCAAGGTTAGCACAGGTGAGAGACTGGTCTTGCTGACTGGCCTCTTCCAGACGTGCAGCCAAGGCTGATGTGAAGTTGGCGCCTATGCCTTGAGCATCGCTGGTGCCTGTCAAGCCTGACATGAAGGCAGCTACCACAGCTGCAAAGCGCTCTGATGCACGCGGGCCCTCTGCTGCTGCCTACAACAGGACACCACATCAAGCTACCAGCTATTTGTAAGTGTTGTGAAGGACTTGGGGCTTTTTTGAATAGAGATAGCAACAGTGCTTGAGAAGCATTGTTATGTACTGGAGCTTGGCTGTAGTGCTGTCGCCTGCATGACCAGACTCACAACTGCTGATACTGCAAAGCCACAGTTTCAACAAGCCATATGCCTGTTGGGCCTTTCCAGCTATGTGCCCTGTAAACACTGGCAGCCTTTAAACACTGGCAGGGCTCCATGGCAAAATCACAGCTGTTACTGAGGGAGCTTCACACCTAAACATGGGGAACATACAATTTGTCGCACAAACAGAACAGCGGCATGCCAGAATACAGCTGCTACATCCGTGACACTGCATTCCTGACCCTGCTGCATTGTTGTATCATATTGGCAGAGTCACAGGCCATGTCTGACCTGCAGCAGTTCAGCAGTGACGGCATCCGCAATGGCTCTCTCCCCTTCTTGCTCAGCCAGCTGCAGCACATCTGCCACAATGCCCGGCAGGTTGCTGTCAGACATGCGGTTCAGCAATCCCCTCACTCGCCGCTGAAGCTGACTCAGCCCCCCTACCGCAGCCTGAGCTGCTGCTCGCGCTGCTGGAGGCACATACTTTTCGCTGGACGCCTCGACTGCATGCCAGCAAACCCCTTCATTTGAGTCCAAAGCGCGCCAAGAGTTGCATTCCCAGGCTGCAGGCAATGCCAGAAGGACAAAGCCACAATCAGCAGGGAAACACATGTTCAGCAAGCTTCCACTCTCTCACATGCTTGATGACTGAGCCCAGAGGCCTGAACATGACAAGCTGACAGAGGTGGTGTGAAGTGCATGTTGCACATGCAGGCATTCCTGATTTGCTCAGCCCATGCAGCAACAGGCAGGGGGTCACAGTAGGCTGTGTAGGCTCACCAGGAGTTACAGCAGCCCTGCCGCTGGTCTCAGCTGGCATACCAGTCTGCCTGTCCTCTAGCATTTCCTGACTCAGATCCGAATCCAGCTCAGATTCCAGCTCCGAATCCTGCTCTGAGTTCTGGTCAGATGCGCTGTCACTGTCTTGCATGAGCATATCAAGGTCACCATCTGACTCACTGTCCGAAGCATGTTGGTCACTGGGATCAGTTCCATCTGAACCTGATGCCTGCATGGCTTTGGGCTTCTTGCTATTGGCTGCTGGTGGAGCCGTCTGTGGTAAGACAGCTTCAGCTGCTGAGATGCCTACAAACATTGTGGCAGATTTGCAATCACTGCAACAATCGAGGCAACAGATTGAGCATCGAACCGCACCTTCTAGAAGATCATCCAGCCCATCATCAGGGCCCTTTGCTTTTGTTTTGTTTTTGCCTTTCAGGCCGAGCTGCTTGGCCAAGTGCTGCTGAAACGCCAGCTCTGCTGCTATGCTCTGCTGGCCTTGTCCCTGCAGGCCTCACAGTGCATAGGTTTGCTATTGGCCTTTGGCGGACGTGAAGGGCGCAATGCCAGCCAGCACAGGGAGCGTTACCATACTGGGCAGGACTTCTGGTATGCAACTTGCAGGCATGTCTGGATGAGAGGATTGAAATGTCACAGAAAGGCGCACAGGAATGGGCAATGCAACCAAAGACTGAGAGGGAGAGAGGAGCTGACTCACAATGAGTGATGCTGGCTCAACAAGCTCATCAAATTTGGTTGTCTTGCGTGTAGCTTTGTTTGCCTTCCTGCCACTGTTGCGCTCTTTGCTTCTAGCATCCGCAACAGACTTAGCGTGCTCACTGGGCCGCGCTTGTTTTGCTGTAGGTTTTTCCAGCTGAAGGACGCAAATGCCTCATTGCATGCCATCACTAGGTCTCAGATACAGATAGCAACTGCTGTACCTGCTGCCTTGCTTGAGCCTTCCTCTTCTGTCCAGCATGTTGCTCTGCTGGCGGTAAAGCAGGCAAATGGTTCTGATGCTGCTTTTGAGTGAACTGATGTCGCTGTTTTCCTTTCTGTCGTCGCTTGAGTTTGCGCTGAGCTTTTCTGTCTGCTATGGCAAAAGCCTTGCTCACACGCTCGTTTCTTGCCCCGAGATGTGCATCTGCCGCGCTGAGCTCCTTGTTGAGCTTAGATGGCAACGCTGGACCTTGTGTGGATCGAGGTTTGCTGCGAGCTGGCATCGCGCTTGACCATACACTGCAGCAGCTGCAGACGCAGTTTGACCTATCGAAGTCAACCCCGGCGAAACCCTAATTCACAATGTCTGAACTCCGAGTTTTGCCATGTGTGTCTGACGCGCATGATGGCTAGCAACCTCAGAGTCAGTACAAAAC
>JAABUS010006415.1_pt1 | contig 14325 bp, 15 predicted proteins | sample 5560161 | NCBI WGS metagenome assembly JAABUS01 (sample SAMN10711885, study PRJNA513376) | rock metagenome | isolation source: Antarctica rocks | place: Antarctica: Victoria Land, Trio Nunatak nord | collected 2016-01-04 | reverse complement strand
CCGGCGGCTGCCTGCCCTCGCTGGAGGTCGTCCACCGCTGCGTGGCCGCCGAGACCGACCTCACCACCGTCTGGCTGGACGACATAACCCCCCACTACGCCGAGACCGTGAAGCGCTGGCGCGAGACCTTTGTGGCCAGCCGCGACCTGGCCGCCGAGCTGGGCTACGACGAGACCTTCCGGCGCATGTGGGAGCTGTACCTCGCCTACGTGGAGGCGGGCTTCCGCGAGCGCCGGATCAACGACGTGCACGTGCTGTTCGCCAAGCCGGAGAGGCGCGGCGTGCTCCCGGCGCACGCGCAAGCGCCCGCGAGGCTCCAGGCGGCCGCCTGATCAGTACTTGGGCTCGCGGGAGAAGGACCGGCCCGCGATGAAGTCGAGCAGGAACCCGGGGCCCCGGCTGGCGAGCTTGGCGATCGACGTCATTCCTCCCGGGCCGAGGATGTCGTCGTCGTCCTCGATGGCCTTGACCACCTTCGCGGCCCACTCGTCGGCCGGGACGCTGTCCCAGCCGGATGTGTCCAGGTGCTTGCCGTAGGTGTCCTGGGTCTCGTCGAGCATGTCGGTGTCCACGCCGCCGGTCACCAGGTGCAGGCACGAGACGCCGGTCCCCTTGGTCTCACGCCGCAGCGATTCGGTGAACGCGACCACACCGGCCTTGGACGCCGCGTAGGTGCTGGCGGCGGGAAAGTAGGCATATCCCGAGATGCTCGCGTTGTTGACCACCTTGCCGCGCCCGCGCTCGAGCATGCCGGGCAGCAGCGCGCGGGTCAGCTGGATCACCGCGGCGAGGTTCACCTGGAGCATCGCGTAGACGTCGTCGAGCTCCTGCTCCTCGAGCAGTCCCCCGGTCACGAGGCCGGCGTTGTTGACCAGCAGGTCCACCGGCACGTCGCCGAGCGCTTTGACCCCGTCCTCGATCGATTCGCGCGAGGAGAGATCCAGGGCGACCGGGCGGACCTCCTTGACCCGTCCGGCTTTGGGCGGGTCGAAGGAGCCGGGGTCGCGCATGCCGGCCAGCAGCAGGTCGAGCGGCTGCTCGGCCAGCGCATCGAGGATCGCCTTGCCGATGCCGCGGTTGGCTCCGGTCACCAGGGCGGTGCGTGCGGTCAGGTCCATGTAGGCACAGTACGGGCGAGCGACCGCTTCGGGTGATCGGACGCTGTGGCGCTCCCGTAGTCATCAGTCAATGGTCCCTCTCGCCCACGACCGCGCCGGCACGGGTCCGCCGCTCGTGCTGATCCATCCCCTGGGTGCCCATCGCGGCGTCTGGAAGCCCGTCCTGGGGCTCCTGGGCGAGCACCACGACGTGATCGCGGTGGACATGCCGGGATTCGGCGGGTCCCCCCAACTGCCCGCCGACGTGCCGGCCACCGCGGTGAACATCGCCGCCGCCGTGCGCTCCACGTTGGCTTCGCTGGGGGTGGAGCGGGCGCACGCCGCCGGGATCTCGCTGGGTGGGTGGGTCGCGCTGGAGCTCGGAAAGACCGACATGGCGCTGAGCGTGACCACCCTGTGCGCCGCCGGCTTCTGGCGCAACGTCCTCGGACCCCGGCCGGAGGTGGCGCGATCAACGGCCAGGCGCCTGCTTCCCGTGCTTCGCCCGCTGCTCCACAGTGCGAAGGGTCGTCGCGTGGCGCTGGCCGGCGCCATGGCCCACCCTGAGCGCGTCCCGCCCGCCGACGCCTACGAGCTGGTGCGCGCCTACGCGCGGGCCGAGGGGTTCACCCGCGCCAACCACGAGATGCGCAGCGCGCTCTTTACGGGTTTCGACGACATCGACGTGCCGGTCACGATGGCCTGGGCCGACCGCGACCGGTCCGTCTATCCGCCCGAGGCCGTGCCCCCGGGCGTGGAGGTGAGGCGTCTGCGCGACTGCGGCCACGTGCCCACCTGGGATTCGCCGGAGCAGGTGGCGGCCGTGATTCGGGACGGCGCGCGGCGCGCCGTCCCGGCTTCGGCCTAGGCCGCCGGGGGCCTCGCCTCCTGCGCGTCGACCTCCGTGCGGCTGTCGTTTCGCGGCCGCGCGTCTGACTCCACCAGTTCCTTGAAGGCCTCCAGCGCCCGTTGGACCTGATCCTCCGGGTCCTTGAACAGCTTGGCCACCACCTCACCGGCCGTGCCCCCGGGCGGGTCGAACTCCAGCGCGTACTCCATGTCTGTGGCGCCGTCGCGGTCGTCGAAGCGCACCGCGCCCGAGTTCTGCACCTGCCCGCTCACCGACTTCCAGGCCAGCCGGCTGTTGGGCACGTCCTCGACGATCTCGGAGTCCCACTCCACCGTGGTCCCCGCCGGACCCTCGACCTCCCAGTGCCAGGTCTCGCCGCGGTCCTCGACCAGCTTCACGTCGGGCATGAAGTCCGGGAACGCGGAGGGGTCGCGCCAGAGCTCGTACACCCTCTCGGGCGAAGCCTCGACGCGTATGTACTTGCTCACAGAGCCCATGGGGCCTCCTTGGTCGTGGATCTACAGGGGTACGAGCACCTAAGGTCCTGGGATGGCCGAAACCGTCAACTCCCCTTCCGATCAGGCGCTTCAGGACGCGCGCTGGGACCTCGAGCCGCTGGTGGAGGGCGCCGGCACCGAGGGCGCCACCCGGCAGCTGGAGGAGGCCGCACGCCTGGCCGAGGACTTCTCGGCCCGCTACCGGGGCGCCATCGCCGACCTGGACGCGCCCGGGCTGGCGGCGGCCATGCGCGAGGCCGAGGACATATTCGACCGGGTCGGGCGGGCGGGCTCCTACGCCTCGCTGGCCTTTGCCGTGGACACCCAGGACCCCGCCACGGGGGCGCTGGTGGCGCAGGTCAGCGAGCGCGGCGCCTCGATCGAGACGTCGCTGCTGTTCTTCGACCTGGAGTGGAACGAGGTGTCCGACGAGCGCGCGGAGGAGTTGCTGTCCGGCGACGAGCTGTCGTTCTGTCGCCACCATCTGCGCACCCTGCGCCGCTACCGCGACCATCAGCTCTCCGAGCCCGAGGAGCGGGTGCTCACCGAGACCCACGTCACCGGCCGCTCTGCGTTTGCCCGGCTGTTCACCGAGCTGACCTCCGCCATCTCGGTCGACCTGCCCGGGAGCGAGGAGCCGGTGCCGCTGATGGAAGCGCTGAGCCTGATGCAGAGCCCCGACCGCGAGCAGCGGGCCGCGGCGGGCCAGGGCGTGACCGCCGCGCTTGCGCCCGGGCTGCGCACCCGCGCGTTCATCTTCAACAACCTCCTGCAGGAGAAGTCGACCAACGACCGCCTGCGCTCCTATCCCCACTGGCTTGCGTCGCGCAACCTGTCCAACGAGGCGTCGGACGAGTCGGTGCACGCGCTGATCGAGGCCGTGGTGTCGCGCTACGAGCTGGCCCGGCGCTGGTATGGGCTCAAGGCGCGGCTGCTCGGCCTGGACAGGCTCGCCTACTACGACCGCATGGCGCCGGTGGCCGACTTCGAGCAGCACGTGCCCTACTCGGAGGCGCGCGAGCTGGTGCTCGACTGCTACCGCGGCTTCTCCGGCGAGCTGGGCGACGTGGCCTCGGGCTTCTTCGAAGGCCGCTACATCGACGCCCCGCCGCAGCCGGGCAAGCGCGGCGGAGCTTTCTGCGCCTACACCGTGCCCTCCGCGCACCCCTACGTGATGCTCAACTACACCTCGCGACCGGGCGACGTGCTGACCATGGCCCACGAGCTCGGCCACGGCGTTCACGCGGCGCTCTCCCGGCCGAAGGGAATGTTCGAGTTCACCACGCCCCTGACCGTGGCCGAGACCGCGTCGATCTTCGGGGAGACGATCGTGCTGGAGCGCCTGCTGGCCGATGCTCCCGACGCGGCGGCGCGGCTGTCGCTGCTGGCCGAGTCGCTGGACGGCGCGGTGGCGGCTGTCTTCCGTCAGGTCGCCATGAACCGCTTCGAGCACCGGATCCACACCGAGCGGCGCTCGACCGGCGAGCTGTCTCCTGACGCGTTCGGCCAGGCGTGGTCGGAGACCCAGGCCGACCTGCTGGGCGACTCGGTCGAGCCCTCCGCCGACTACGACTCGTGGTGGTCGTATGTGCCCCACTTCGTGGACACGCCCGGCTACGTGTACGCCTACGCCTACGGCCACCTGCTGGCGCTGTCGGTCTACCGGCGCTTCGAGGAGCAGGGCGAGAGCTTCACGCCCTCCTACCTCGAGCTGCTGCGAGCCGGCGGCTCGATGCCGCCCGAGGAGCTGGGCGCCATCGTGGGCGTCGACTTGACCGACCCGGGGTTCTGGAGCTCGGGGCTGGACCTGATCGAGCGCCAGCTCGATGCGGCGGAGCGGGCGGCGGGCGAGGCGGGGCGGGGCTGACACCCGTCCCGGCTGGGAGCGGCGAAAGTGGGCGGTGCTGGGCTCGAACCAGCGACCCCGTGCTTGTAAGAAGCGGGCGGGCTGCTGCGCCCTACTGCGCCCCGCGGCGAACGTCGCGCATATCGACCACTTCGGCATCCGTCGCGGCCGGCGTCTGCTGCCCGCTGCTGCGGTCGAGCGCTTCCAGGGCGCTTCCATAGCGCGCTTCCATCCGGGCGCGGCCCTTGGCCTTGCGCTCGGCGTCCTTTATCTCGTGGACGTAGACGGCGCGGGTGACGTTGGAGTTGCGGTGCCCGAGCATCCAGGAGACCTCCTCCGCTCCCTCGCCGTCACGGATCGCCTGGGAGGCCGCGGAGTGCCGAAAGGCGTGGAAGGTCGGTACCGCGACAGGCATCGGCGGGGCGCCCTCGTGCAGGGCCGGGAAGGCCGGCCGTCCGTCGGCGTTCACCGCGGCACGCATCGCCGAGCGCAGGGCCCGCGTGACGTTGCGTTGGCCGAGCGCACGGCCCGAGCGGGTACAGAACACGAACGCCGGACCCGTCGAGTAGGGGGAGGCCGCGCGGTGGCGGAGGAGCATCGCGGCGAGCTGGCGAGGAAGCTCGATCGTGCGGCGCGACTCCTCGGTCTTCAGCGGCGCCCGCCGACCCTGGCGATCCACCTGGCCGGCAATCCTGACGCTGGCGGCCGCGGGGTCGGCGAGGTCGCAGTCCTCCCAGCGGATCGCGAGCAGCTCGCTCATCCGGCCGCCCGTGACGGCGGCGACGGCGAACACGGTGCGCCACGGCTCACGGGCCGCGGCGAGCGTCTGGGCGAGTTCGTCGCCGTCGAAGATGCGACGGCGGGCGGTGGCGCTCACCTTCGGGCGTTCGCCGTTCTCCAGCAGCGGGATCGGGTTCGTGCCGTGCCAGGCGAGCCGGCGCACGGCGAACTTGAAGACGCGGCTCACGGCCTTCGTTACCCCGGAGATCGTCCACTCGGCCTTACCCTCGGCGCGCAGGTCACGCACGAGCCGGGCCGCGTCGTCCACGGTGATCGAGTCGAGCCGCCGCGGCCCCCACCGGGGGATCAGGTGGGTCCGGACGGCGTTCTCGTAGGCGGCGCGAGTCGCGGGGCGCAGCTCTGACACCTGCTCGGCGAGCCACCGTTCGGCGGCGTCGGAGAAGCGCAGCCGCGGGTTCGGTTGCACACGCCTACCCGCACCCTTGGCCGCAAGGATCGTGTCGCGTTCGGCGCGGGCGGCGGTGATCGTGTCGAAAGCCCGAGTCCACCGCTGCTTTCCGCCCGAGTCGCGGTAGCCAACCTCGAAGCGCCCGTCATAGCGGCGGTACAGGTTGGCGTTTCGCTGGCCGGGCTCGCGGCGGCGGCGGGGGGTAGCGTCTGCGGTGCTCATGGAGATGATCCTCCTGGGCCATGCCCCCGGCCGTTGGACGCGGCGCGGGGGCGCTTTGATTGGTCGCACCACCCTATTGACCCCGTGCTGATACAGCAAGGGGTGCATGGGAAGTACCTGCAAATCGACGTGTTTCGCGTGGGGTGGAAGCGGTGTGGAAGCGGCCGGCTGTCACCGGGAGCGCATCCAGGCGTCCAGGTCACTGCGGCGGAAGTAGCAGCGGGCCCGGGGCCCATCCTGGGAGAACGGGATCGCCCGCGCGGCGGTCAGCTTGTGCATCGCGTTGCCCGAGCGGCCGATGTAGGAGGCGGCCTCACGGCTGGTCAGCCAACGGTCGCCCTCTGCGCGGCCAGCGGCCAGGCGCCCGGCGAGCCGTGGTGCGAGCTGGTCGGCCAGCGCGTCGAGGGCCTCGGCGTCGAGGGAGGCGATGAGGGCGGCGGCGAGGTCGGTCACCGCGTCTTCTTCCAGGCGTCCAGAACGTCCCGCTCGCGGCGGCGCAGGCGGGCGCCGACCACATCGAGGTTCACTGCAGTCGGGACGGGTGACGGGGGACGCTTGACGGGCCGGTCAGGGCGTCGCTCGCGCTGACGGCGGCGATACCGGGCTTCCTTACAAGTGCGGGAGCAGCAGATCCTGTTGACGGGGGCGTCGGCGGGGATCGCTGCACCGCAGTGAACGCACTTCCTGCTCATTGTGCGCGCCCTCCCAGCTTGCAGTCCTGGCGTGGGCAGCGCAGCCGGAAGGCCCAGTAGTGCAGCAGGCGCCCGCAGTGTGAGCAGCAGCGCCAGCCACGGTCGGGGCCACGTCCACGCCAGGCCCGCGGGGTCACTGGGGGCGCCCTTTCGGCCAGGGGGGCAGCATCCGCCAGGGCGTGACCACGTGACCACGTCTTTCCACGCCCCTACACGTGAGAAGGCGAACGCTTCTCACGCGCGCACGTAGTAATGGGATTGCGTGGTCACGTGGTCACCGATTCGCTGTCGTCGGCGTCTCCAGCGGGCACGTGACCGCGGTACACGTTGCATCGCGCGTGGGGGCCCTGGCGCCCTTCGCGGCCGCTCACCGCGTGGCCGTCGAGCGCCACGCGTGTCCAGCCGAGATTGTCCATGCGGGCGTCCAGCCACCCGTGGGGGAGGCTGGAGCCGACGTGGCGCCGGCCGGCCTCGCCGAGGTCGCTGGCGCGAATGACCAGCTCGCCGGTGTCGGCGTCGATTAGGTAGCGGGGCGCGCCGATGGGCCGGCCGCTCATTGCATCCAGGTCCCGCTGGAGGCCGCTGGAGGCTTCGTAGCGCTGGGCGGTGTTGCCGTAGGTGGACAGGCCCTCGACGGGCTCGGCGGCGCTTAGGAACGTCCCGACGATCCCGGCTGTTTCCTGCGCGTCGGTGACGACCTGGGCGGCGTCGGTCAGCATCCGCACGACGTGCGCGATGGCGCGGCAGTGCTCGCCTTTGAGGGCCGGGACGGCGCCGTCGCTGGGCAGCATCTGCCAGGTGAGATCCTCGATGAGCCGCGGCGGCTGGTTGATCCGGCTGGCGGGCTCGAAGCGCAGCGGTAGCGCGCCGGCGCGGTGCAGCACGACGTGCCCGGTCGCTCCGCGGCGCCCTTCGCGGGCGCCTCCCGTCACCGGGTACGCGGCGTTGAGTGCGAACACGGCGGTCAACCAGGCACACTGGCCGGCGCGGTCGTCTAGCGAGGGCGTCTCGGGCAGTGTCAGCTTGCCCTTGTCGTCGGTCGCGACGCTGGGCTTCGCCTCCTGCAGCTTGGTCACCAGGGGGTTTTTCTCAGCGGCGCTCACGCTGCCTCCGCCGTGAGGTGGTCGGCCAGCACGTTGCGGACCGCGATGAAGTCGGCCCCACGCAACGGGAGCCGGTAGCCGGCGAGCAGCGCAGCGAGTTGATAAACGCCTCCGCCGCGCTCGCATCCGAAACACCACCAGCCGCGCTCAGCGTCGGGGTAGACCTGCATCGAGGGCGTCCCGTCATCGTGGCCGGGAAGCGGGCAGCGGACCTTGCCGTCGCGCGTCGGCACGAGCCCTGTCAGCGCCTCCACGTAGTCGGCCGGCGCGATGCCGGCGAGTGCGTCGGGCAGAGCGCTCAGCGCTCGTACGGGGCCGCTCGTGCGGTCCTGACGGACGCGGCTGTCCGGCGGGTCGGGCAGGTGGCCCACGATCGCGTCCGGGGCGTGGGCGGTCACGTCCAGCCGAACGCATTCGACCACGCCGGGCGGGTCCGTCTTGAAGTTCCTGGTGCCCGGTGGGCGCAGAATCCGGGCCGGATCGGTCGAGCGCATATCGCCGCTCAGCGCGTGCGCGAGCCGGCGCAACGCTCGGCGCCCCTGGTCGGCGGGCAGCGGCCGGTCAAGCTGCCACCACGCGTGGCGGTTCTCGCCGCTGCCCGACGCGATCACCAGCGTGGCGGCCGGCGTGAAGCTGTCCAGCGCCGCGACTGCCTCCGGGCCATCGAGATCGGCCCAGAGCGCGTAGACGAACGCCACGGCTTCGGCGCCGCCGTGGCGATGGGTGCGCGGCGCGCATCCGACGTAGAAGTCAGTGCGCGAGCCAATGCCGGCCGCCATCTCGGCGAGCTGGCCGAGCCGGTCAGTGGGGACGAACACCTGGCCCATCCCGCCCTGCGGCTTGCGCCAGCGGCCCTCCAGGAAGCCGGTGCGGTCGCTTCCGGCGATCATCGCCAGGTGGAGCGGGAGGGCGCTCCCCGCGGTGACGGTCGGCTCGCCGCTCACGGGGCGCCCCCGAGTTCATCGCGGGCGTGGGCTAGGTCGTCATCCGCTCCACGCCAAGGGCGCGAGAAGCGTGGAGAAGGGCCGCTTAGGGTATGTGGGGGGCGCCTCCCGGTTGGTTCACCGGGAGGCTCATCAGAGCCCGGTGGGTCGTCGCTAGGCCCGGTGCTCGAGCTGGCCGCCCGACGGCCTGCTGGGCGGCCAGCGCCGCGAGCGCGCGGGGCGGTGCGCCGCACGACCGCGGGACCAGCAGCGGCGACCTTGCGTGCGTGCACCTGACCGGCCATCCGCACCTGTTGGCGGGCGAGCAGCGCATCATGGCCCGAGACGCCGCCGACCACCACGTCGGGGTTCGGCGGCAGACGCTCCTCGACTCCATCCACCACTTGCGTCAACTCACCGTCCGCCGCGGCCTCGGCGAAGAGGTGGTTACCGTCCATCCGCTGGGCCAGCGGCGAACCGTCTTCGCTGAACGTCAGCGTCGAGGCGCCGGCGAGACGGCGCTCAGCGGGCGAAGAGGGCATCGCATGATTGGGTCAACAGCGTCATCTAGGGGGCACCCTAAAGGCCACCTCGGACGAGAAGGCCCCGGATGCGCGAGGAGCCGCCCAGCAGGCGGCTCCCGTTGCAGATGATGATGTTGATCCGTGCGGTGCTGTCCTACAGCTTAATGGCCGTCCCGGCGGGAAGGCTCAGGCGCCGTCGCGGTCTCCAGCCACCAGCATCAGGTGGCGCCGCACAAGCGCCGGCACCGCCGGATCCTCGCCGACCCCCAAATCGGCCAGAACCCCGCGCAACACCTGGGCGATCATCTCGCCCTGGGCCTCTGCCAGCTGGACGCGCCGCTCCTCGATCCCCACCTTCACGCAATCCTTCGCGACCGACGCAAGGTGGCGGCGCTCCTCCTGATACAACCGAATCCAGACGTGGGGCTCGATCGACGGGAAACCCCCCTGGCCGCCCCCGACGGGCTGCGCCATCGCGGCCTCGTCCAGACCGGCGACCTGCGAACCGAGCCACGCTACATGGCCGGCGGTGCGGTGAAGTTCCTCCACCAGTGCCGAGTGGGGATCGACCTCGCGCGGCAGGCCGTAGGCGACGACCGCGGCCCGCGCCTGCTGGACACCCGCGGCCTTGATGCCCGACGGGGAGAGCCCTCCATGCAGACGACAGCGGCCGAAGCCGACGTGGCCGGTTCCCCACCCTTGCGGCTTCTTGCACGAATCCCCGGTGCGGGTCTTGGCGCTACATCGTCCATGGGGGGCAGCGGAAGCGGCGGTGTCCATGGGGGCCGCCGGCGTTAGGCCCAGCCGGCCGCCGCGGCCTTGGCCTGGCGGGTACGGCGTTGCGCGTCGGTCTCCGACGAAAGCGCGGGCGGCTCGGCCGGATTCGCAGTGGCGATCGCTCACGTGAGGAATGGTAAGCGACAGGTCCTTTGCCCACTCTTGGCTCCGCTGTCGCCCACGTGGTGCCGCCCTCATTCGCCCGGGATGCCCGGGATGCTTACTTCCCGCGCGGATCGCCAATAGCCGGTCTCGACTAGCCAGCGGCCCTCAGCTAGCATATTGGGCATGGCTTCCGCAACTTCGCCATCCCCGGAATCCCGCATAAAGCGGGTTTCTGAGCCGACCATCCAGGACTACGACGAGCAGAAGTTCAAGGAGTTGATCCTCTACCTCGCCGACAAATCGGCGGACGATCCCAGCTTCGGCGACACGAAGCTGAACAAGCTCCTGTTCTTCAGTGACTTCCTTGCCTACGCAGTCCACGGCCGGTCGATCACCGGCGCCGTGTACCAGAAGCTGGAGTTTGGCCCCGCGCCTCGGCGGCTCCTCCCCGCACGGCACGAGATGATGGAGGCAAGGGACGCCGCCGTGGTTCGGAAGGGCCGAGCCTACAAGCGAACGGTCACGGTCAACCGCCGCCCTGCCGACACCAGACTGTTCAGCACCGCCGAACTTGACCTCGTGGACGAGGTGATCGACCTGCTTCGCAACCACGATGCTTCGGAGGTGAGCGACATGGCGCACAGCCTCTCGGCCGGATGGCAACTCGGCGAGATGTTCGAAGACATTCCCTATGACTCGATCTTCCTGTCGGTAACGGATCACCTGACACCCCACGAAGTCCATCGGGGGCAGCAGCTTGCCGCAGAGCTTGGCCTAGCGTCCTAAGGACCCCGTGCGGACGCTGTACGAGTCGGACAACTACTCGCGGTGTTGCGCTGCGATCGAGCCCGACGCGGCGCGGCTAGACGAGGCCCTTCGCTACCCGCTGTATGCCATCTCCTCGGACGCCGAGCGGTTTCCAGCCATCCCGGAGACCCCGCTTCGGCGGGTGCGTACGAACGACTTCCCCGGGGCTCCGGCTCTGCTGCTGTACTTCACCATCGACGGCGCTGACGCCTGCACGCTGCAATCCCTCGAACCACTCCCAATACTGCCGGAGATACAGGCGTGGGGCTGAGCGCACTCTCGTCGCGAGGATGCTGGGGTAGCCCATCGCTGCTTCCGGGGTACCGTCGCTATCAAGGTTCCGACCCTTGGCTCTACGCCTAGCCGCCCAGAGTTTCGCTAGACCCTCCTAGGAGGTCCAAGGCCGCCACGACGAACGTGGCTCCCACGAACAGGACCACGAACCCGCCGACGATGTAGAGCACGACCTTCATGCCGGCCACACGCTATGGGAGGCCGCTGTCAGGACGCCTAAGTACCTGGTCAAGGCACAGGGGGCTTGTAGGTGGCCGCCCCGCAATCGGGGCAGAATGGGCTCGACAGACCGTGCTTGCCACAGCTCGAACACGTCAACGCCTGCGCCGCTCCACAATTCGGGCAGAAAAGGCCGCCGAGGCCGGTGGCACCGCAGTTCTCGCAGGCGTCTTTCCTGGACACGGGCACGGTAGGACGGGTAGTCGTGACCCGTGACGACCCGGCCGGGGCGATCACCGGAGATGGGGCGGCCTCGACTGCCTCACGAGTACGGAATCCGAACCAGTAGATCGCGAAGCCGATGGCCAAGACCGCGACCCCGGCTGAGACGTACCAATACTCGATCGCTACCCCGAGGACGATCGCAACAGCTAAGAGGGTTCCGCAACCACTCAGACACCCCTCGTTCTTCTGAACCTGGGTGACGTTGATCTGCTGGCCCACGGTGGAGCTTTCCTCGAAGGTGGGCGGCTTCCCCAGAAGCCTTAGCTACTCGCCAACCTTCGTCGAGCAGAGGGTGATAGCCGCATCCTCGTTAGCCTTGGAGCCCGCCGCGGGCGTCTGCTTCTCCACTTGCCAGTTGCGGTCGAGGATCAGGGCGCGGCCCTGGCCGCTGCAGTCCTCTTCGACAAGGTTGTACAGGCCCGCCGCCTGCATGGTGTCCTGGGCAAGCTGGTGGTTCTTGCCCTGCACGTCCGGCACGGTGATCGACCCGCCTCCGGAACCGCCGCTGGTTGACCGCCGCTTCTTCTTTCGCGGCTTCTCGCCGGGCTCCGAGGGGTCTTCTTCCGCGGGCGGCGCTTCTGCCGCGGGCTTCTCAACGGTGACCGTCTTTTCGCCGCCTCCACTGTCTCCGCATCCACTTGCGAAGACCAACAGCAACGCGAACGCGGTCGCTCCGACCGTCAACCTGAACCTATCCATGTGTTGCCTCCCTAGGACGAATGACTTCCCCGCTTGACTGCGGAGCTTCCCACTTTCAAGGTCGGGGGTTGGCGAGCACTGCGAGAGCCGCTCACCACCCGCTGGCCCCACTCGCGGACGGCGGACTCCTACGAAGGCTCTGGGATAGAGGGCGCCGAAAACTTTCGGCGCGCGGCCCGCAACGCGCGCCGCGACGCCGCCCAGCCGTTTCGCCCCCGACCCGCCGATCCCGCCGACTTGGAATCGGCGCGTGTGTGCCGGGAGGCGGTTGGGCGATGAACTCCCTCTGGTAACGGGACTCTTCGCTTACCATTCCTCAAGCAGCGCGCGTTTTCTCCGGTTGGGGCTAGCGAATGGGCGAGACTTGCTGCATCCTAGGAGACCGCGCCCCGGAAGGCGCACGGTCACACGGGGATGAGAATCCCTTGCCCCTTCTATTTCGACTGGATGCCATGAACTTTCTGCGCGCCGCCGTCCTTGCTCTGCTGTTCTGCCTCGCCGCCAGTGCCCCGGCGTCTGCTGCGTCGCCCCGTGCTTGGGCGGCGACGACCTGCAGTGACTACAACACCCAAGCTGACGCCCAACGTGGAGCCGACACGCGCGACCCGGACGGCGATGGGGTCTACTGCGAGTCACTGCCTTGCCCCTGCTTGAAGCCCGGTAGTGGAGGCGGCGATGGGAGTGATGATGCTGATCGTCGGGCAGACGAGAGAAGGAAGGCGGCAGCTAAGCGTCGCGCAGCAGCCCGTCGAAGGGCGGCCAGGCGTATCAGCAAGGCACGGCGGCGCATCGAGGCAGCACCGGCCAGGATCGTTTCGGTCACCGATGGCGATACGGTCAACGTCCGGGTTGGCGGGTCGCTGAACAAGACCTACAAGGTGCGGGTTCTTGGCGTGGACACTCCGGAGTCCCGCAAGCCGGGCACGCCTGTCGAGTGCGGTGCCCGTGAGGCGACATCGGCCGCCTACTTTCTTGGGTTCACTGGCGCGACCGACAGCAATGGGGACGGCTTGCTCGATACCAAGGGCGGCACCGGGGTCAAGGTCAGTCTCCAAACTGACCGTTCTCAGGATCTGTTCGATGGCTTCAAGCGTCTACTGGCCTACGTCGATGTTGCAGCCGGGGCGCGCGGGGCGGGATTTCCGAGGTATGACTTCGGACGGTCGATCATTTCAGAGGGCTACTCCCGGGCCTACACGTTCAAGAAGCGCGTCAAGCGCTACGGGTCCTACAAGAGCGCAGAGACGGCAGCCCGCACGGCAGGCAAGGGCGTGTGGTCACTGTGCGGCGGCAATTTTCACTCCGCGAACTAAACGCGCGGCTTAGGGAGACGGAGAGGCTTCGGTTGGCGGCGGCAACTACAAGCTTCCACCAATAGCACCAGGGAAGCTCCTACACCAGACGATGGACCGCGAATGGGCGAGAGGACTCACCTACAACTCAAGCGCCGACCGACGCGCCGCCCTGCCACACTGGCTCGACCACTACAACGAGCAACGCCGCCACTCAGCACGCACCCCTCGCCGACCACATCACTAGCACCGCAGCCTGCGGTCACGACAAGCGCGGCGACGGTCACGGCGAAACGTCTCATGGCTCGCCGGGTGTAAGCCGTTCTGACAGCTTCGGGAGGCGGGCCGGGCCCTTCCTTGCGCCCTCGTTGCCGGAGCCCTCAGCGGACCGCAGGGAGCGCTGAGCGGGGCTCGTGCTTCCATAATGCTTCCAAACGGGAGCGTGCCGGGCCGATGTGTGGACTTGGGGCCCTGTCGTGGTTCCGCCCCATGAGGGCGTTTGCGGGGGAGTGGGCGGTGCTGGGCTCGAACCAGCGACCCCGTGCTTGTAAGGCACGTGCTCTACCAACTGAGCTAACCGCCCGGAGATCAGACCTCGCGCACCTTGACCCGCGGTCTACTCGACGATTCTGCCAGCCGAGCCTCGGGCGGGCGCGCCGCGCCCTACCATCGGACCCGTGAACCGTGGCCTGTTCCTGCGCTCCCTGGCGGTCCAGGCCGTGCTGGTCGCGGCTCTGTTCGCGGCCTTGGTGGCTCTCCCACTGCCGGCGGACTTCTTCAAGGACTATGGCTTCGTGACCGGTCCGCTCGCGTGGATCGTCTGCTCGATCCTGACGGCGCGCATTCTCTCCCTGCCGGCGGGGCTGGCGCTGTTCGCGGCGCTCGCCGGCGGCGTGGCAGGCGGGCTCGTGGGCCTGGCAGCGAGCCACGCGGCGGGGTTGGTGGTGAGCCTGCTCGTGTTCGG
>JAABUS010006413.1_pt1 | contig 14327 bp, 11 predicted proteins | sample 5560161 | NCBI WGS metagenome assembly JAABUS01 (sample SAMN10711885, study PRJNA513376) | rock metagenome | isolation source: Antarctica rocks | place: Antarctica: Victoria Land, Trio Nunatak nord | collected 2016-01-04 | reverse complement strand
CCGATAGACGACGGTGTCGGTCGGGACGAGATTGTCGGTCACGGGCACGCGCGGCAGCTTGACGATGCCGCTTTCGATCGCGTCCATCAGGCTGAAATCCGACACGACCCACGGGAACAAAGTGCCTTCCTGATAGCCGGAGCCGCGCAGGAAGAAGGGGGTCGCCGACAGGTCGTAGACCGCGCGCACGCCGCCACCGCGCTTGCCCTTCTTGAGTTGCCGGTCGAGCGCCTCGATGCCGTTGATCCACAGGCGCGCGGCTTCCTCGTTCTCCGCTGCCTCCTTCTTCTCGTCGCCGGACAGCGGCCCTTCCGCGTCGCCATCGATCTTGTGCCGGTAGCAATGATGCGCCTCGTCGTTGAAGACGTTGACGCGCTCGTACCGCAGCAGCTTGCCGCATGCGCGATCGAGCATCCGGGCGTCCGTCTCGATCGTACGGATCGGCTCGGGGTCGTTGCCCTGGAGGAAGCTGCGCGCCGCCTTGGGCATCGCCAGCGTCTCGCGGTGCTGGAATGCATGGTAGTTGGTGATGACGATCTCGGCGCGCTTGATCTCGGGCAGGAACTCGGGCGGCACGATTTCGCGGGTGTCGTAGTAATTGCCCGGCTCGCTTGGCATGAGGACGCGCAGCCGGTCCTTGATCGTGATCCCGGGCGCGACGATCAGGAAGGCGCGGGAAAAATCCTTCGACTCCCGGCGCGCGGCGTTGATCGTCTGCCAGGCGATCAACATCGCCATGACGGTCGTCTTGCCGCTGCCGGTGGCCATCTTCATCGCCAGCCGGAACAAAGCGGGGTTCGCCTCCTCGTTATCCCTGGCGATCTGATCGAGCAGGCCTTTGGTGGCCGCGCGTCGCGGCGCGACCTCGGTCAGCCAGATCATCGTCTCGACCGCCTCGATCTGGCAGAAGAACGGGCGCGGGCCGGCCCACTGCTCCTTTGGCTCGGAAACGCCGTCATGCTCGACAGCATCGATCCGAGTCAAAGTCGATCGGCATGGCGACTTGCGCGGCCCCATCCGCAAGCTGAAAATCAACCCGGGCGTGGTACGCATGTTTGCAGCGTATCAGCTGGCTGATACGCATGTTTGCAGCGTGTCGGTCGGCCATCCATGATCTGGATAGACCGCCTGGTTTGGAGAAAAGGACGATGGCCGACGGTGCCCCTCGCGACGCTGCGGCGGAGCTGCCCGGCTATGCGCGGGACGACAACAAGGCGGCGCTTCTCTCCGTCGGCGCATCCGGCACCATCTACGCGCTGGTGATGCCCGAGTCCGAAAACGCGCTGCAATATGTCGTGGACGGATGCGACAAGGACGCGCTTGTCGGCAATCCCGACGCGCTCTCGGTATTGGACGGAGCGCGGCGTCGCGAATGGCTGAGCCGCTTCCACGAACCGTGGACGCAGAAACAGGACGACGCGCACGTCGCGTATCTGGACGGGTGGGTGCGCTGGGCCGCGCCCGTCGTCGCGGTCGACGCGGCCGCGTTTGCGCATCGCTACCCGACCGCGGGTGCCAGCGAAGCAATCTTCAAGCTGATGGCGGAATACGCCTCCGCATCGCAGGCCGCGGGCGGCGCCCCGACGATCCACGTTTTCGAAGGCGAGTACGAGGGCTTCGCCGCGCTCGCCGCGTCCTTGTCGATAAAGGTCGTGCGCCATCGCCGCGACCGCTGGCGGGACGCGATCGGCGCGATCGACCGTGACGGTCAATTCTGGATCAGCCAGCCGTCCGCGATCGACGGCGGGGTCTGGGCGGATTTCGGCGCGTTCGCGCACGCGATGGCGGCGGCGCGGCCCGACGTGTCGATCGTGCCCGATCTGAGCTATGTCGGCGCGGTCGCACGGGAGTACTTGATCCCGCTCGACTTCGCCAACGTCCCCGCGTTCGTGGTCAGCCACAGCAAGCCGTTCGGCGGCTACTATCATCGCGTCGGCGGCGTCTACGCGCGGGAGATTCGGCCCTCGCTGTTCGGCAACCGCTGGTTCAAGAATCTCACGTCTCTGGCCTGGGGCGTCGAGATGATGCGCCGCCACGACGTGTTCGATCTGCCCCGGCGCTATGCGCACGTCCAGGCCGCGGCGGCGCGAGACGTCGGTCGACGGCTGGGCGTGAACGATCTGCGGCCCGCGGACGTGTTCCTGCTTGGTGTCGCCCCACCCCCGTCCGACCCCGCGCCCGCGGTCGCAAGCGCGATCCGGGGTGTCGGTGCCGACCGCGTCCTGCGGCTGTGTCTCACCCCGACGATGGCGGCCATGGCCTGTCCGGCATCCGCGCCGGGAATAATGTCGCTGCTCGGGAGCCCTTCGTGAAGACCGACAGCATCGCGCTTCTGTGCGAGCGCGACGAGATCCACGACTACGTCGCCCGCCTGTGGAGCGACGGACCGATACGGCGCTCGCATGCGACGGGAGGGCTGGTGCATCGCATCGTGGATCGGTTCGCGAACACGCCCAAGATCTTCTTCGAGGCGTCGGACCTGCACGACGAGTGGACGCATTTTTCGCCGTGGTGGGGCGCGATCCTGTTGTGCGAATACGAAAATCCGGCGATCCGCGATCTTCGCTACCTGCACGAAATCTACCACAGCGCGACGATGCCGTACGTGTCCGGAATGAACCGCGCGACGATGGCCGCGCGCAATTTCCAGAACGAGCGCGAGGCGAGTACGTTCACCGAGATCGCAATCTACCTCGAACTGCCCGACCTGCGCGCCACGACCTTCGCACACCCGATATTCGCCGACCGCGTCGTGTTTCCGGGCGGCGATATGACGAAGCCGGATGCGGGGCTGGCCGAACGGTGGCGCGACGACCGGCAGTCCGTGTTTCAGGAACTCATGTTCGCGCGATTGGGCGCGGTGCTGGCGGACGCGGACGAGATCGACGTCGACGACCCGCAGATCGTGTGGCTGAGGCGCTATGCCGAACAGGGCGATGCGTGGGTGCAGGTCTGGTCCGACCGGCACTGCCTGGTCGACGACGCGATGATCGCGTTGCGCGGCAACTGCGCGCGCGCCGGGCGACGGGACGCGGGCCGCATGCACCTCGATTGGTTGCTGTCGCCCGCCATCGCCGAAGGGACGGGCGTCCCCTTTCGTCGGGAAGCCGCGACCTTTCGGCGGACGTTCGACGAACTCGTCGCCGCCTACGATCGCGCGATGGCGGCGACGGACCACATTGCGGTCAAGCATCGCGAGGCCGCGCAAACGATTTGATAACGGACGGCGGACTAGCTATCCTCCGCATCGACGCACAGGGAATCGATCCCGCCGCGTCCCGACCTGGAGGGTCGATACATATGCGACAGACGCCGCACGCGCACGATCCTGCGGACGGATTCCCGTTCGACTATGGCCTGTACAACGGCCGCTTTCAGATCGTCACCGAAGCGCATCTCCACACCGCCCGGCAAATGACCGCGCGCGCTCGACGCGGCATCATCAACATCGGATCGATCAATCGGTCGCGCGATACGCGCAATCCGTTCACGTTCGACGAACGGCGCGAGATGTGGGAAGCCGCGCTCGGGCCCGACCACGACATCGTCATCATCGGCCAGGAGGACCGCGGCAACGGCCCCAAATGGGCGTCCGAAGTCCAGGCCAAGGTCGAGGCGATCATCGCCGCCGATGGCGCGACCGATCCCGAGGTCATGATCATCGGCCACCGCAAGGACACGACGTCCGACTATCTGTACGACTTTCCGTTGTATCAGCTGGAAGAGGTCCGCAACGTCGGCGACAATTTGTCCGCGTCCACGATCCGCGCGGAAATGTTCCGCGTCGGCCGCACCGCACATGCCGACGGCTGGTTCGCGACATTGTGCGGCCGTGTTCCCGATCCCGTCGTCGCGATTCTGCGCCGGTTCATGGCCACGGACGCCTACGCCGATCTTGTCGTCGAGTTCGAGCGCAACGAAGCGCTCGCCGCGCAATGGAAGGTGCGCGACACGCCCGACGGTCCCGGCGTTCCCTACCCGGTGCTTTTCAACACGTCGGACGCGTTCATCACGCAGGGCAATTCGATGCTGCTCGTCAAGCGGCGCGGCTACCCCGGGCGCGGGCTGTGGGCGCTGCCTGGCGGGTTCGTGAACGAACGCGAACGCGTGCTGGACGCGGCGATCCGCGAGACGTTCGAGGAGACGAAGTTGAACGTCTCCGACCTCGATCTGCGAAAATCTCTCGTCGACGATTTCTACGAGGACGAGCCGTGGCGCTCGACGCGCGGGCGCACGATCACATTCGTGCACATGTTCCAGTTGAAGCCCACGCCGACGGGCCGCACGTCGGCCGAACGGCGCGCATCGGTCGGCCTGCCGCGAGTACGCGGGACCGACGATGCGGAAATCGCGCGCTGGTTCACGTTCGACCAGGTCGCGGACATGCGGGACCGCCTGTTCGAGGACCACGCGATCCTCATCGAAAAGGCGCTCGCGCGCATGGGACGGATCAAGCGCAGCCGCTGATCCGAACCCGAGGAGTGACGAAAATGGACTTCGCCGCACGCGTCCACGCGCGCAATTACCGCATGGACCCGATCGTCGACACGCGCGCCGACACGGACTTCTACAAGATCTCGATGGGCCAGGTGATCGACGCTCGGCACCCGATGACGACCGTCGCCTTCGAGCTGACCAACCGCACGTGCGACGTGCGGCTCGCCGACATCGTGACGGTCGAGGAGATGCGCGAGCAGCTGGACCACGTGCGGACGCTGCGCTGGTCGCGGAGCGAGCTGATCAATCTCCAGGGCCAGACCTATGCGGGCGCCGCGAACATGTTCTCGCCGGGCTACATCCACGCGATGGGGCTGTCGCGGCTGCCCGATTACGATCTGTCGGTGGATGCCGGGACCGGACAGTTCGTTTTCCGCAGCGAGGGCCGCTGGCTCGACGTCAAGGACTGGGAGGTTCACCTCCTCGCGATCGTCAACGAGCTGCGCAACCGCGCGGTCATGCGCACGATGTCCGGGGCCGGCTTACAGATCATGTACGCGCGCGCCATGACCAAGCTGTTCGCCAAGCTCGAACGGCTGGCGCGGTTCGACGACATCCTCATCTCCGACTTCGGCACGCGGCGGCGTCATTCGCTCGAGTGGCAGGAGTGGTGCGTGCGCACCGCGGTCGAGGTGCTCGGCAAGCGGTTCACGGGAACCTCCAACGTCCATCTGGCGCGCAAGCTCGATCTGGAGCCGATCGGCACCAACGCGCACGAATTGCCGATGGTCTACGCCGCGCTCGCCGCGAATGACGGGGACGCGGCGGTTCGCGCCAGCCAGTACGAAGTGCTGCGCGACTGGATGAGCGTGTACGGCGACAATTTGCGCATCTTCCTGCCGGACACGTTCGGCACGACGCAGTTCCTCGACGGCGCGCCCGACTGGGTGTCGTGGTGGAACGGGTTTCGCATCGATTCCAAGGACGCGTTCGTCGCGGGCGAGGAGGCGATCGCGTTCTGGAACCGCGTCGGCGCGGACGCCGCGACCAAGCTCGCCGTCTTCGCCGACGGCATGGACGTCGCGATCCCCGGCCATGCCGCGAACGGCACCGACATCGTCGCGGTGCACGAACGCTTCCGCGGCCGCATCCGCGACACCTACGGGTGGGGCACGATGTTCACCAACGATTTCATCGGCTGCCCGGTCGGCGACCGACAAGCGCTCAAGCCGATCAGCATCGTGTGCAAGGTGGCGTCCGCCGACGGGCGCGCGGCGGTCAAGCTGTCCGACAATTACGAAAAGGCGCGCAGCCCCGATGCGGACGAGCTTGCCCGCTACCGTGCGATCTTCGGCGATGCGGGAATGGCCAACGCGCCAGGCCTTGTTTGAAACGCGCGGGTGTGAGCGATGAGGAGAACGACATGAGCAAGCCCAACGTCCTGGTCGTCGCGGTAGACACGGAGAACGACTTCATGCGCGCCGACGGCCTGCTCGCCGTTCCCGGCGCGGAGGCGCTGATCGGTCCCATGCGGGGCTATCTCGACGCGCTGGACCGGACGGAGGTCGCCGCCGTACTCGCGACCTTCGACCTTCACGACGCAGCCACGTTTTTCGGCAGCCCCGAGAATTTGGGCGATCCCGCCAACGGCATCCCGGGCTTTCCGCTGCACTGCGAGATCGGGACGTCCGGCGCGGACAACGTGCTCGATCTGGCCGTACCCGACGGCAACGGCATCCCCGCGTACCGCCTGGAAAAAGGCGTGTTCGACATGTGGGAGGAGGACGGTGTCCGCGTTTCCAGATTTGCGGCACCCACCGCCGCCGAGCCGCGCGACGCGTTCTTCGAGGCGATGCGTGCCAAGGGCGTCGACACGGTCCGCGTGTTCGGCGTCGCCGCCGACTTCTGCGTCATGTGGGCGATCCGCGGTTTTCTCGAACGCGGCTTCCGCGTCGAAGTCGTCGAGGCGCTGACCGCGGGCATCGCGCGCGACATGGCGCGAACCGTCGCGGACGAGTTCCCCGGCCGCGTGACGCTCGTCCGATGAAGCTGCGCATCGCGCTTGCCACGATCAACCCGACCGTCGGCGCGCTCGCGGCGAACGCCAATCTCATCCTGGACGCATGGCGGCGCGCACGCGCGGACGGAGCGGATATCGTCGTCACGCCGGAGATGGGCCTGACGGGCTATCCGCTGCAGGACCTGACGCAGCATCGCGACTTCCTGGCCGACGTGGCGGACGCGCGCGACGCGCTGATCGCGGCGATCGCCAAGGAGGGACACGGCCCTGGGCTCGTCTTCGGGCATCCGACCGACACGGGGCTGGAGGACGGCAACCGCATCCTCGTCTACAATTCCGCGACGCTTTACGATCCGGGCACGGGCGACACCCACCTCGTCCACAAGCGCGAGCTGCCCAATTACGGTGTGTTCGACGAAAAGCGGAACTACCTGGAAGGGCCGCCGCCGAAAGCCGTGCGGTTCCGCGCCTCACGCCTCGGCATCATGATCTGCGAGGACGGCTGGACCCCCGACGTCGCCGCCGCCCTGGCCGCCGACGGCGCGGACGCGCTGCTGTGGATCAACGGCAGCCCCTATGCGCAGGGCAAGAATGTCGTGCGCAGGCAACACGCCGCGCACCGTGTGACGGAAACGGGTTTGCCGGCCGCCTATGTCAACTTGGTCGGAGGACAGGACGAACTCGTGTTCGACGGTGACACCTTCGTCGGCGACGACGCTACGTTTCTACAGAACGGGTTGTTCGAGGCCGGAACGATGACCCACGACTTCGGACTCGGGCGCGCCGCACGATCTGGCGCGTGGCCCGAGTTTCCCGCGACCGGCTCCGGCGAAACCTACCGCGCCGTGGTTCTGGCGTTGCGCGACTATGCGACCAAGCAAGGCTTCGTATCGATCGCGATCGCCAAGTCGGGCGGGCTGGACAGCGCGATCGCGGCCAGCATCGCGGTCGACGCGCTCGGCCCGGACGCGGTGCATCTGGTCCGCCTGCCGAGCGGCGTGTCGAGTTCGCACTCGCTGACGGACGCCGCCGCGTGCGCGCGGCTGCTCGGCTGCCACATGCGCACCTTTGCGATCGGTCCCGTCGTCGACGCGGTGCACGGCCTGTTCACCGGCACCGTCTACGACACGCCGCGCCCGGCCTGCGCCGCGGATCGCGCGCTCGGCCTGACCGCGGAGAACATCCAGCCGCGCGTTCGCGGCATGGTGATGATGGCAATCTCCAACAGCGAAGGTCATCTGGTCGTAACGACGGGCAACAAGTCGGAGATCGCGGTCGGCTACACGACGATCTACGGGGACATGGTCGGCGGGTTCAACGTGTTGAAAGACCTGTTCAAGACGGAGATCTCGGTCGCCGCGGGCCGGTACATGCCAGACGGAAGCACGCCACGCGCGGAAGCGGACGTCGCGGCGTTGTCGGCGCTGCACGGTCCGGGACTGGTGCAATGGCGCAACGCGCTCTCGGCCGAGGCGCTGGTCCGATACGGGCTGCGTGGCCCCGCCGGGCGCACCGTACCGCTCGCGATCGAGATCAAGGAGCCGTCCGCCGAACTCGCCGAGGGCCAGCGCGACGCCGACAGCCTGGGCGAATATCCCGATCTCGACCGCGTGCTGGAGGCGCTGGTCGAACGCATGCACGGCGTGCGCTCGCTCGGCGGCGGCGAGGCGGAGCAGGCCTACGCCCGCCGCATCAACCGGCTGGTCGGTCGCGCCGAATACAAGCGTCGGCAAGGCGCACCCGGTCCCAAGGTCAGTTCGATGCACTTCGGCGGCGACCGGCGCATGCCTATCACCAACGCCTGGTCCGGCTGACCCGGATCAGCGCGCGCCCGCCGCCGCCGCCGCCGCCGCCATAGCCTCGCGCACGCGCGCGATCGCCGCGGTGAGCGGGTCCGCCTCGCCGAGCCTGGCGAACGTCCCGTTGATCGCCAGTTCGCAATGCCCGTGAACGACCGCGAGCAGCGATCGGCCGAGCGCGCGCGCCTGCGCCGGGGTGGCGTCGGGTAGAGCGCGTGCGACTTCGGCGTCGACGAGGCCGGTCAACTCGCCCAGCGCCTCCGTGTACCAGCTTGGCATATCGCTGCCCGCGACCAGGCGATGGTCGTAGACGGCGGCCCAGCTTCGCGGATGCGCGTGCGCGAAGGCGAAGTAGCCGCGCATGAGGCATTCGAGCCGGTCGGGGCCGCTGGCGTCGAGGGCGGCGGCGAGGTGAAGGGTCCACAGCCGCACAGTCCGGGCGTTGATCGCCAGGATCAGCCGATCGTGGCTGCCGAAGACATTGTACAGCGTGCCGATCGAATAGCCGATGCGCTTGGCCACTTCGCGCGCGGAAAAGCGCGCGAAGCCGACCTCCTCCATCTGGCGATGGCCTTCGTCGACGATCAGCGCTTCCAGCTCGGCGCGGGTGTGATCGGATCGGCGTCCCATGTCAGCGGTCGTACGGGAGCCGTTTTGCGATGTCGACCAAAGCCGTCCTGACAGCTCATTAACCAGATCCGGCTGAGATAAACTCTGATCTGAGCAATGTTCAATTTATATTGATCATTGTTTAATTACAGGGTATGTCGATCGTATGGAACATCATTCGGATCAAGCCTCCCTGTTTTCGGAAGTGCTACGACACGGCGATGAAGGCGGCGACGCGCTTGCATGCTTCCGTGACATAATTGTGCCCAATGCCGCTCCGTGTCGGCGAACCACACCCGTACTTGCCCCCTTCGCGTTGCGCGGGATCGCGCATTATCTGCCTCGCACGGTTCTGACCTCGACGGCGCTGGACGAACGCCTCGGGCGGGAGGCCGGTTCGGTCGAACGCGACTTCGGCATCATCGAACGGCGTGTCGCGCAGCCCGACGAGACGAGTTCGGCGATGGCGAACGCCGCCGCCCGGGATGCGCTCGCTCAGGCGGGATGGGAGGATGGGGCGTTCGACGTCATCATCGGCGGCTGCGGCGTCATGGAGCAGCCGATCCCGTCGACCGCCGTCCTGGTCCAGCGTGCGCTCGGGCTGGGCCGAAGCGGCATACACGCGTTCGACGTCAACCAGACGTGCCTGTCCGCGCTGCTCGCGATCGACATCGCGGCCATGGGCTTTGCGGCGGGTCGCTGGAAGCGGGCGCTGCTGTTCTCCAGCGATATCGCCTCGGCGGGGCTCGACGACGCCGACTGCAAGACCGCGGCGATCTTCGGAGACGGCGCTGCCGCCATGTGCCTGGAGTCCGGCGGCACGAGCGGGCTGCTGTCGCGCCGTTTCGTGACGCATGGCGAGGGATCGCACCTGGCGACGCTTCGGGCGGGCGGCACGCGCGTTCGCGTGGAGCAAGGCTACGACGCCTTGGTCGAGGCGTCCCGCTTCCGCATGGACGCGTTCGGCATCTTCAAGGCGGCCGCCAGGGCACTGCCGGGCGTGATCGACGGCGCGCTCGCCGACGCCGGGCACGACCGCGCCAGCATAGACCTCGTCATCTGTCACCAGGCGAGCGCCCCCGGCGTCCAGCACGTCAAGCGGCTGTTCCCGGATGGGGAACGCAAGGTCGTCGACATGTTCGCCACGCGCGGCAACCAGATCGCAGCCTCCATTCCCTGTACGTTATCGCATGCGGTCGCCGCCGGGCTCGCGCCTCCGGGCACCGACGTGCTGTTGCTCGGCACGTCCGCGGGGATCAGCGCGGGTGCGATCGTGCTGCGCCTTTGATCGACGATCTGACGAGCCGCGCGCGCGGACCTGTGTTGGTACGCGGACGTGTGTTGGTGACGGGCGCCACGGGCGGGCTCGGCCTGTCGCTCGTCGATGCGCTGGCACGCGCGGGCCGCGAGGTCGTCGCCACAGGTCGGCGCGAGGGATCCGATCCGCGCCTGTGCATGCACGGCGTCCGCTACGTGCGCGCCGACCTTGCGGAAGGCCCCGCCCCGCGCGAGCTTTGCGAGAATGTGGCCACCGTGTTCCACTGCGCGGCGCTGTCAAGTCCCTGGGGACCCGCCGCCGCTTTCCGGCGCGCCAATGTGGATGCGACCACCAACCTGCTGGCCGAGGCCGCCCGGCACGGCGTCACCGCTTTCGTGCACGTTTCCTCGCCGTCCATCTACGCCGCGATGCGCGACCGGGTCGGCATCACCGAAGCCGACCCTCCGGCCGATCCGCCGTTGAACGATTATGCGCGAACCAAGCTTGCAGCGGAGCGGATGGTTCTCAACGCGGACGGCGACCTGCGAACCGTCGTCATCCGCCCGCGCGCGATCGTCGGACCCGACGACAACGCGGTTCTCCCCCGCCTCGTCGCGCTGGCGCGGGGCGGCACGATGCCTTTGCCGAACCGGGGCCGGGCGCTGGTCGAATTCACCGACGTGCGCGACGTCGTGTCCGCGCTGCTGCTCGCGGAGGCGCGGATCGACGCCGCGCGTGGACGCGCGATCAACGTTTCGGGTGGGCGGCCCGTCAGCGTCCGCGACGTCTCCGCCCGGCTTGGCGGTGCGCTCGGGCTGCACGTGCGACAGCTGCCCGTACCCATGGCGCTCGCGCGGCCACTGGCCCGGCTGGTCGAACTGTTCTCGTCGACCAAGGCCGGCGTGCGAGAGCCGCGGCTGACGCGATACGCGTTGGCGACGCTGGCTTTTTCGCAGACGTTCGACTTGTCGTCGGCGCGGTGCGTGCTCGGCTGGAGTCCGCGCCACGACGGACTGGCCACGCTGCTCGACCAGGCGGCCCTGCTCGACCAAGCGGGCGCGCGGCGATGATCAGGACGAGACTGCGCGTCGTCGAATGCGGCCACTGCCGTCACGCGGAAGCGATGACGCAGCGCGGCGCATCTTGGCGCGTCGTCGACTTCCCGGCGCTGGTCGGCGTCATCGAACACCCGACCGAGGGCGTGATCCTGTTCGACACCGGCTACGACGCGGCCTTCCTCGCGGCGACGCGAAGCTTTCCCGAGCGCCTCTACGGCATGGCGACGCCCGTCCGTTTGCCCGCGGGCGAGAGCGCGGCCGAGCGGCTGGCGGCACTGGGGATCGCACCCGACGACGTCCGCCACGTCGTGATTTCGCACTTTCATGGCGATCACGTCGCGGGCCTTCACCGATTTCCGCGCGCGCGCCTGCACTGCGCCCGTGCCGGTCTCGCCGACCTGCGCGCGCATGGACGCTTCGGCCGGGTTCGTCGCGGTCTTCTCTCGGCGCTCGTCCCCGCGCGGATCGACGACGCCGCCTTCTTCGAGGACGCGCCCGTCGTCGACCTGCCGGGCGCGTTTCACCCGTTCGCGCGCGGCGCGGACCTGATCGGCGACGCGTCGTTGCTTGGCGTCGAGCTGCCCGGCCATTGCCCCGGCCACTGGGGCCTGGCTCTGCGCGTCGAGGACGACCGCTACGTCCTGATGGTGGCGGATGCCGCATGGTCGGTCGTCGCGATCGCGCAGGACGCGCCTCCTCCGGTCGCGGTCGCCCGGCTGCTTGGCGATCCGCACGCCGGGCGGCGGACGCTCCACGCGCTCCACCGGCTCGGCGCGACGCGTCCCGACACCGTGCTGCTCCCGTCTCACTGCGGCCGGGCGTCAAGGCGGGCGGGTTTCCAGGCGTGACCCGGCGGCGCGACATCCTCGCGGCTTGGGCCGACACGCGGTGCGCCATGCACCTCGACGCCGGAGGCCTGGCGCGGCGGCGCGCGCGTTTGTGGCAGGCGATGCGCCCGGTGCTGGCCGCGACCCCCGCACTGGCCGATCACGCGGGGGATGCGTTACGCGAAGTCCCGATCGTCGAGCCGGCGGCCATGCGCGCCGATCCGGCGGCGTGGAACTCGGCCGGGATCGGCGCGGACGAAGCGTTTGCCGCCGCGCGCGATGCCGAAGCGGGCGGGCAGGGCCTGGTGCGCGACGGCATCGCGGCGGGTCTGTCGACGGGGACGAGCGGCGCACGCGGCCTGTTCCTGGCGTCCCCGCGCGAACGCGCGCGCTACGTCGGGCAGAGCATCGCCCGGCTGCTTCCCGTTCACGCGCCGCTGACGGGCGCGCGCATCGCGCTGGTCCTGCGTGCCGACAGCGCGCTGTACCGCGACGCGCGCCGCGGCCGCTTCGCGTTTCTTCACGTGCCGCTTGGGCTGGGGGGCGAGGTCATGCTGGCGGCGCTGCATCGCTTCGGTCCAACGGTGCTGATCGCGCCGCCGCGCGAACTCGCCCGGATCGCCGCCGTCGGCTCAACTCTGCCTTCCTCGTTGCGCCGCCTGTTCTGGGGCAGCGAACCGATGGCGGGTCGCGAGCGGCGATGGATCGCGGATCGCCTCGGTTTACGCCCCGATCCCATCTACCAGGCGACCGAGGGCTTCATCGCGGCGGCCTGCAGACAAGGCGCGCTCCACCTCAACGACGATTCGATGGACATCGAACTGCAGGACGTCTCCGGCACCGACGCGTGCCGCCCGATCGTCACCGACCTTCGCCGCCACGTCCAGCCGATGGTGCGCGTCCGCCTGGACGACCTCGTCCACCTCGAACCCGGCGCGTGCGCGTGCGGTTTCGCGGGCCGGATCATCCGCCCCGTCGCCGGACGCGTCGGGGACGTGTGGCACACCCTAAGCGGAGCGATGACGCCGGATTGCGTCGACGATCATTTCGTGGAGGCGCTGGGGGCGGACGCGCAATGGCGCGTCGAGGGATCGCGCGGAGCGGTCCAGGTGGAACTGGTCGACCGGCGACACGAAGGCGCGATGCGCACGGCCGTGCGGGCTCTGCTCGGCGCGCCGGACATCGCGGTTCGCACCGTTTCCGAAATCGCGGGTCCCAAGCGGCGGAGAGTCACGTGGGCGAACGCGTGATGACCGGCGCGTGATGACCGGAATCGCGCTGGTCACGGGTGCGCGCTCCCCGGCGGCGCTCGACATCGCGCGCGACATGGCCGCGGCGGGGCTGACCGTCCACATGGCGGACAGTAGCCGCGCGCGGATTTCGCGCTGGTCCAGCGTCCCCGCCGCCGTTCACCGCCTGTCCTCGCCCGTTCGCGATCCGGTCCGCTTCCGCCACGACGTCGCGGCGTTGGTCGCGCGTCTGAACCCGGTGATCGTCGTTCCCACCTGCGAGGAAGTGTTCCACCTCGCCGCCGCGCGGGCGGACGGGGTCGATGTCGGCCCGCTGTTCGCGCCGGACATGGCGACGCTCGACCGGCTCCACGCCAAGGACCGCTTCAACGACCTCGCTTGCTCGCTCGGCCTGGATGCGCCCGCGACCGCCGTGCTCACCGCATCGGTCGACCCCGGGACGCTCGATCTCGACCGAACCGTGCTCAAGGCATGCTATTCGCGTTTCGGCGCGCAGACACTGGTCCGGCCCACCCACGCTCAAGCGATCGCGATCCGGCCGACGCCCGCGCGGCCATGGATCGCGCAGGCTCTGGTGGAGGGGATCGAGCACAGCAGTTACGCGATCGCGGTCGACGGGCGCGTCACCGCTTTTGCCGCCTACCGGTCGACGCTGCGCATGGGTGGCGGCGCGGGGTACGCGTTCCGCCCCGCCCAGGATGCGGTGCACGCGCGCATGCTTGGCGCCTCGCGCGCGATCGCGGCAGGTCTCGGCGCTTCGGGGCAGATCGCGCTGGACGCGATCGACGACGGGCAGCGCAGCTGGCTGATCGAATGCAACCCGCGCGCGACCAGCGGCGCGCATCTGCTGGTCGGCGACGGGCGGCTCGCGCGTGCGATGATGGGTCACGACGGCATCGTCGCAGGCGGCGGAGGCGACCGGTACAACCTGCCGATGATGCTGACTCACGGTCTCGTCAACCGGAGCCAGGGTGCCGGGCCGTTGGCGATGCTCCGGACCGGACGCGACGTTATCGGCGCACCCGGCGATCCCTTGCCGGTGTTCGGCGCGATCGCGGATACTGCGGGA
>JAABUS010006412.1_pt1 | contig 14328 bp, 14 predicted proteins | sample 5560161 | NCBI WGS metagenome assembly JAABUS01 (sample SAMN10711885, study PRJNA513376) | rock metagenome | isolation source: Antarctica rocks | place: Antarctica: Victoria Land, Trio Nunatak nord | collected 2016-01-04 | reverse complement strand
GCGGGTGAAAGGCGCACTGGAGGTGGCGCTGCGCCGCGCCTACGCGCGGCGTGACCTCGTCGCCGTCGTCGGCTTCGGCGGCGACGGCGCCCGCACGCTCGTGAGCCCGGGCGCTCCGCTGGAGCAGGCGGCCGCCGCCGCACGCGACCTTCCGGCCGGCGGTCGCACGCCGCTGGCCGCCGGAATCGCCCACGGTGCCGCGCTGCTCGAGGGGCTGGAACGGTCACCCACGCTCGCCGGCCGCGCCCGCGTCGCCGTGCTGCTGACCGACGGCCGCGCCGCCGATCGCGAGGGCCACGCCCGCATGGCCCTGGCGCGCGTCGTGGCGGCGGCGGATCGGACGGTCGTCGTCGACCTGGAGGAGGGGCGCGTGCGCCTCGGCCTCGCCGCCGAGCTCGCCGCTGCGACCGGCGCCGACCTGACCCGCCTGATGACCCCTGAGACGGAGCATCGCCGTCCCGGCCGCAGGAGCGCGGCATGAGCGACCGGACCGACGTTCACGCCGAGACCGCGCCCGACCGCGACACCGGCAAGGCGCCCGAGCGTCCTGCGGGTTACGTCGCGCGCTGCTCGCTGCGCGGCGCCTCCGCCTCCCAGGACGAGGACGACGCCCCGATCGAGCGGCCGCTCGGCGACGCGGCCACCCTGGCCCGCCACACCGCGCCCGGCGTCGACGTCCCCCATCGACCAGGGGACCGGGGAACGGCGGAGCCCAAGCGGCGCAAGCCCCGCGACAAGCCGCTGCTGATCGTGGTCACCGGCGACGGCAAGGGCAAGTCCACCGCGGGCTTCGGGATGCTGCTGCGCTCGTGGAACCGCGACTACCGCTGCGGGGTCGTGCAGTTCATCAAGTCGGGCAGGTGGAAGGTCGGCGAGCAGCGCGCCGCCGAGGCGCTGGGCGGCATCGACTGGATGAAGATGGGCGACGGCTGGTCCTGGATCTCCAAGGACATCGTCGAGTCCGCCGACCTCGCGAAGGCCGGCTGGGAGCAGGTCAAGCAGTTCATCGCCGAGGAGCGCTACGAGTTCCTCATGCTCGACGAGTTCACCTACCCGTTGAAGTGGGGCTGGGTCGACGTCGAGGAGGTCGTGGAGGTGCTGACGCAGCGGCCGGGCTTCCAGCACGTCGTCATCACCGGCCGCGGCGCCCCGCAGGCGCTGATCGACGCCGCCGACCTCGTCTCCGAGGTGACGCTCGTCAAGCACCAGATGGAGCAGGGGATCCGCGGCCAGCAGGGGATCGAGTGGTAGGCGTCGACGTGCTGGTCATCCTCGACGGCGCCAGCGAGCCGCTCGACGGCTCGCTGGCGCCGTCGCTGGAGCGCGCGAGCACCCCGGTGCTCGACGCGCTGGCCCGCGAGGGCACGCTGTCGCGGCTGCGCACGGTGCCGAGCGGACTGGCGCCGGGCTCGGAGGTCGCGATCCCGACGCTCCTCGGCTGGGTCCCGGACGGCGTGGTCGACCGCGGCGCGATTGAGGCCGCCGCGCGCGGGATCGCGGTGGCACCGGGCGAGCGGGCGTGGCGCGTGGACGCCGTCACGCCCGGCGGGGATCGCGCCGGGGACGCGGCGACGGACCGTGCCGCCCGCGCGCTCGAGGCGGACGCGCCCGCTCACGCCGTGCACCGGCTGGCGGGTCACCGGCTGCTCGTCGTCGGGCCCGCGCCGTTGCCCGCCGCGGCGGGGGCGGTCGGGTTGCGGGCGTGGCCGGAGGGCGTCCTGCTCCCGCCGACGTTGGAGCGGTCGACCGTCATGGTGGCGGCGACCGGTGCGGCCGCCGGGATCGGCCGGCTCATGGGCGCGCGCGTCCTCACCCCCGCCGGCGCCACGGGCGGGCCAGCGAGCGACCTCGCCGCCAAGGCCGCGTGCGCCGTGCAGGCCATCACGGGTGGCGCGCCCCGGGTGATCGTCCACGTCGGCGGCCCCGACGAGGCCGCGCACGTCCTCGACGCCGAGGCCAAGGTCGCGGTGATCGAGCGCGCCGACCGCGAACTGATCGCGCCCCTCGCGGCCGTGGTCCGGCGCGCCGGCGGTGCCGTGCGCGTTTGCCCCGACCACGGCTGCGACCCGGCGACCGGCCGGCACGACGCCCTCCCGGTGCCCTGCGTGACGTGGGCGGGGGTGTGCCCCGGCGCGGCTCTTTCCCCGCGCCGCCTCACCGAGCGCGCCGTGGCCGCCCTCGCCGTCACCGACCTGACGGCGAGGCTGGTGGCCGCGTGATCCCGCGCATCGTCGTGGCCGGCACGAGCTCCGGCGCGGGCAAGACGACGGTCGCCTGCGGGCTCATCGGCGCGCTGCGCGCGCGCGGGCTGACGGTCCAGGGCTTCAAGGTGGGGCCGGACTTCATCGACCCGAGCCACCACGCGCTGGCCTCCGGGCGGCCGGGGCGCAACCTCGACGCCTTCCTCAGCGGACCGGAGCGCATCGCGCCGCTGGTGCGCCACGGCAGTCGGGGCGCCGACATCGCCGTCGTCGAGGGCGTCATGGGGCTCTTCGACGGCGCCTCGGGCCGCGGCGAGCTCGCCTCGACGGCGCACGTCGCCAAGCTGCTCGACGCGCCGGTCGTCCTCGTCCTGGACGCCGCCGCCATGGCCCGTTCGGCCGCCGCGATGGTCCACGGCTTCCGGACGTTCGATCCGGACGTGAACGTCGCGGGCGTGATCTTCAACAAGGTCGGCTCGGACATCCACGAGCAGCTGCTGCGCGAGGCCGTCGAGGGCAGCGGCTTGCCGGTCCTGGGCGCGCTGCGCCGCGACGAGCGCGTCGTCACGCCCGAGCGGCACCTGGGTCTCGTGCCGGTCGCCGAGCGCGAGCCCGAAGCGCGCGCGGCGCTCGAGGCGCTCGCGACAGCGGCCGAGCGCTACGCGGACCTCGACGCCGTGCAGCGCCTGGCCCGAACGGCTCCGGATGGCTCCGGCCCGGCCTGGTCGCCGGAAGCCGAGCGGGCGGTCGCACCCGGGACGCGGATCGCCATCGCCCGCGGGCCGGCCTTCTCCTTCCACTACGAGGAGAACCTGGAGCTGCTCCAGGGCGCGGGCGCCGAGCTCGTCGGTTTCGACCCGCTGCGCGACGAGGCACTGCCCAAGGGGAGCGGGGCGCTCGTCCTGGCCGGCGGTTTCCCGGAGGTCTTCGGCGCGGAGCTCGCCGCGAACACGGCGCTGAAGGCGGAGGTCGCTGCGTTCGCCGCGTCCGGCCGTCCCGTGCTGGCCGAGTGCGGGGGGCTGCTGTACCTCTGCGACCAACTCGACGGCCACGCGATGTGCGGCGTGCTGCCGGCCCGTGCGGCGATGAGCGACCGCCTGACGCTCGGCTACCGCGAGGCGGTCGCCGCGACGGCGACGCCATGGATCGACGCCGGCGCCGTCCTGCGCGGGCACGAGTTCCACTACTCCCGGGTGGAGCGGACGGATCCCGAGGGGCAGCACGCGTGGCGGCTGTCGACGCGGACCTTCGAGCGGCCCGAGGGGATCGTGCACGGGAGCGTGCAGGCCAGTTACCTGCACGTGCACTGGGCGGCCCACCCCGAGCTGGCGCACGCCTTCGCCCAGGCGGCGGCTCCCGTGCACGCCACGGGCGGGGCAGCGGCGTGAGCCTCGCGGTCATCATCGGCGGGACGCGCTCGGGCAAGAGCGCCCACGCCGAGCGCCTCGCGGCGGCAACCGGCCTGCCCGTGCGCTACGTGGCGACCGCCGACGCCGATGGCGTCGATGCTTCGATCGCCGCCCGGATCGCCGCGCATGTCGCGCGGCGGCCGGCGCCCTGGACCACGGTCGAAGCCGGACCCGTCCTCGCGGATGCGCTGGGGAGGGCGCGCGGCAAATGTCTCCTGCTCGACGGCCTCGGCCCGTGGATCGCGACGGCCCTGCACCGCGCCGGTGGCTTCGACGACGCATCCGTCCTTCCCTCGGTCGGTGTGGAGATCCTGGCCGAGGTGGACCGTGCCGTGACCGCCCTCGACGCCGCGGGCGCGGCGATCGTCGTGGCCGAGCAGGCGGGGGAGGGCGTGCTGCCGGCCGACGCCGCCTCGCGCGCCTGGGTCGATCTCCTGGGGGAGGCGACCCAGCGCTTCGCGGCAGCCGCCGCGTCGGTCGAGCTCGTGGTCGCGGGCCGGGCGGTGGCTCTCGGGACAGCTTCCGATCGTGCCGCGCGATCTCGTCACCGCGATCAGGCGCCGGAGGACGCCGACCTTGCCGCGCTGCGCCGTCACGGCGACCGGGACGTGCGTCCGGGCGACGCCGACCACGCGGTCAACGTCATGGCGGGAGGCCCACCGGCTTGGCTGCGCGCTGCCTTCGACACGGCGCTCGACGGTGACGCTCACCGCTACCCGCGTGAGGACGCGGCGATCACCGCCCTGGCTGCCCTGCACGGGCGGGACCGCGAAGAGATCGTCCCCATCAACGGCGCCGCCGAGGCGCTGTGGCTCCTGGGCCCCGCCCTGCGGCCCGCGCTCGCCGCCTGCGTGCATCCGGCCTTCACGGAGGCCGAGGCGGGGCTGCACGCGCACGGGGTGCCGGTGGTCCGCGTCCAACGCGATCCGGAGCGAGGCTTCGCGCTGGACCCCGCCGCCGTCCCGGCCGACGCGGACCTCGTGATCGTCGGCAACCCGGCGTCGCCGAGCGGCACGCTCGACCCGGCGGGTGCGCTGCTCGCGCTGCGTCGCCCGGGGCGCACGGTGGTCGTCGACGAGGCGTTCATGGACCTCATACCGGGAGAGCCCGGCTCGCTCGTGGGCGAGGCGCTCGACGACGTGATCGTCGTACGGTCGCTGACGAAGGCGCTGGCGATCCCGGGGCTGCGCGCGGGCTACGTGGTCGCGCCCGTCGCGCTGGCGGACCGCATGCGGGCCGCGCGCCCGCCATGGTCGGCGAACGTCATGGCGCTCGCCGCGCTCGAGGCAGCGGCTGCCCACCCAGCGGAGATTGCGGCGATCGCCGAGCGCGCCGCCGCCGAACGACAAGACCTCGCCGAGCGCCTGCACGCCATCGACGGCGTTCGCGTCTGGCCGGGAGCGGCGAACTTCGTCCTGGTCGAGGTCGCCGACGGCCCGCGGGTCGTGGACTCCCTGCGGCAACGATCGATCGCCGTGAGGCCCGCGGCGTCGTTCCCCGGGCTGGGCGCCGGTCACCTGCGCATCACGGCACGCGATCCGCAGCAGAACGCAGCGCTGGTGACGGTCCTGGCTGACGCGGTTGCCTGGGTAGCGGCGTGATCACCGCGGTCGGGATCGGCCAGAGCACAACGCCGCTGGCGGTCTCGATCGAGGCGTCGTCGTGATTCCAGCGTGATCACCGTGGTCGGGATCGGCGCCGACGGCTGGGCGGGCCTCGGCGAGACGGGCCGCGCCGCGCTGCGGGGCGCGCCACGACTCGTCGGCTCGGCCCGGCAGCTCGAGCTGCTGCCGCCCGAGGTGACCGCGCTGCGCCGCGCCTGGCCGTCGCCGATGGACGCACTCGTGGAGGAGCTGGCGGTAGATGAGGAGGACGCGTGCGTCCTGGCCAGCGGCGACCCGCTGCTGCACGGCATCGGCGCGACGCTCGTGCGCCGCGCGGGCGCCGAGCACGTCCGCATCCTCCCGCACCTCTCCGCCTTCGTGCTCGCCTGCGCCCGCCTGCGCTGGCCCGCGGCCGACGTCGAGCTCGTCAGCGCCGTCGCGCGTGCCCCGGAGGTCATCGTCCCGGCGCTTCAGCACGGCCGGCGCATCGTCGCGTACGTGACCGGCGCCGACGGAGCGGCCTCCGTGGCTCGCGTGCTCTGCGAGCGCGGGCTGGGCGCGAGCCGCCTCGTCGTCCTCGAGCAACTCGGCGGTCCCCAGGAGCAGATCCACGACGGGACCGCGGAGAGCTGGGGCGAGCGCCTCGCCGACCCTCTCCACGCCGTGGCCGTCGAGGTGGTCGCGACCGACGCGGCGCAGGCGCACCCGCGGACGCCGGGCCTGCCCGACGACGTGTTCGGCGCCGACGGGCAGCTGACCAAGCGCCACGTGCGGGCGATCACGATCGCGGCCCTGGCGCCGCTGCCCGGGGAGCTGCTGTGGGACGTCGGCGCGGGCAGCGGCTCGATCGCCATCGAGTGGCTGCGGGTCGAGCGCACTGCCCGCGCCGTTGCGATCGAGGCGCGCGCCGACCGCGCGGAGCGCATCGCGGCCAACGCGCTCACGCTCGGCGTCCCTCACCTTGAGGTCACCGAAGGTCCAGCGCCCGACGCGCTCGCCGGCCTTCCCGCACCAGACGCGGTCTTCGTCGGCGGGGGCATCACCACCCCCGGGCTGCTCACCGCGTGCTGGGAGGCGCTCAAGCCCGGCGGCCGCCTGGTGGCCAACACCGTCACGCTGGAGGGCGAGCAGACAGTCATCGCCGCACGCGCCGACCACGGCGGCACGCTCACCCGGATCGACATCGCCCACGCCGAGCCCGTCGGAGGCTTCACGGGCTGGCGCGCGCAGATGACCGTCATGCAGTGGTCGGTCACGAAGGAGCGCTGACCACGGTGACCGCCGTCGTCCACTTCATCGGCGCGGGCCCGGGCGCGCCGGACCTGCTGACGCTTCGCGCCCAGCGCCTGATCGCGTCCTCGCCGGTCTGCCTGTACGCGGGCGCGCTCGTCCCGGACGAGATCCTCGGCCACGCCCCGGCCGGCGCGCGGCTGATCGACACCCAGCACCTCCAGCTCGATGAGATCATCGTCGAGTTCGTCGCCGCGCACGCGGCCGGTCACGACGTCGCACGCCTGCACTCCGGCGACCTGTCGATCTACAGCGCGCTGGCCGAGCAAACGCGCCGCCTCGACGAGCTCGAGATCCCGTGGGACGTCACGCCCGGCGTGCCCGCGTTCGCGGCCGCGGCCGCGGCGCTGCGGTGCGAGCTTACGGTGCCCGAGGTCGCGCAGACCGTGATCCTCGCGCGCTACGGCAGACGTGCCTCGGCGATCCCGGCGGGGGAGGAGCTCGCCTCGCTGGCCGCGCACGGCACGACGCTCGTCATCCACCTCGGCACCCAGGCGATCGAGGAGATCGTCGCGACGATCACCTCGCACTACGGCGCCGAGTGCCCCGCAGCGGTGGTGGCCCGCGCGAGCTGGCCGGACGAGCTGGTCCTACGGGGTACGCTCGCGAGCATCGCGAAGCTCGTGCACGACGCCGGGGTGGCGCGGACCGCGACGATCTTCGTCGGCCCGGCCCTCGCCGCGCACGCGTTCCGCGACAGCCACCTCTACTCCAGGACACGAGACCGCACCGCAGGCGTGCCCGGGAACGGCCAGGCGACGCAGGACCGGCCGGGCACCTGAGCCGTGCGGCGGCTGCTGCTGATCGGCGTCGGCGCGGGCGACCCCGACCACGTCACCGTGCAGGCGGTCGGAGCGCTGAACGCCTTCGACGTCCTGTTCGTCGTCGTCAAGGGCGAGGGGACGCAGGAGCTCGTCGCGCTGCGCCGCCAGATCGTCGATCGTCATCGCACGGCGGGCGCCTTCCGGACCGTCGAGCTCGACGACCCGCCGCGCCCGTGGCGCCAGGCGACCGACTACCGCGAGGCGGTCGAGCGCTGGCGCGCCGCGCGTGTCACGCAGTGGGAGCACGCGCTCGGCGAGCACCTCGACGACGACGCGACCGGCGCCCTCCTCGTCTGGGGGGACCCGTCGCTCTACGAGTCCACGCTGGCCGTCGTGCAGGAGATCGCCGCGCGCGGCGAGGTGGCGTTCGAGTACGAGGTGATCCCCGGGATCAGCTCGGTGCACGCCCTGACCGCTCGCCACCGCATCGCGCTCAACCGCGTCGGGCGCGCGGTGCAGATCACACCGGCCCGTCTGCTCGCCGAGGGGATGCCACCCGACGTCGACGACGTCGTGGTCATGCTCGACGCCCACGCGACGTTCGCCGCCATCCCGCCCGCGGGGATCGACATCTACTGGGGCGCCTACCTGGGAACGCCGGACGAGCTGCTCCGCAGCGGGCCGCTCGCCGAGATGGCGCCCGAGATCGTGCGCGTGCGCGACGAGGCCAAGGCGCGCAAGGGCTGGATGTTCGACACGTACCTCATGCGGCGCCGATGACCGTCCTGATTCTCGGGGGAACCGCGGAGGCACGCAAGCTGGCGGTGGCGCTGGACGCCGACGGCGTCCGGGTCATCTCCTCGCTCGCCGGCCGCGTCGCCCGCCCGCGCCTGCCGGTCGGCGAGGTGCGCATCGGCGGCTTCGGCGGGCCGGCGGCGCTGGCGCGCTGGCTGACCGAGCACGCGATCGACGCGGTCGTCGACGCCACCCACCCGTTCGCGGAGCGGATCTCGGCCTCGGCCGCCGCGGCCTGCGCGAGCGCGGAGATCCCGCTCCTGCGCCTGGAACGGGCGGGGTGGACGGCGTCGCCGGGCGACGACTGGCGGTGGGTCGGGGACCTGACCGAGGCCGCGACCACGATCGACGCCCTGGGCGCCTCGCGCGTCCTGCTGACCACCGGCCGCCAGGGTCTCGCCGCCTTCGCGAACGACGACGCGCGGTGGTACCTCATCCGCTGCGTGGACCCCCCGGAGGTCGCGCTGCCCGCGCAGCGCGAGATCCTCCTTGACCGCGGGCCCTACACGCTGGACGGCGAGCTCGCGCTCATCGACGCCCACCGCATCGACGTCGTCGTCACCAAGGACAGCGGCGGCCCGCTCACCGAGGCCAAGCTCCAAGCCGCCCGCGCCCACGGGCTGCCGGTGATCGTGGTCCGGCGCCCGGCGCGGCAGGATGTCCCCACCGTGCGGACGGTGGCCAAGGCCACCGCCTGGGTGACGCACTCCGCGCACCCCCCGCCCTCTACGTGGCCTCTTGGGCGCTAATGTGTGCACATGCGTGAGATGGGCGTTCGGGAGCTGAAGCAGTCCCTCAGCGCGACCTTGCGCGCCGTCGGGCGTGGCGAGCAGGTGCGCGTGACGCTTCGGGGGCGTCCGCTGGCGGACATCGTGCCCGCCGGTGCCGCGGCCGTCGACGATCGCCTGCGCGCGCTTGTCGCGAGCGGTCGGGTGGTGCCGCCGGCGCGTGCGCGACCGCAACAACGCCCGCCACCGCTCGTCGAGGGCACCCGCAGCGCCTCGTCGCTGGTGCTCTCCGAGCGGGACGCAGAGCGCTGAGGCTCTACCTCGATGCGAGCGCGTTGGTCAAGCGCTACGTCGCAGAATCGGGCAGTGAGATCGTTCGCGACGCGATGGCCGAAGCCGAGGGCTGGTACATGTGCCGCGCCGGGTTCGTCGAGACCGTGCGAGCGGTCGGCCTCGCCGCGGGAGCGCGGGCGACCATGTCCGTCGAGGACGAATGGCCCTCTTTCGGCGTCGTCGAGATCGATCAATCGCTCGCAGAGCACGCCGCCGCGCTCGCCCTGAAGCGCGATCTCCGCAGCCTCGACGCTCTCCACCTCGCCGCCGCCCTCGTGCTTCCCCGCGAGGCCCTCGCCTTCGCGACCTGGGACCGCCGCCTCCACACCGCAGCAGGCGCCGAAGGGCTGACCCTCATCCCGGCGAGGATCGACTGATCGCGGCCGAGGCGCTGCCGCTTTGCGCGAGGACGAGGAGCCGCAGCGCGGCTGCTGGGTCAGACGCGGATCACCTCGAGGCCCGAGACCCCGTCGAGAGGATCGAAGTCGTCGTCTTGCGTGACGACGGGAAGTCGGTTGACCACGGCGGTCGCCGCGATCCAGAGGTCGTTGACGTTCACGCGCTTGCCCGCCTGGGCCAGATGTACGCGCAGGCGTGCCCACTCGGCCGCGACGGCGACGTCGATCGCGAGGACTTCCACGTCGGCGATCGACTCAAGGGTCGCCAGCCGGCGCGCACGGATGTCGAGGTCAGCAGCGGCGAGCACTCCGGCCTGCAGCTCGGCGATCGTGACCGCGCACACGACGCTCTGATCGGGCAGCAGGCTCGCGTCGAGCGGCCGCGCAGCTTCCACGGCGATGAACACGCTCGTGTCGAGCAGCCCTCGCGCAGCGGGCGCCATCAGCGGATCGGACCGAGATCATCGGTGGTGTCACCGGCCAGGACCGCGAGATCCGCACGAAGCCCGTGATCGGCCTGCGCGACACCGAGACGCCGCACCAGTTCGGCACGGGCGATCGGCCGACGTCGCCCGCCACGGAGCGGGATCAGTTCGGCGACTGGTCTGCCGCGAGAGGTGATCGTCACCGGCTCTCCCGCCTCCACGCGTCGGAGCACGTCCGCGGTGCGGTTGCGCAGGTCCCGGGCCGCGATCTCCGTCATGCGACGAATGTAGCGCTCATGTAGCAGCTATCGCCACTCCGAGGGTATCGACCCGCTCGCCGCGTCACCTTCGCCCCCGGCGAACGTCGTAGGCAAGATGCCCCACGTGCCCCGCCTCAAGCCGCTCTGGTCTTCGAGATGTTCGCGCGGCGCCCGCTCGGTGGCGGTCGCCCTCGCAGCCCTCGGGCTGTCCGCTCCCGTGGCCGACGCGCGCTGGTCGGCGCCGTCGGTGCTCGTCTCGGGCGATGACGCCGGCTTGCTGGGCACGACCGTCCGCTCCGACGGGAGCCTGCGCGCGGCGATCGCCGATGGGCCGCGCTCCATCGCCTTGGGCCTGGTCGATATTACGAGCCCGCCCCGCTTTAGCGACCCGCTCATCGTGCTGCGCTCGCCCGTGCAGACGAGCGGCGTCGTCCTCGCTGCGGACGGCAGCGGCGTCGCGCTGACGCTCAAGAGCGGGAAGGGCTCCTCGAGCCTGGTGCCGTTCAACGCTGGGGGAACAGCAGGACCTCCGGTCGCCACCGACGACATCGGCTCCTTCAGCGCCATCGCGACCTCGCCGGCCGGCAGCGCCGTGGCGGCGTGGGTCCGCAAGTCGGCCGCCGGCTTGGAGGTTGTCGCCGCCTTCCGCGCCGCCGGCTCGGGCACCTTCGGTGCGCCGGTGCGCGCCGGCTACACGACGAGCGCCGACACGCTGGTGCAGGCGGGCATCGGCGACCGCGGCGAGGCCGTCGTCACCTGGCAGCCCAACGGATTCCCTTCCGCGGTGGCCGCTGCCGTCCGCCTGCCGGGCGCAGGGTTCTCCAAGGCGACCTACGTCACACGCCAGGGCTCCCTGGTGCAGCTTGCGGTGGGTCCCGGCGGGCAGGCGATCCTCGCTGCGTCCACCGACCGCCGGATGCGCGTGTCGGTCAAGCGTCCCGGGGCGGCGACGATGCCGCCGGTCCGCACCGTCGACAAGGCAGGTGCCGGTTCGGAGAGCAGCGTGGCGGCCGGAGGGGATCGGCAAGTCGCCGCGACGTGGAACGCCTCCCGCACCCAGCGCTCGGATCAGCGTGTCCGCGTCTACGCGGGCGTCACCGCGACCGGGGTCCACCGGATCGGAACGGTGGGCAAGAACGCGCAGGACGCCCTGGTGGCCGTGGGGTCGAACGGGGACGTGGCCGTCGGCTGGTCGATAGATCTGCCGGCCCTGCGTGGCGACCCGACGGCACGCTCGCGCTTCGCGGTCTCCTACCGACGGGCGGGAAAGCGCTTCGAGACGCCGGTGCTCAGGGGCCCCGTCGCACTATCTTCCACGCCGGAGTCGCTGCAAGTCGTCCCCGGTGGCCGCGCCTATGCGTTGTACGAGGCCTACGAGAGCGGCGATGACCGCACCCGGCCCGCGTTCCGTCGCGTCTACCTCTCCGAGCGGACGCCGTGAGGCGCGCAACCTTTGAACCCCCGGCGGCGTTGCCCTCGGCATGCGCCTGATCGCCGTCACCAGCCTCCTGCTCGCCGTCGGCGCCGCGCCCGCGGCGGCGAGCTGGTCACCGGCGAAGGGCTACGACCCCGCGCCCGCGGCCTGCCGCAAGCACACCCGCAGCGTGCCGATCACCTGCGTCGGGGAGCCTGCGCCGCGCGTCGCGGTGAATCCCAGCGGCGCCGCCGTGGCAGTCTGGAGGGACCTCCGCGACCGGGTGCGCGCCGCGGTCGCCGATCGCGCCGGCCACTTCGGCGCCGCAGTAACGCTCAGCGCCCGGGGCCTCCAGCCGACCGCCGCGATCACGCCGGACGGCACGGTGACGGCCATCTGGACCGACGCCACCGGCACCCTTCGCTACGCGCGCCGGAGGGCGGGCCGCTCCTTCGGCCCCGCGGCGCGACTCGTCGCCCGCGGCAGCAAGCAGGAGGACAGCAGCGCCAAGGCCGCGGGTGAGCCCGACGGCTCGGTCGTCGTCGTCTACGAGAGCCCGTTCCGCGGACCCGGCGGCCAGTACGTCGAGCGGCTGCGCGCGATGCGCCTCAGCGCCGCGGGACACCCCGGCGCCCCGACCGAGCTCGGCCGCGGATCCTTCGGCCGCGACAGCACGCGCATCGCGGCAGACGGCACGCTCGTCGCCTGCTGCGTCCAACCGGCGCTCACGTCTCCGGATCAGCCGCCCGCGACGGCGTCGATGATCGCGGTCTTCCGTCCGGGGGTCGGCTGGAAGCTCATCTCCGTCGCTGCACTCGGGATGGACGCGATCGAGACCATCTTTGCCACGAAGAGCGAGCTGGCGCTGGGAACACTCCGGGTCGAGCAGGGCGGTGACGCGGGTGTCCTCGGCATCCCCGGTGTCGCCCGGGCCGGCGCGGACGGATCACTTGCCGCCGCGCTGCGAGCCCCGATCAGGCGCAAGGACCGTGGCCTCGCGCCCAACGTCACGATCGACGGCTCGGGACGCAGCGTGCTCCTCTTCCAGGAGAAGACCAAGGCGCAGGCCTTCAGCCGCGACGCGCCGGTGTACGCGAGCGTCGGCGCCCCTGACGCGGCATCGCTGCCCGTCCGCCAGCGACTCGACGCCCGTCTCGCCTACGAGCCGGCAGTGCGACCCTACGGCCAGGGAGCGATCGGCGTCTGGCAGGCCCCGGGCCAGCGCTGGAAGGTCGCGATCGAGACCGCCGGCACGTTTCACCCCATCCCCGGGCCGAGCGGCCCGGGGCCGTCGACGCTCGGCGAGGACTTCAACCTCGCCTACGACCTCGAGACCAACGGCGCGCACGCCGTCCTCGCGTGGGGCGCCGGCGACGGCTCGATCCGCGTCAGCGAGCTCAAGTGAGCGACCGCGCCTCCTCGTCGGCCGCTCGGCGTCCGGCTCGCGGCGTCCGGCTCGCGATGGTCGTCATGGCGCTGATCGCCATCGGGATGGGCGCCGGACTCCCCGGCCCGCTCGCCGCCGAGCCGGCACCGCCGAGCTCGAGTGCGCCCGTGACCATCGCCGGCGCCGGGATCCCCGGATCCGAACTGACCGGACGCGCCAAGGCATTCGCCGACCACCAGTTCCTCGACCTTCGCCGTTCGAGTGCCTACGTCGCGCGCGAGGCGATCGACGAGCGATGGGCCGTCCGCGATGCACGCGCGGCGGGCGTGCTTCCGATCGACGCCGCGCTCGATTCGGCGCTCGCGCGCGGCGCGGGTCGTACGCCGCTGGATCAGCTCGGCACCTACTACGGCATGACGGCACCGGCGGTCCGCGAGCGCGTCCGCGGCGAGCTGTCGTCCCGGGCGCTGGCCGATCGTGCGCTGCTCCAGACGCGCTCCGACGCCGCGTACGGCCGCTACTTCGTCGACCGTGCCGCCCGTCGCCGGCGTCGCACGCACTGCCGGTCACCCTTCGCACCGCTCGACCGGTGCCGATACGGCCGCGACGGCGACGGTGATCGCGCGTTCCTCATGGGCATCGGCGTGCTGACCGGACGCGGCAGGCGTTCGTTCCAGATCGACCTTGCTCCGCTGCTGGGGATTGCCACGGGAGCCCCCGACGGAAGCGACTACGGGAAGGCCCGGCGCCGCCTCGAACGCGCCATCGCCAAGCACTCGACGGCTCTGGCTCGGCGCGTCCACCTCTCCAACGACGCCTACGCGGTATCCGTCGACGGACGGCGCCTCGACCAGTTCGCCGTCGCCCGGATCGCGTACCGCCTGGTCCTCGCCCATCCGACGCCCGTACTGCTGTAGCGCTCGTCGCGGTCGCCTCTCACCCTCCTGAGGGCTTTCGGTCAGTCGGGGGCGATCACCGTAGTCCTCGGAGCATCTCGATATGGCGCGGGCGGTCGCGGGTCATGTTCGTGCCGCTCCAAGGTGCAGCAAGCGCGGAGGGGGCGCCGTGCGGAGCCACGTTGGCGCGGAATCGGGAAAAGCACGGTTTCGGATCTCGACTCTCGGGCCATCCGTCTCCCATGTCCCGGTCGCTCGTCCTCGTCGCTGGCCTCGCCGGCACAGGAATGCCTGCCGGTGCGGCGGTCCCGCCGAAGAAGCGCTGCGGAACAACGCCCCGCGCGTTCACCGACGGCTCGCCCGCCGTCTACGTCGCCGCTGGCACGACGTCGTGCACGACTGCCAAGTCCGTCATGCGGCGCTA
>JAABUS010006410.1_pt1 | contig 14329 bp, 6 predicted proteins | sample 5560161 | NCBI WGS metagenome assembly JAABUS01 (sample SAMN10711885, study PRJNA513376) | rock metagenome | isolation source: Antarctica rocks | place: Antarctica: Victoria Land, Trio Nunatak nord | collected 2016-01-04 | reverse complement strand
CGCGGTCGCGGATCGTTGACGCGCGTCGGGGCGCCCCACTTCGAGCTGCCCGGCTTCAGCGACCAGAGCCACACGTCGGGGTCGCCGAGGCGGTCGTCCTGGAAGGCGGCGTACACGCGACCGCTGCCGTCGACGGCCACCGAGGGAGCCGGCGCCAGGAAGACGACGAAGCGGTCGATCGGCGTCAGCCGGGTATCGACGACCGATTCCTCCCACTTCGCTCCCCCGTCGCGCGAGCGGCCGAGCACCAGCGCGTAGCGCCCGGGATACGGCTTGCCACCCCGGCCGCGGTGCTCGCCCTCGTAGTCCAGCCGGTCCTCACCGAGGTCCAGGTAGAGGACGTAGAGTGAGCCGTCGCGCCCGACGACGGGGGCAGGTGTCACCACCCGCCCGCGCTTGGGACTGCTGACCGGCACTGGTCGCGACCACGTGGCGCCGCTGTCGTCCGAGCGCGCGGACAAGATCGGGTTCCCGGGAGAGCTGAACTTCAGCGGGCCGACGTCCGCGCCCTGAAGCCAGGTGAGGTAGACGCGCTTGGGCCGGGACGGGTCGGGAGCGAGGCGGGCCTGGAACGTGAGCGGGCCGTGCACCCGGACAGGGTTGGAGAGCGTGCGCCCGCCGTCGCGGGACTTCACGAGCCACAGCGCGTTGGGGACGTTGCCGTTGCCCTTCAGCGTGACGAAGGAGAGGTACAGCGTCCCGTCGGCGGAGAACGTGACGTCAGGGGCGAAGCACTTGGCCTCCTCGCCTTTCGGCGCGGGGATCGCCGTCAGCTTCCAGCTCGCGCCCGCGTCGAAGGAGACGTGCAGCGCGCAGGAGAAGAAGGGCGTGTCGATGCGGCTGGAGACCGCGAGGTTCGCGGGACGCTTGGGATTGCGCACGAGCGTCGGCGAGTTATGGGCGTCGATGTTGCCCGGAGCGCGCGCCGACACGTTGACCGGTGCGTCATGGCCGACGACGCGGACCGTGGGGCGCTGCTCTTCGGACGAGCCTGATGCGATGAGAGCCCCGGCGCCGAGGAGCACGAGCAGCAGCCCGAGCAACCCGAAAGGCAACGAGCCCCGCCGCTTCGCGCGATCGGGGCTCGTGGCCTGTGCCTGAGGAGGCTCGCCGGAGGTGTCCTCCGGCGAGCCGTCCTGAGCCTTCATCTAGCGCTTGCGCGCTCCGGCGACCCGGCGGCGACGCCCCGTGGTCACCAGGAACCCTGCGGTCAGACCGGAGAGGCCGAGACCGAGGATGACCAGACCGGCCACTCCGGCGGTGCCGAGCCCGCCGCTCTGCGCGCCGGCCGCGGAGGCCGAGGCGAGGGACGGCGAACCCGCGGTCGCGACGCCGCTCCACAGGTCGCCGGTGGCGCCGCGCGTCGCGCGGGCCGGGGCGGTCGTCCGAGCGGAGGAACGCGCCGGAGCCGTGCTCGAGGAGCGCTGGCCGGCCTTCGCGGACTTCGGAGCGGCCGAGCTCGAGAAGACCGCCTGCCCACCCTGGCGGGTCACGCCGGCGGTGGCGCCGCGGAGACGGGCGGCGATGCCCGCCTGACCGTTGGTGGTCGCCGCCACCGTCGGTGCTGCGCTTCTTGCGGGCGCGCTGCGCCGAGCGGTGTTCGCGCGGCTAGTGGCCCTCGACGGCGCGGCGTTCGCGGAGCGGATCGTGCCACGGGTGGCACCACTCGCCGTCGCCGAGGCGGTGGACCTCGCGGGGCTGCTGGCCGTGGCCGAAGCCGGGGCGCCAGAGCTTGCGGGAGCTGCGGCCGGGGCCGCGGCGGTCGCCGGCGGAGCCGGTGCCGGAGCGGCGGGCGCTGCTGCGGCCGGGGCCGCGGCCGGCGGCGGCGCTCCGCCCGACGCCGGAGGCGGCGGGGACGAAGGAGTTCCGAAGCCCGGAGCCGTGCAGGCCCAGGCAATGCTGACCCCGATCACTGCAGCACCGAGCACCGACAAGACAGAAACTGCGATCAAACGCGTTCGACTAGCCACCTGCACCACCCCATTTCCATTCAGTTGTTTTTCCCGACGGGGCACCGTAGCACAACCTGACACGCGCTGGGAGGTTTTCGTGCCCGCCCCGAAATCTACCGTTGCCGCCCACCCAGCGCGGTGAATAGTCTGCTCGACGTGACTGGCATCGGTACGAAGATCGGCATGGTCGCCGCGCTCGTGGGAGGCACGCTGGCGGCGGCCCTGTCGGCGTCACCCGCCGTCGCCGGACCGTCGACGGCGAACGTCGTGCGGCTGCCCTTCCCCCGCTACGACGGCACCCTCACGCCCTACACGTTCGATCTGGGCTACCCGTTGGTCACCCTCGTCTACGACACGCTGATGTGGCGCGACGCCCGCGGCATCCCGCGGCCCTGGCTCGCCAAGACGGTGACGCGCACGCGCGCGGGGCGACGGGTGACGGTCAAGCTGCGAGCGGATGTGCGCTGGCACGACGGTCGGCCGCTGACCGCCGCCGACGTCGCGTTCACCTATCGGTTCGTGTCGCGTCACTTCCAGCCGCGTTTCACCCCGCAATTGGCCGACATCCGACGGGTGCGGGCAAGCGGTCGACTCACCGTCACGTTCGACCTGCGGCGGCCATCGCTCGGCTTCGACGATCAGCCGCTCGCCGACGTGCCGATCCTCCCACGGCACCGGTGGCAGGGCCTGTCCGCCGGCCGTCTGGCACCGCCCGGGGCCGCAGTCGGGAGCGGTCCCTACCGTCTGGTCGGGGCTGATCGCGAGTCCGGCTACGTCCTGAGGGCCAACCGCGGCTACTTCCGCGGCGCCCCACGGGTCCAGGCGATCCGCGTGCCGATCATCGGCTCGGCGGAGCGCTCCTACCAGGCGCTGCGCGACCGCCGCGTCGACATGGTCCCGCTGAGCCTTCCGCGTGAGGCGGCGGAAGACCTCGCAGGGACGCTCGGCGTCCGTCTGCGACGAGGCCCGGCGTACGCCGGCACCGCCCTCCTGCTCAACCTCCGACGGTCGCCGTTCGACCGCCCGGACGTCCGCCGGGCCGTCGCCGCCGCGCTGGACCTCAGGCTGATCGCCCGCAACGTCGGCCCGGCCGTGGCCGCCGTCGAGGGCCAGATCCATCCGGCCTCGCGCTGGGCGGCCGGTGCCCCCCTTCAGCGGCCCGACGTCCGCGCGGCACGGCGGACGCTGGAGCGGCTCGGGGCGGCACCGATCCGCGTCCTGGCCCCCGCCAACGATCCCGTGAGGCTGGAGGCCGGGCGGCAGATCGTGGTCTCGTTGCGACGGGCCGGGGCCGAGGCGGCGCTCGTCACGCTCTCCCGCGCGCGGCTCGGTCGGGCGATCGGCGAAGACGGTTCCCCGCCGGACTTCGACGCGGCCATCCAGAGCACCCCGGCGCTCGCCTCCGTCGATCCGGACTACCTGACGACGCTCTTCGGATCGGTCGCCGGCAGCGCTCCGCTGAACTTCTCCGGGTATCGCAGCGCGGCGTTCGACGCGCTGGCCCGGCGCGTCGCCTCGGCGCCAGCCGCGCGCGAGCGTGAGGCGGCGACGCGCGCCGAGCTGCGGCTGCTGGCTCGCGACCTGCCGTCGATTCCGCTCTTCTTCTCGGAGGGGACCTTCGCCCACCGCATCGCGGCCTACGACGGCTGGACCTTCGTCCGGGGAACCGGCATCCTCGACAAGCGCTCGTTCCTCCCGGGTGAGGGACCGACCCCCCGAGACCGGGTGACCGGCGCCGCCGTCCGCCAGCCGGGCCGCTCGGGCTCGTCGGGGATCGGGGTCGTCGACGTGATCTCGATCCTGGTCCTCGCCGCGGTCGTGCTGCTGGCCGCCGCTGCCCTCTGGCAGCGCCGCTCGGCCGACGGCCGCTAGGTCAGGGTCGCCGTGGAGGTCAAGGTCGCCGTCGGCCGGCCGACCAGCTGCTCGATCTGATCGGCGCCAAGGGTCTCGTTCTCCAGGAGGGCCTCGGCGATGCGGTCGAGCGCACCGCGTGAGGCGCGGAGGGCCTCGTCGGCGCGCTCCTGCGCCTGCGTGACCAGTGCGTGCGCCTCGGCGTCGATCCTGCGGGCGGTGTCCTCGGAGTAGGAGACGACATGACCGTTCTCGTCGGGGTCCTCGGCGTAGCCGATCGAGATGAACGCGTCGCTCATCCCCATCTCGCGGACCATCTCGTGGGCGATGTGCCCGACCTTCGCGAGATCCCCCGCCGCGGTGGAGCCGATCTGCCCGAGGGCGAGCTCCTCGGCGCCACGACCTCCGAGCAGGATCGCCATCTCGTCGATCATCGCCGAGCGCGATCGCACGACGCGGTCGTGCGAGTCGGTCAGCCAGGCACGCCCCAGCGACCGGCCGGAGGGGATGATGCTGACCATGTGCGGCAGGCGACCTTCGGGCATCGCGAGCGCCACGACGACGTGGCCGGCCTCGTGGACGGCGATGACGCGCCGCTCGGAGTCGCTGAGCACGTGCGCGCGAGAGATGCCGATGGTCGATCGCTCGACCGCCTCTCCCACCGTCGCCATCGAGATCTCCGACTGGCCGCGCCGCGCGCTGAGCAGCGCCGCCTCGTTCATGACGTTCGCCAGGTCGGCGCCGGACAGGCCGCGGGTGATGCCCGCTATCGCGTCGAGATCGACGTCGGCGGCGAGCCGCTTGGTCCCGATGTGCACGTTCAAGATGTCCCGTCGCCCCGTGCGATCGGGCAGGTCGACGGTGATCTCGCGGTCGAAGCGGCCGGCGCGCACGAGCGCCGGGTCGAGGATCTCGGGGCGGTTGGTGGCCGCCATCACGATGACCCCGTCGCGCTGACGGAAGCCGTCGAGCTCGACCAGGATCTGGTTGAGCGTCTGCTCACGCTCGCGGTTGCCGTCGGCCGAGGACTCCCGGCGGGCGCCGATCGCGTCGATCTCGTCGATGAAGACGATGGCGGGCGCCATCGCGCGAGCCTGGCTGAAGAGGTCACGGACGCGGCCCGAGCCCTCACCGACGTAGATCTCGGTGAACTCGGTCGCCGCCGCCGACAGGAAGGCGGCGTTGGACTCGCCGGCCACCGCACGGGCCAGGAGCGTCTTGCCGCAGCCGGGCGGGCCGACCAGCAGGAAGCCCCGCGGGAACCGCGCTCCCATCTCGGAGAAGCGGCTCGGGTCGTTCAGGAAGTCCCTGATCTCGCTGAGCTCGGTGAGCGCCTCCCCGATGCCCGCGACCTGCGCGAAGGTCACCCGCTCGGTGGACAGCGACTGCTGCCCCATCGTGCGGTCGCGCATGCTCAGCCGGCGCTGGCGCTCGGGCGCCTCGAGGATGCGCGTCAACGCCTCGTCGAGCTCCGGCTGGGAGATCTCGCTGCGGCCCGACCGCGCGGCGAGCAGGGCGGCCTCGTTGGTCACGCTCTCGAGGTCGGCCCCGGTGAAGCCGATCGCGCGCCGGGCGATCGCGCCCAGGTCGACGGCGTCGGCCAGCGGCTTGCTCTGAGCGTGCAGCGCGAGGATCGCGGTACGACCGGCCTCGTCGGGGCGGTCGACGGAGACCGTGCGGTCGAAGCGCCCGGGCCGCAGGAGCGCCCCGTCGAGGTCGTCGGGGCGGTTGGTCGCGCCGATCACGATCGTCCCCTGCGCGCGCCCGAAGCCGTCCATCTCGGTGAGCAGCTGGTTGAGGGCCTGACCCTGCTCCTCGTTTGATTCTCCGGCCGTCGCCGACTGGCGCTTCTTGGCCACGGCGTCGATCTCGTCGATGAAGATGATCGACGGCGCGTTCTCGCGCGCCTCGCGGAACAGCTCGCGGACGCGCGCCGCCCCGACCCCCTGGTACATCTCGACGAAGTCCGACCCCGAGATCGAGTAGAACGCGGCACCCGCCTCACCGGCGACGGCGCTGGCCAGCAGCGTCTTGCCGCAGCCCGGCGGCCCGTAGAGCAGCACGCCCTTGGGGATGCGCGCCCCGAGCTTGGTGAAGCGCTCGGGGTCGATCAGGAACTGCGCGAGCTCACGCAGCTCGGCGACGGCCGTGTCCTGCGCCGCGACGTCGTCGAAGCGCAACGTGGTCTCCTCGTCGGTCGCCCGGCGGGACGCGCTGCGCTGGGCGAACGGGCCGGTGCCGGTCCGGATGGCGATGATGAAGTATCCGAACGCCACGAGGGTCATCAGGGAGGGCAGCAGGAAAGAGAGGAGCGGAAGGGTGCTCTTGCCGATCTGCTGGTCGACCTTCAGCGGAACCTGGTTGGCTTGGAGGACCTCGACGAGCCGCACGCGAGCGAGCTCGCCTCTCAAGAACGGCGTGTTGAACCGCGAGAGCTTCCCGCCGCGCCGCTGATAGCTGCCCTCGACGTAGGAGTCCTGGTCGCGGATGATCGCGTTCTTCACCGCGCCCTGCTCGGCGAGGCTCACGAAGCTCGAGAAGTCGACCCGCTGCCCCGTGGGGTGCGGCTGGCTGGCGACGGTCACCTGGACGTAGGCGACCAGCAGGATCACGATCGCGAGGCCGGCCCAGAAGCCGGGGGTGCTGAAGCGGCGGGCCGGGCGCTGGGGCGCTTGGCGCTGCCGTCTGGCGGTGTTCGGTCGCGGACGCACGTTACGCGGCAGCCTAGCGAGGCTCGTCGGAGTCGTTCAGGCAGCGACCGGTGCTGACCGTCGGACCGGCCCTGCGCACGGCCGCACGGACGAACCGGTTGGGCACGCCGAGCCCGCTGGCCGTCGGCCCCCCTCCGCCGAAGACGGTCGTCAGGACCCGCCCCCGCCTGTCCACCACCGGACCGCCGGAGCTGCCTGGCTGCGTCCGCGCCTTGAACGTCGTCACGAGCCGGCCGAAGATCTCCCGGCGGAACCCGGGTCCTGCGAGCTGTCCGCCGAGGCGGCCCGGCTGGCTGCTCGTGGTCCGCCCGAGCCGCGCGCGCCGGATGTCCCGCCTGCCTCGCGGGAAGCCCAGCGCGGCGCCCGAGGTGCCGAGCCGGGGGCGGCGGACCATGGGCAGGGCGGGGACGCCCTTGAGCTTGGGCACGCGCAGGAGTGCAAGGTCGTTGATGGGGTCGAACCAGACTACCGTGGCCGGGCGCGAGCGCCCGGTGCCCCGGGATCGCGCGGTGATGGCGTCGGCCGATGCCACCACATGGGCGTTGGTGACGACGATGCGGTCGGCGACGACCCATCCGCTGCCCAGGTCCGCGCTTCCGCAGCTGAGGACGCCGATCTTCACGATGCTGCGCTCGGCGGCCAGGACGTCGGGGTCGGTCTCCGCGCCGGGATCGGGCGGCGCCACCTCGGGTGCCGGACCCGCGATGGTTGGGAAGCTGTCGGTTGGCTGTGTCACCTGCTCGCCGGGCGCGGGACCGGCGGGCGCCAGCACCGAGTCGAGCCGTGCGAGGATCGTCGAGCGATTGACCGGATCGCGCAGGGACCTCACCTGCGACGCGATCGGGCCGAGCATCCAGACCGCGACGGCAGCGACCCCGCCGGCGAGCAGCGCTCCTGCGACGGCGCCGGCCCGCGTTCGGCGGCGGGGCTGCGCCCGGCGACGCCGGGGGCCTCCGAGCCGCGGGCCGAACCGTTCGACCGCGGCAGCCAGCAGCGCACCGAGCAGCAGCGATGCAGGCAGGGCGGCGACCAACGAGAACGTCGAGTCCAGGTCGCCGCCGAGGAGCAGCGGAACCCGCGTGCCGAGCACCGCGCCGACGGCGAAGGCCGCGAGGGCCAGCGTGCCGTCAAGACCACGCGCAAATCCCCACGCGAGCGCGCCGACGATCACGGCTGCGATGGCGAGGTCGACGACGAGCACGGGCCATCATACGCCGTCGTCAGGCGCCCAGGCTGACGTGCTCTGCGTCCCCGTGCTCACCCGCGCGCAGACGATCGACCTGGCGCTCACCGTCAGGATCGCCCGCTTACCCAAGAAGAGCCCGGCCTTTACGCATATCAGGGCAAACCTACCCTGCGGCCGATGGCGCTCGCAATAGGTGTGTGACACACATAGTGCCGAGAATCACCCACACGGTTGAAGAGGCCTGTGCCTCGGAGGAGCCCTTCGTCTAGGCTCGGGCGCGATGATCCCTCAGGCTCGGAGAGCGACGCTGCGCTGGCTGCTGGCGGTCGCCGCCGCCGGATGCGTGCTTCCTGCGGGCGCGGCGGCCGAGCAGTCCTCCCAGCCCTCCTCCGCGGCGGCGGCCGCGCTCGACGTCGGCAGGTACCACGCGTGCGCGCGCCTTCCGGACGCGAGCCTGCGCTGCTGGGGCTACGGTGCCGATGGCTCGCTCGGATACGGGAATCGGAGGACGATCGGCGACGACGAGACGCCCGCGGCGGCGGGTCCGGTCGACCTCGGCGCCGGACGCAGCGTCGTGGGGCTGAGCGCCGGAGACGTCCACACCTGCGCCGTGCTGGACGACGGCTCCGTGCGCTGCTGGGGCTTCGGCGGCGACGGTCGGCTCGGCTACGCCAACGTGACGCAGATCGGTGACGACGAGGCTCCGGGCTCGGTGGGGCCGGTGGACCTCGGCGCCGGGCGCACCGCGAAGGCGGTTACCGCCGGCGGGGCGCACAGCTGTGCGGTGCTCGACGATGACACGGTGCGCTGCTGGGGCTACGGCTTCGATGGACGGCTGGGCTACGCCGGGGCGATCGCCAACGACAACAACGTGGCGAGCATCGGTGACAACGAGACGCCCGGCAGCGTTGGCCCGGTCAAGCTCGGCCCGGGGCGCACTGCCCGGGCGGTCACGGCCGGCCGGTTCCACACGTGCGCGCTGCTCGACGACGGGGCCGTACGCTGCTGGGGCCTCGGATCGAGCGGGCAGCTGGGCTACGGCAACGCGAGGAACATCGGCGACGACGAGACTCCCGACGCCGTGGACCCGGTCAAGCTCGGTGGGCGCGCGATCGCGCTCGTCGCAGGCGCGTTTCACACGTGTGCGCTGCTCGACGGCGGCGCGGTGCGGTGCTGGGGCTTCGGTGGCAACGGACGCCTCGGCTACGCGAACACGAACAGCATCGGCGACGACGAGTCACCCGACGTCGCGGGGCCGGTCGACCTCGGCGCGGGGCGCAGCGCGGTGGCGCTCGCGGCCGGCGGCGATCACACGTGCGCGCTGCTCGACGACGGGACGGTGCGCTGCTGGGGCTTCGGCGGCAACGGACGCCTCGGCTACGCGAACAAGGCCAGCGTCGGCGACGACGAGACGCCGGGCTCGGTCGGGCCGGTCGACCTCGGGCAAGGCCGCACGGCGGTGGCCATCAGTGCCGGCGGCGACAGCACGTGTGCGCGCCTGGACGACGGCGGCGTGCGCTGCTGGGGGGAGGGCAACAGTGGCCGGCTGGGGTACTGCAACACGAACGCGATCGGCGACGACGAGGCTCCGGGCTCGGTCGGACCGGTCGATCTCGGCGTCCCGGGCAATCGCGGGACCGGCTGTGCGAGCCCGCCGGAACCGCCGAGCGCTCTGGCGCCCGGCAGTGCTGTCGCCCCGGCAGCGCCGGGCGCTGCGCCCGGCCCAAGCACGCCGCCGCCGCCGTCCGTCGTCCGCGTGCCGTCGCTCAAGGCGGTGGCCGCGCTCGCCACCCAGAGGCGACGCGCCACCGCCTTGCGCAGCTGCCTGCGGGCGACCGTGCGCCGGGCTTCGGACGAGCGCCGCCGCGCCCGCCGTGGCCCGGGTCGCGGCCGCGCGCGGACCAAGCGCCAGATCGCTCGGAGGGCCGCGAGCCGGCGACGCGGCTGCCTCGAGCGCCTCGGCCGCACCCCTGGCCGCGTCACCACCCTCGACGCGAGGGCGGCCGGGCCTGGCAGGCTGACGTTGACCTTCCGCGCGACGGGCACCGAGTTCTCCAAACCGCCCGCAGCGCGCAGCTACGTGATCAAGCAGTCGCTCCGACCGATCCGCAGCGCCCGTGACTTCCGCAGTGCATTCGCCCTGTGCAAGGGCGTCTGCACGTTCAAGGTCTCAGACGTCGGCGCGAAGACCTCCCTGAACGTCACCGACCTGCGGCGCCGCACCACCTACTACTACGCAGTTGCCGCGCGCGACAACGTCTCCGGACGCGCCGGACGACGCTCCAAGAGCGTCAGCGCCCGGTCGGGGTGACGCTCGAATCGTGCCTCCAGCCGGACTCTGGACGCTATGTGATTTCTTCACCTATTGCGTTGTGAGCCCGATGGGACCTAATGTCGCCGCTGGAGCCGATCCGGGCTCGATCCGTCAGGGAGGGTGAACATGAGCAGGAGTCTGAAATTCACTGTCGCACTGAGCGCGCTGCTGCTCGCGTTCAGCTCGGCCTCTGTCGCGAGCGCCGCGGTGGAAGGAGTCGATCTGACGCTTCGCGGAAGCACGTCCCTGCCGTCACTCGGTCAGGACGGCTCCACGAGGGCCCGCGGCCAGAACGGGGACGTCTCCGTTCTCGGTGACACCGCGTTCGTCTCCGGAGGCTCGAAGAACCACGGCGCGCTGTCCACGCCGGGACGGATCTGCACCGACTACGGCGGCGTGAAGGTCGTCGATATCAGCGATCCTGCGGCGCCGAAGGTCATCCGGCAGATCGACATCGCCGACACCAAGCCGGTGCTGACCGGGCCGAAGGGCAATCCGCGCCGGAACCGGACGCTCAAGAACATCTCCTCGACGGCCTCGAGCGTCGACGTCTTCCACAACTCCGTCGCCAACAAGGACATCCTGGCGATCACGACCGAGCGGTGCGAGCAGTCCTTCTTCGACGGCGCCCGCATCGAGTTCTGGGATGTCACCGATCCCAAGAACATCCCGAGCGCGCCGATCGGCGTGCTCGATCCGGAGAACATCATCAACCCTGCGTGCTCGGCCGGTCCGCCGGTCACCTGCCCCCCCGGCGTCGCCCCCGCCGACGGACGCTGGGGGATCTTCGAGGACATCCGCATGTTCAGCCGCAACAACGGCCCCGGCGGATCGACGAAGGTCTACGCGGTCGCGACAAGCCCCTTCAGCATCGGCAACAACAACAGCGCTCCCGGGGGTGTCTCGTTCGTCGGCGACTTCCGGCTGCTCGATGTCACCGACCCGGCCAACCCCAAGCAGCTCAACAGCTTCCCGAACTCGCCGATCGGTCAGAGCACGAACAACGGCTGCCGGACGTTTCAGGCCGCGCGGTCGGCGGTGCCGACCCCCGACGGATCAGGCGCGATCGTCTCCTACTACGACGGAGCGCAGCCTCCGGGTGCGCCGGCCACGAGCGCGGTGGAGACGCTGCGGGCCGACTTCGGCATCCCGAACTCGGCGGCGGTGTTCCAGCTCGATCTCGACAAGATCCCGGAGTCGCCCGGCGGCAACGGCACGAACGAGGCCCCGAAGCGATTTACCCCTAACCCGCCGGCGTTCGGCTATCCACCGGCGGCCGATGGCGGCGAGACACCGGCCGGAGAGGTCGAGGGCAACGCCGCTGACGTCCAGACCTTCGTCGGGCCCGACGGCCACACCCTGGCGATCGTGTCCGAGGAGGACATCGACCCCGCGCTGACGACGCTGACGATCGACGGCCCCTCCGTGGCCGCCTACACCGGCCGGGGGTGTGAGACCAACGTCGCTCCGAGCAAGCTCTACCGGCGCCCAGGACAGGCCCTGAGCGGCGACATCGCCTACGTCGGCCGCGGCTGCCCGGCGTCGTCGCTGGTCAACAGCACCCTGCTCGCAGACGACCCGTACATCGAGGATCCGCGGGGCAAGATCGCGCTGTTCGAGAGTGGCGGCGACGGCTTCAACGGCTGCAGCTTCAGCCGCAAGCTGCGACGCGCCTTCGCCGCGGGTGCGGTGGGTGCGATGTACAGCATCGGTGGCGACTTCCTGTCGCTTTCCAACGCCGGGCCCGACGGGGGCCTGCCCGACATCCCGAGCGTGGGCGTGAAGCTCACCGGGTTCAACAAGATGGTCGGCGGCTACGTGCCCAACCGCGTGTTCACCGGCGCCTCGTTCGTCGGGGCCGGTGCGCCGACCAGTTGGGAGGTCGCGCCCGGAAGCCAGGCCTCGAACGCGACGGTCAAGCCCCTCGCCGTGGCGCTCGGCTGCACCACGCCGATCGGCGGAAGCGCGATCACCCCGGAGAACTGCGTCGCCGCCACGAACGAGACCCCGATCAAGATCCGCACGGCCGGCCCCCACGGCCTCGCCACCGGTGATCGCGTGACGATCGCTGGCGTCCAGGGCAACACCGCGGCCAACGGAACCTTCACCGTGACGGTGCCGGCGTCCACGACCCAGCCGGAGTCGCCGGTGACGACGGTGTTCACGCTCGACGGAACGACCGGCAACGGCGCGTACACCGGCGGCGGCTACGTTGTCCAGTGCCCGCCGAACACGTCGAACTGCTCGGCGCCCGACTCGCGGACCGATCTCTCGCGCTTCCGCAGCGTCGCCAACGCGACCGATCGCGTCGCAGGGGTGCGGGTGAAGCCGGCCAACCAGTTCGCCGTCGTCGCCGGCCAGGAGTACCGGGCGGGCGCGGTGCTCGAGGTGGCTGAGCGCGCGGGCGGGACCTACGACGCGCTGGTCGACTGGTTCGACGCTGGCGGCACCCTGCTCTCGACGAGCACGATCAAGAGCCTGAGCGCTGTGACGCCGCGGACGCCGTTCACCGCGGCCGTCACGGCCCCCGCGAACGCGACGAAGGCGGGAGTGAGGTTCCAGTGGGCCGGTGGCGACGCCGCCGCGGGCACCGCCTACGCCGACTCCTTCTCCTTCGTCCCCAGTGCGCTGCGCGGCACGCTGAAGGACAACCGGGGTGCGTGGGGCGAGCAGAAGATCGTCGACTTCTCGGTGAGCCCTCCGAAGGTCGTCGGGACCTACCAGAGCCCGACCTCGAAGGCCTGGCCGCCGCCGAGCAACGGCGTGTTCATGCCACGCGAGGCGCGGATGCTCGACAACGACCTCGCCTTCACGAGCTGGATGACCGACGGGCTGCGGGTCCTCGACGTGAGCACGCCGAGCGCTCCCAAGGAGGTCGCCGCCTTGGTGCCGCCCGGCGCGGCGGATCCGTCCCCCCTCGCGGGTGCCGGGCCCAGCAACGCCGCCGGCGGCGGGTCCCTTCAGCGCGGGTTCTCCTGGCCGACGCAGGCGCTCGTCACGGGCGTCGACGTGCGGAAGCTGGGCGCCAACAGCGCGCGCATCGTCCTCAGCGACATCAACGGTGGCCTGTCGGTCGTCGACGCCGCGATCCGGCGTTCGGCCCAGCCGTCGCAGCCGCAGCAACCGCAGCAGCAGCCGTCTTCGCCGGGCTTGCCGCCCGGCAAGCCGGGCGCGAAGGTCAATGCCGCCGCGCTCTCGGCCCTCTCGATCAGGCCGGCGTCGTTCAAGGCCCTGTCCAAGGGATCGAGCATCGCGAAGTCCGGCGGGACGACGGTGAGATACCGCCTGACCAAGAACGCGACGGCGACGTTCACCGTCGAGCGGGTCCAGAAGGGACGCAAGCGGGGCAAGAGCTGCCAGCGGCTCTCCCGGGCCAACCGCAAGCGCAAGACCTGCAGTCGCTTCGTCAAGCGGCCCGGCAACTTCCGCCACAGCGGCGTTGCCGCGCGCGTGAATTCGTTCAAGTTCAGCGGCCGGCTCTCTGGGCGCCGGCTCGGCCCCGGGAGCTATCGCCTGAAGGCGGTGACCAAGGACGCCGCGGGCAAGGTCGGGACGGCGGTGACGGCGAGCTTCCGCATCGTCCGCTAGGTGAAGTCTATCCGGCGCACCGTTGTTACCATGCGTGATCGACTACAAAGGAGCCTCATGTACCGACGTGTTCCGCTGACGTTCGCGCTCGCTGTTCTGGGTGTCATCATGGCAGCGCCCAGCGCGCTCGCCGCGACTCCGGCGACGGCGTTTCGACCGTTCCCGACCCCCAACCCCGAGCCTCAGACCGGCGGGCGGTGGGGCGAGCGCCTGGTCGTCGCGAACGACGAGAACGGCGATGGCGTCAAGGACGTCTTCACCGCGACGCCGTCCGCCGACGGGCAGTATCCCGACCAGGGTCGTGTCTACCTGCTCAGCGGCAAGGACCGGTCGATCCTGCGGACGATCGACTCGCCCGAGCCCCAGGGCGGGACCGCGTTCGGCTTTCCGAACGCCCCGGGGGGGGCGGCGGGCTCGAAGTTCGGCTTCTACATCTCGGTGCCGGGCGATCTCGACCGTGACGGCAAGGACGACGTAGTGGTCGGCACCGACTCCCAGAACGTCTACACGGGCTCAAAGGGCGGGGTGCCCAACACCGCCCCCTGCGGCGCCCCGGAGCCCAACGGCTGCAACGAGGGTCAGGGCAAGGCGTGGGCGTTCAGCGGCGCGACGAGCAGGGTGCTCCGGGTATTCGACAACCCCGACCCTCAGGGCGCTACGGGCAACACCGCGCGTTTCGGCTCGCGCATCGGCCGCGCCGGAGACGTCACCGCCGACGGTGTGCCCG
>JAABUS010006408.1_pt1 | contig 14333 bp, 13 predicted proteins | sample 5560161 | NCBI WGS metagenome assembly JAABUS01 (sample SAMN10711885, study PRJNA513376) | rock metagenome | isolation source: Antarctica rocks | place: Antarctica: Victoria Land, Trio Nunatak nord | collected 2016-01-04 | reverse complement strand
CGCCACGTGGTCACCGTCGACGACGTGCGCCGGCTCATGGGCGCCTCGACGCCGCACTTCGCGCTGCAGCTGCGCAACCGCATCGGCCGGCTGATCGAGCACCTGCCGGAGGACCATCCGGCGCGGAGGCTGGGGGAGCTCGAGATCGCTCGGCTGACCCGGCTGGGGTTCTCGGGCGAGGTGCGGGGCACCGACGCGCAGCCCGGCATGAAGCCGCTGGCCGCCGTCGACGACGTCGCTTGAGCTCACCATCGCCAGCCACCCGAGCCGAGGGCATCGCCGGCTCCTCCCTGCCCGGGCCGTTCGGAGTCGGCGCCTACGCGCAAAAGCTCCAGGATGAGCTGCGCAAGCGCGCGCGGCTGCAGCTCGTCGGCGAGGCGTGGAACGTCAAGCGCTCCAGGGCGCGCGTGTACTTCGAGCTGCGGGACGGTGACGGGGCGCTTCCGTGCGCGATGTGGAACGACGCGTTCGAGCAGCTCGGCGTCCCGACGGGGGCGTTCGCCGATGGCGTGCAGGTCGTGGTGGCGGGCGGCCCGGACTACTACCCGGGCTCGCGGACGTCCTCCCCCGGCTTCTCCTTCGACGTCACGGCGCTGCGCATCGCGGGCGAAGGTGACCTCCTCGCCCAGGTCGACAGCCTGCGCCGCAGGCTCGACGCGGAGGGGCTGCTGGACCCGCAGCGCCGGCTGCCGCGCCCCGCGCTGCCCAAGACGATCGGGGTGGTGACGGGCGAGCGCGGCAAGGCGCGCGACGACGTGCTCGCCGGCCTCGCGCGCCGGGGCTGGGAGGGGCGCGTGGTGTGGGCGTTCGCTCCCGTCCAGGACCGCCACGCGGCCGGCGCGATCACCCGCGCGCTGCAGGACCTGGCCGTTGCTACCCCAGACGGTGCCTATGGCACGCCGATGGGCACAGGGGGCCGCGTCGAGGTCATCGTCGTGGCCCGCGGCGGCGGCTCGTTCGCCGACCTGCTCGCCTTCTGCGACGAGACGCTCTGCCGGACGGTCGCGCTGCTTCCGGTTCCCGTGATCGCCTCCGTCGGCCACCACACCGATCGCACGCTGATCGACGACGTGGCGGCGGTCGCCTGCTCGACGCCGACGCACGCCGCCGAGGCCGCCGTGCCACTGCACTGCGCCGAGGCGCGCGTGGCCGTCGGCCGCAGCGCCGAGCGCCTCGCCGACCACGGCCGCCGCGCGGTGCTCGGTCGCGCGCGACACCTTGCACAGCTCTCTCGCGCGCCCGCGCAGGCCGTGGCCAAGCAGCGTGCGCGCCTGCACCAGCTCCTGCGCGAGATGCGCGCGAGCGCACGGCGCCGGGGCCTGACGGAGCCCGAGCGGGAGCTGCGCGCCGTCGCCCTCGCGCTCGAGCGGCGCACGGTCGCCGCGCGCGGTGCAAGCACCGCTGCGCGCCGAACCAAGCTCGACGCGCTGGGCTCCGCGCTGGACGCACACGACCCCGAGCGGATCGTCGCGCGCGGCTACGCGGTGGTCGACGACGGGGCGGGCGGCGTCGTGACCAGTGCGGCCGAGGCGCGAGCCGCCCGCGAGGTGCGGCTCTTCTTCGCCGACGCCGACGTGCGTGCGAGGATCGAGGACCCATGACGACGAGGACCGACGACGACGGACGCCCAGTGACCGCGGACGAGGTACGGCGCACCGGCGGAGCTCCCGAGCAGACCTACGAGACCGCGACGAGCCGCCTCGAGGAGATCATCCGGCGGCTGGACTCCGGTGAGGCGGAGCTGCGTGAGACGCTCGCGCTCTGCAGGGAGGGCCGCGGCCTCGTGGAGCTCTGCGCCGCCGAGCTCGACGCGGTCGGCCAGGGCCTGGAGGAGCTCCGGCTCGACGAGCTCGTCGCGCGGCTCGAAGCCGGGGCCAGCCGCCCGGGTGAGCCGGGGTGAGCGCTCTCTGGGAGCGGCTCGCCGGCCTCGAGCTGACCGTGGAGGACTACGCGCTCGAGCGCCTGGAGCTCGACGTCTCCAGTGGCTTCTTCCGCGTGAGCACCGTCATCCGGCTGCGCGGCGGCGGCACCGACGGCGTGGGCGAGGACGTCTCCTACGACACGCCCGACCACGATCGCCTGCAGGAGGCGGGGCCATCGCTGCCGCTCGCCGGGACCTGGACGCTCGGCTCCTTCTGCGACCACCTCGAGACGGTCGACCTGTGGACATCCCCGCCCGAGCGCGAGGCATCGCGCCACTACCGCGTCTGGGCCTACGAGTCGGCGGCGCTGGACCTCGCGCTGCGCCAGGCCGGCACGTCGCTGCACGAGCGGCTTCAGATCACCGCGCGGCCCGTGCGCTTCGTCGTCTCGCTGCGCCTCGGCGAGCCCGCGACGATGGCGCCGCTGCGCTCGCGCCTGGAGCGCTACCCGGCCCTCCAGTTCAAGCTCGACCCGACGAACGACTGGGCCCCGGAGCTCGCCGCGGAGGTCGCGGCCACGGGCGCCGTCGAGTCGCTCGACCTCAAGGGGCAGTACGAGGGCTCGATCGTCGACGTGGCCCCCGACCCCGCGCTCTACGAGCTGCTGCTCAGGACGTTCCCGGACGTCTGGCTCGAGGACCCGCACACGAGTGTCCCCGAGATCGACGCCCTGATCGGGCCCGTCCGCGACCGCGTGACGTGGGACGCGATCATCCACGGCGTCGAGGACATCGTCGACCTGCCGTACGCGCCTCGAATGGTGAACGTCAAGCCGTCTCGGCTCGGGGGGCTCCGCTCCGTCCTCGCGGCCTACGAGCACTGCGCGGCGCGCGGGATCGGCATGTACGGCGGCGGGCAGTTCGAGCTCGGCCCGGGCCGCGGGCAGATCCAGTATCTCGCGTCTCTTTTCCACTCGGACGGTCCGAACGACGTCGCCCCGGGCGGCTACAACGCGCCGGAGCCGGCCGCCGGGCTGCCGGACTCGCCGCTGGCCGTCGCGGTGGAGCCCACGGGCTTCCGCTGGTCGGCGTGAGCATGCCGGGCCCGCGGTAGACCGTGTCCGGCCTGGCGAGCGCGCGAGGCGGCGAGTGATGGGTCCGCCCGGCGCGGCGACACGTGATCTGGCTTCGATGGTGCGCGCGGGCCTTCCCCGCGCCCAGGCGGATCTCGAAGCGCTCGTACGCATCCCGTCCGTCGCGTTCGAGGGATTTCCCGAGGGGCCGAACCGCGCGGCGGCGGCCTTGACGGCGGAGCTGCTCGGTGAGGTGCTGTCCCAGGTGGAAATCGTCGAAGTGCCCGGCGCGCCGCCCACCGTCATCGGGAGGTCCCCGGCGCCCGCGGGGGCGCGCACGGTGCTGCTCTACGCCCACTACGACGTGCAGCCGGCCGGCCCGGACGAGGCCTGGACGTCGCCCGCCTTCGCGCCGGTGCTGCGCGACGGCCGCCTGTACGGCCGCGGGGCCGCTGACGACAAATCTGGTGTCGTAATGCACCTCGCCGCGCTCCGCGCGCTCGGCGAGGAGCTCGCGGTGGGCGTCACCGTCGTCGTCGAGGGGGACGAGGAGACGGGGCGCGGCACGTTCGACGGCTACCTCGCCGCCCACCGCGCCGAGCTCGCAGCGGACGTGATCGTCGTCGCCGACTCGGGCAACTGGCGGCTCGGGGAGCCGACGCTCTGCGCTTCGCTGCGCGGCCTCACCGAGGTCCTCGTCGAGGTCTCGACGCTTGAGCGCCCGGCGCACTCCGGGCTCGTCGGCGGAGCGGCGCCCGACGCGCTGCTCGCGCTGATCCGGATGCTCGACACGCTCACCGACGAGCACGGAGACCCCGCCGTCGCAGGGCTCGTGCGGCGTCCCTGGACCGGGATGGACATGCCCGAGGACGCGCTCCGCGGCACCGCGAGCGTGCTCGACGGCGTCGGGTTGGTGGGAACGGGCACGATCGCCGAGCGCCTCTTCTCGCGCCCGGCGATCACGGTCGTCGGGCTCGACGCGCCCGCGGTAGCGACCGCGGCCAACGCCCTGGTGCCCTGGGCGCGGGCGAAGGTCAGCGTCCGCCTGGCGCCGGGCGACGACCCCGCTCGCGCGTTCAGCCTCGTCCGCGACCACCTGCTGGCCGCGGCGCCGTGGGACGTGCGCGTGGCGCTGACCAAAGGCTCCACGGCGCCCGGCTTTACCGCCACCGGCGACGGCCCGGGACTTCAGGCCGCACGGCGCGCGATGCAGGCTGCCTACGGGAAGGAGGCCGTCGACGTCGGCTCGGGCGGCTCGATTCCGCTCGTCACGGCCCTGGCGGCGACCTACCCCGAGGCGGAGATCGTCGTGTGGGGCGCCCAGGACGACGGCGCCCGGATCCACGCGGGTGACGAGGGCGTCGTGATCGAGGAGCTCGGTCGCGCGATCCTCTCCGAGGCCCTGTTGCTGCGCGAGCTCGCGCACCGGCCACCCGTCCAGAGCGCCGAGTAGGGTTCCCGCCATGCGGGGAGGAACCTGGACGAGGAAGCTGCGCAGCGCGGCCGCGAGCGGAGCGATCCTGGCCGGGGCCGGCGCGGCGACCACCCTCGGCTGGTCGGGGTGGGTCGAGACGGAGGCCGTCACGGGCGCCACGAACGCGCAGCCTCCCACTCCGCCGGCAGCCGGCGCGCTGACCGCCCGGCCCGCTCCGCGCCAGGGCTCCGTGCTGGTCTGCCAGGCGACGGGAGACGGCGATTACGTCCTCGTCCGGGTGCTGTCCGAGCGCCTCGACGAGTACCGCCGCAACCCGAACAACCTCGTCCCGGCACCCGCGGGCGGCTGCCCCGCCGGCGTCCGCAGCGGTGAGGGCTCCATCCCGACGACGGCGGCGGCGCCGACGCAGGCCCCGGCGACGACCTCCACACCGCCGACCGCCCCGCCACGGACGGCGCCGACCACCACGACGTCGCGCAGCACGCCATCGAAGGCCGCCCCGCGGAGGACGCCACGGGACACGCCGCCGTCGGGGACCGCCCAGCCCGAGCAGCCGGCCGGAACGTCGACCACTCGCAGCGCCACCCCGCCACCGTCGGGCGCCGTCCTGGGGTCGGCCGCGAGCGGCGGCTCGGGCCGGCGAACCAAGACCTACACCGGCAGGCTTCCCGCGAACCTCAAGCGCCTCCCGAACACCGGCAACGAGACGGCGCTGCTGCTCTTCTTCGGCGTGGACCTGATGCTGCTCGGTGCGGGCCTGCGGCTGCGCTCGCGCCGCTTCGAGATCTGACGGGCGCGCGCGTCGGATCTGCGTACTCCGCGGGGACACGAGGGATCGAATCTCTGGCCGCCAGCCGCCGCGTGCGAGCATTCCGCGTCAACGATGTCCCGCACGCCGCTCGAGAAGGACACCTGCCGCAACTACGTGCTGCCGCGTCTCGAAGCAGCCGGCTGGAGCGACGCCCAGATCCAGGAGCAGTTCCCGATCACCGACGGCCGGATCATCACCGTCGGCAGGAAGCACCGGCGCGCGGACGCGCTCCGCGCCGATTACGTCCTCGAGTACCGCCCGGGTGTGCCGATCGCGGTCGTGGAGGCCAAGCGCGAGGACGCGATCCCGGGCAAGGGCCTGCAGCAGGCAAAGAACTATGCGCAACTCCTCGATCTCCCCTTCGCGTACGCGACCAACGGCACGGGGATCGTCGAGGACGACCGCAGCGCCGGGCTCGAGACCGACGCCCTCGCAGCGTTCCCCGGCCCGGAGGAGCTCTGGGCGCGGTACCGCGCATGGAAGGGCATCGTCGACATGTCGGTCGCCGACGGACTCGTGCTGCCGTTCAACCGCGCGCTGCGCAACGCCGACGGCACCCCGAAGGAGCCTCGGTACTACCAGCGGACCGCCATCGGCCGCGCGGTCGAGGCGATCCTACGCGGTGATACGCGCCTGCTCCTCACGATGGCGACGGGAACAGGCAAGACGTTCGTCGCGATGCAGATCGTCTGGAAGCTTTGGAACGCCGGATGGCGACCGGGCCGCAAGCCGCGGATCCTCTATCTCGCCGATCGGAACCTGTTGATCGATCAGCCTCGCCTCGACTACTTCGTGCCCGCGTTCGGTGAGGGGCCGATCTGGACGCTCCGCGGCGATGCCAAGGCCGGCCGCGAGATCTACTTCGCGCTGTATCAGGCGCTGGCCGACGGCGGTGAAGGACCGGATGGGCTGTTTCGCCAGTTCGACAGCGACTTCTTCGATCTCGTGGTCGTCGACGAGTGTCATCGCGGCAGCGCCAGGGCAGCGTCCGCGTGGCGGAGCATCCTCGACCACTTCTCGGGTGCGACGCAGCTCGGGATGACCGCAACGCCCAAGCGTGACGAGACCGCCGACAGCTATGCGTACTTCGGTGACCCGCTGTTCGAGTACTCGCTGGCCCAGGGCATCGAGGACGGGTTCCTCGCGCCCTACCGCGTGCGCCGCGTGATCCTCAGTCCCGACGCGCACGGGTGGGCGCCGGCGCCGGGGGAGCTCGATCTCTTCGGCCACGAGATCCCCGACGGGCTCTACACGACCAACCAGTTCGAACGGGTGGTGTCACTACTGACGCGAACCGAAGCCGCGGCGCGCCACCTCACCGAGTACCTGAAGCGGACGGACCGATGGGCGAAGACGATCGTGTTCTGTGTCGATATGGAGCACGCCGATCAGATGCGCCGTGCGCTGCACAACGCCAATGCCGACCTCACCGGGCAGCATCCCAACTACGTCGTGCGGATCGTCAGCGAGGAGCGCGACATCGGAAAGGCCCACTTGAGCGCCTTCGCCGATACCGAGACCGCCACACCGGTGATCGCCACGACCTCGCAGCTGCTTTCGACCGGCGTCGACCTCCCCACGGTCCGCAACATCGTGCTGTTCCGGACGGTCGGCTCGATCGCCATGTTCAAGCAGATGATCGGGCGCGGAACACGGCGTTCCCCGACGAGGACAAGCTCTCCTTCGACATCATCGATTACTCCGGCGCCACGAGGCTCTTCGCAGACCCGGAGTTCGATGGCCCGCCCGAGCGCGTCGACGAGGAGGAGATCGACGCAGACGGCCACATCGTCGACGAAACCGTGGTGGAGGAGCCGGAGCCGGTGTTCGAGCCGAGCACGCGGGGCGACGAGACGATCGACTGCGACGAGCTTGATGCCGAGCCCCGAGCGAAGCTCTACATCGGCCATGCGGAGGTCTGGGTGACCGCCGAGGCGATCTACCACCTCGACCCACACACGCAGCGTCTCCGGCTCGTCGAGTACCGCGACTTCGTCGCCGACGCGGTCCGGACGCTCTTTCCCGACCCGAGCGCTCTTCGCTCGAGCTGGACGAGCCGGGTTGGGCGACACGACGTCCTGGACGTACTCGCTCGCCACGGCATCGACGTCGACGAGCTGGCGGAGCGCACCGGCATCGTCAACACCGACCCGCTGGACCTCCTTGTCCACCTCGCCTGGAACCAGCCCTTGGCCACGCGCAATGACCGCGCACGGCGGGTGCGCAACGAGCACGCTGCCTTCTTCGCGGCCTACCAGCCGGCCGCCCGCGACGTCCTGACGAGCCTGCTCGGCAAGTACGCAGAGCACGGCATCAGCCAGCTCGACGACCTCGGTGTGCTCGAGCTCCCTCCCATCTCGTCGCTCGGATCACCGGCGCAGATCGCCGGGCGATTCGGCTCGGCGGATGCGCTGCGCGAGGCGGTCTTGCAGCTCGGCGAACTGCTGTACGCGGCGTAAAGCTCAACAGAAACTTGAGTTCTGCGATACCGCATGCTCCACACATCAAGTTTTGATGTAGGGTCTCCGCGTGCCGATGAACCGTCGCGACCTCAGACGACGCCTGTTCGCCCTCGCTGCCGGCCAAGGTGGATACTTCACCGCCGGCCAGGCCAAGAAGGCGGGCTACTCCTACCAGGCACAGGCGCATCACGTGGCTGCCGGCAACTGGCTGCGGATCGACCGTGGGCTCTTTCGGCTCGCCGAATGGATACCCGATCGCTACGACGACCTCATCCGCTGGACACTCTGGTCCAAGCAGCGGGCGGTCGTATCACGCGAGAGCGCTCTCGCGGTTCACGGCGTCGGCGAGTTCGAAGCCGCACGCCCGCATCTGACGGTGCCGCCAGGGTTTTCGATGCGCGACCCTGCGATCATTCTCCATCGCGCCGACCTGCCCGACGAGGACGTCGTGGCGCACACCGGCTTCAGCGTCACCACCGTTGTCCGTTCCCTCGTCGATATCGCCAACATTGCCGGCGAGGATCAGCTTGCGCGCGCCATCGAGGACGCTCGCGACGCCGGACTGCTCACGATTCGCCAGCTGCGCGCACGAGCCGAGGTGATCGACGCTCGCTCGGCACTGCACGTCGAGCGCGCGATCCACCGTGCACCGGCGCGATGACGTACGAGACCCCCCGAGCGCTGCGCATGGCTCTGGAGCAGCGCCTGCAGTCGCGGTCCATCGCCACGGGCGTCGCCCTGGACCGCCTGCGCCGCCGAGTGATCTTCGAGCGGGTCGTCACGCGCCTCCAGGTCGCCCAGCCCGAGGTGTGGGTGCTCAAGGGCGGGATGGCACTCGAGGTCCGACTCCGCGATGACGCCCGGCTGACGAAGGACATCGACCTCGAGCTGCGCGACGAGGTAGCCGATGCCGCGGACCTCCACTCGCGCGTCACCGACGCGCTGAGCCTCGACCAGATCGGCGACGGATTCGTGCTGACTCCCGGGCTCCCGAGCCGCCTGACCGAGGATGACCAGGAAACGCCCACCTGGCGGCTCAGCGTGGCGGCGGGGCTGGCCGGAAAGCCGTTCGGCGGAGTGAAGCTGGACATTGCGCCGCGAACTCCCGGTCTGACGGCAACTGACCGCGTCGCGCTCCCGAACTCCTTGGACTTCGCGGGGGTCAGCACCCCGATCATCGAGATCATCCCCGTCCGCCGTCACGCGGCGGAGAAGTTCCACGCGATGCTCAAGGACTTCGGCGACCGCGAGAACACACGCGTGCGTGACCTCGTCGACCTTGTGATCCTGATCGAGCGCGAGTTGCTGCACCCGTCGGAGGTCGCTGAAGCGGTCGTGGAGGTGTGGTCCGAGCGCGATGGCGTCGACCCGCCCGTCGAGCTCCCGCGCCTTCCCGTGGGCTGGCCCGAGCGCTACGAGGCGCTCGCCGCCGAGCACGGTCTCGGTGCCGCGTCCTTTCCCGTGGCCTCCGCGCTCGTCGCGGCGCTTTGGGCCGAGATGTTCCCCATCAAGGAGACCTGAATGGCTCGACGCAAGCCACCGGCGTCCGCCGCCTCGCCCCAGGCGAAGCTCGCCGCCGTCATCAAGTCGGCCCGCGACGCGATGCGCAAGGACGCAGGCCTCAACGGCGACCTCGATCGCATCCCGCAGCTCGCGTGGATCCTGTTCCTCAAGGCCTTCGACGGGCTGGAGGAGAACCGTGAGGTCACCGAGGCCGACTACCGACCCGCCATCGAGCCGGGCTACCGCTGGCGTGACTGGGCTGCTGACACCCACGGCGCGACCGGCGAGGCCCTACTCGGATTCGTCGACGGTGAGCTTCTGCCGTACCTCCGCGGCCTCACCGGCACCGGCAGCCATGACCCGCGCGACGTCCTTGCCGCCGTCTTCAAGGAGACCCACAACCGGATGCTCTCCGGGTACCTCCTGCGCGATGTCGTCAACAAGGTCGACGAGATCAACTTCGTCTCGTCGGACGACATCCACACGATGGCGCACCTCTACGAGTCGATGCTCCGCGAGATGCGCGACGCCGCCGGCGACTCGGGCGAGTTCTACACCCCTCGTCCCGCGATCCGCTTCCTCGTCCAGCAGCTCGACCCGCGACTCGGAGAGATCGTGCTCGATCCCGCCTGCGGGACGGGAGGCTTCCTCGTCGAGGCGCTCGAGCATCTCCAGCCGCAGCTTCAGACAGCGCAGCAGCGGCGCGAGCTGCACCGCAATCTTCGCGGCATCGAGAAGAAGCAGCTGCCGTTCCTCCTCGGGATGATGAACCTCGTCCTGCACGGCGTCGGGCAGCCCAACGTCGTGCGCGGTAACGCGCTCGTCCGCTCCATCACGCAGATCGGCAAGGCCGACCGCGTCGACGTCATCCTCACGAACCCGCCGTTCGGCGGCGAGGAGGAGAAGAGCGTCCAGGCCAACTTCCCGGCCGACAAGCAGACGTCGGAGACCGCGTGGCTGTTCCTCCAGCTCGTCGTCCGTCTGCTGAGGGACGGCGGGCGCTGCGGCATCGTCGTGCCGAACGGCCTGTTATTCGGGGGTGGCGTCGGTGCGCGCATCAAGCAGCAGCTGCTCCGGGACTGCAACCTGCACACCGTCGTCCGGCTGCCCGACGGCGTTTTCGAGCCGTATACGGCAATCCCGTCGAACCTACTGTTCTTTGAGAGGACCGGACGGACGAAGGAGGTCTGGTTCTACGAGATCCCGCCGCCGGAGGGCCGCAAGAAGTACTCCAAGACGAAGCCGATGCGCTTCGAGGAATTCGCCGACTGCCAGGCGTGGTGGAACGACCGCGAGGAGAACGAGCGCGCTTGGCGCGTGCCGATCACCGACATCGAGGCCGCAGGCTACAACCTCGACCTCCGCAATCCACACCGACCCGATGATCTCGCGCACCGCCCTCCGAGTGAGCTGCTGGACGAGCTGATCGAGACGGAGCGCGAGATCCTCGGGTTGCTCGAGGAGCTGCGGCGCGAGGTCGGAGCGGTGCCCAAGTGACCAGCGTTGGGTTGGTCCCGCTGGGGGACGTACTGACAGACCAAAGAGAGGAGGTGGTCCTTCACCCCGGGGAAACCTACAGAACCGCCGGTATCTATAGCTTCGGCAGGGGGATCTTCGAGCGCACACGAATCCTCGGCGCCGACACTTCATATCAGTCGCTCTTCCGCCTTCGCGAGAACCAGTTTGTTCTCAGCCGACTGAACGGATGGGAAGGGGCAGTGGACGTCGTTGCTTCTGATGTCGATGGTTGTCTAGTCTCAAACGAATTTCCCAGCTTTGCCATCGATTCTGACCGCGCCGACCCCGGGTATCTTCGGTGGATCGCTCGGTGGCCGCGGTTCTGGGAGCAGCTCATTCCTCGCGGGAGCATGGTTCGACGCAAGCGGGTTCAGACCGCGCAGCTTTTCGAGGTGAGGATCCCGCTCCCGCCGATCGACGAGCAGCGCCGGGTCGCGTCGCGACTCGATCGATTGTGGGCATCAACCGAGGAAGTCCGCCGGTGCTCGGCACATGCCACTGACTTAATGTCCGCCCTCGGCGTTGCCACCGCCGCTCGACCCGATCTAACCGAAGCGGAACGGCTCAACGCGGAGTGGCGAAAGGTCACGCTGGGGACCCTCATGGAGGTCTCGTCCGATCCGATCACCGTCGATCCGAGTGGCTCGTATCCCAATCTCGGGATCTACAGCTTTGGTCGCGGCTTGTTCGTGAAGCCCGACATCGAGGGTGCGACGACATCGGCACGGTCGCTCAACCGGGTCCACGCCGGGCAGTTCGTCTACAGCCGCCTGTTCGCGTTCGAAGGCGCGTACGCGTCGATCGAGCCGCAGTTCGAGGGGTACTTCGTGTCCACTGAGTTCCCGACGTTCGACGCCGATCCAGCGAAGCTGGACGCGCGATGGCTCGCGAGTTATCTGCGCTCGCCGGACCGCTGGAGCGAACTCGCGGCATCGAGCAAGGGCTTGGGCGTCCGCCGCCAGCGGGTCCCGACCGAATCGCTGCTCGCGTATGAGGTCTGGCTTCCCCCCATCGAACAGCAGCTCGCCATGGTGCAAACGATCGAACGCATCGCGGTGTCTCGCAGAGCACGCGCTCTAGCTGACCAGCGAATCGCGTCTCTGCTCCCGGCGACGCTCAACGCAACGTTCGGGGATTTGCCGTGACCACCGCCTCCCAGCGGTCTCCCGCGATCACCACGTGCCCGAGGAACCGCACGCCCACGACGGTCGCAGCGGCGCTGACCTCCTCCGTCGCGCGGCGATCGGCGGCGCTCGGCTCGGGGTCGCCGCTCGGGTGGTTGTGCGCAAGCGCGAACGCGCGACCGTCGTGCCGCAGGACCGCGTTGAGGATCTCGCGGACGGGCAGCATCGAGCGATCGATCGAGCCCTCGGAGACCACGACCGTCCGCCGGAGCCGATTCGCGGCGTCGCACACGAGCACGAGCACTCGCTCGCGGCGAAGCCCGTCGAGCTCGCGGCGTGCCACCTCAGCCACCTCGGCGGAGCCTCGAAGCACGACCGGCAGCGTCTCGAAAGCAGCGCGACGGCCGAGTTGGAAGGCGGCGACGAGGGCGGCCGCCTTGGCCACCCCGATTCCGGTCCGCGCGGCCAGCTCCTCGGGTCGCGCCTCCGCCAGTGTGCTGAGGCTCCCATACTCGGCGAGCAGCGACGTCGAGAGCGCTTGCAGCACGCGTACCGCTCCGGAGGACGAGCGCAAGCAGCTCGCGCTCGGCCAACGCCTCGACGCCGAGGGCGAGCAGACGCTCACGTGGTCGCTCGTGCGGCGGCAGCATCGCCATCAGCAGCGGCGGATCCGGGACGCTTCCCGAGGGCGCGGATCCCGCCGCTGCGTCCGGCAGTGGCGGGCGATCAGTCATCACCGCCGACCGTAGGGGCGGAACCGTCACATCAGGCGCCGAATCGCAGTCTTGTGGCGGTTTCGTTACGCCATCCGTGCGTTCTCGTGCCCGGCGGGATCATTTTCGGGCCAGCCACGCGAGATTCCGCACCAGCGACCAGCCCTCCAAGCATCCTCACGCCCAGCCACGCAGTAGGGTTCCGCGCCGTGATCGAGCGAATCGGGATCGCCGGAAGCGGCGCCATCGCCTGCGGCCTCGCGGCCACCGCGGCCCGGCACGGCGACGTGCTGCTCTACGCGCGCTCGGAGGCGTCGGCCGAGCGGGCGCGGGCGACCGTCGACAAGGTCTGCGGGCGCCTGAGCGGCGCGGTCAACGCCCAGCACGTCATCATCGTCACCGAACTGGCCGCGCTCGCCGCCGCCTCGGTGCTGGTCGAGGCGATCACCGAGGTCCACGCGGCGAAGGTCGGCCTGCTGGGCGAGATCATCGCCGCCGCTGCGCCCGGGACGATCTTCGCCACCACGACGTCCTCCCTGAGCGTCGAAGCGCTCGCGCGCGACGCGGGCCCCGGCGTGGCCGAGCGGTTCCTCGGCCTGCACGTGTTCAAGCCGGTCCCCGCGATGGAGCTCGTGGAGCTCGTGTTCCCGGCCGCCGCCACCAAGGACACGCGCACGCGTGCCCGCGCCCTCTGCGAGAGCCTTGGCAAGACCGCGGTCGAGGTTCCGGACACGCCGGGGTTCGTCGTCAACCGCCTCCTGTTCCCGTACCTCTTCGACGCCGTGCGCTTCGCCGAGGAGTCCGGCATGGACCCCGTCGAGATCGACCGCTGCATGACGCTCGGCACGGGCCAGCCCATGGGCCCGCTCGCCCTCCTGGACTTCGTTGGGCTCGACGTCGCCCAGGCCATCGGCGAGGAGATCGGCGTCGAGGTGCCCGAGCGCGTGCGCGCGCTCGTCGCCGCGGGCACGCTCGGGAAGAAGTCCGGGGCGGGGCTGCTCACCTACGACTGACCACGCCGAAGGACCGGTCGTGCTCGAGAGCCGATCTGGCGCTCGCCACGCGACCTTCAGAAAATCGAGAGCCCAGCTTTAGATCGGGTTGAGCCGGCGCGAGGAGAGTGCGTGGGGCGCGGACGGAACAAGCGCAATTGCACCTCCTCCCAAGCGCGAAGGGCCCGCTGTGTCAGCGGGCCCTTCGTGTCTGGTGCGGAGGGACCCACCCCGGTTCCGCACTCGGAGGCCTCGTGCCGTCCCGCCGGCGGCGAGGTCTGCACGCTGCAACGCGGCGCGCCGGCAGAACTTGCTCGCATCGGTCGACCTGGCGCATTCGGATTCTGCGGGTCGGGGTCGGAACCCGCGGCCGAACCTGCGGCGTGCAGCCTCAGTCCCCGGCGACGGCGGCCACGGGGGCGCCGCGCTCGCGGATACGGACGGCCTCGACGCGGTTCTCGCGCACGGACTCCACCCGGATCGAGAAGCCGTCGGCGTTGACCGTGTCCCCGCGGCACGGCAGCCGGCCGAGCTCGCCGAAGACGAAGCCCCCGACCGAGTTGTAGGCGTCGGAGTCCAGCGGGAGGTCGACGCCGTGGTCGGCGAGGTCGGAGATCGCGACGTGGCCGCGAACGAACCAGTCGCCGTTGGCCAGGCGCCGGATCTCGCCGCCGGCGGGATCGGTCTCGTCGTCGATCTCGCCGACGACCTCCTCGATGATGTCCTCGACGGTGACGATGCCCGCGACGCGTCCGTACTCGTCGATGACGACGGCCATCGAGGTGCGCACGCGCTGCAGCTCGGCCAGGAGGTCGTCGAGCGGCTTGGTCTCCGGCACGAT
>JAABUS010006406.1_pt1 | contig 14337 bp, 14 predicted proteins | sample 5560161 | NCBI WGS metagenome assembly JAABUS01 (sample SAMN10711885, study PRJNA513376) | rock metagenome | isolation source: Antarctica rocks | place: Antarctica: Victoria Land, Trio Nunatak nord | collected 2016-01-04 | reverse complement strand
CGCCTATTTTGAACTTAAAAAATTGTCAACACCTTATGCCGCTTAACCTCCATTTTGGGAGCTAATCTTGCGTAAGGTGAATTAATAATATTTTGTTGTATAAAGGTAGTTATTAGTAAATAAAATTTAACTGTTCTATTAATTCTGCTTCTGCAAAAATCTCTATTTTTTCTTTACTTTGCAGCAAAATGAGCAACCAACTCACCGATAGGACTTTCTGGAAAAATTACTGGGAATCGAAGAAAGGCCTCGCTGTTGCCATTAAACCTGATTATACTTTTCACCGGATATTAAAAAAGCTCGTCAAAAAAAACAAGCTTAAAACAGCAATTGAGCTGGGCGGGTTTCCGGGATATTATGCCATTTATCTGCACAAATACCAAGGCTTGGAAACGACACTGTTTGACTATTATGTACACACCGGAATTTTGGTTGATGTACTGGCCGTCAATGATTTAAGCGAAAAAAGTATTGGTGTGATTGAAGGTGACCTGTTTAAATACAAAGCCTTGAAACAGTACGACTTGGTGCTTTCCTGCGGATTGATCGAACATTTTGAGGACACCAAAGACATTATCAAAAGACATCTTACTTTTTTAAAGCCCGGCGGAACACTTTTTATTACTCTGCCAAATTTTTTGGGTCTGAACGGTTGGGTGCAACGTAAATTTGACCCGGAAAATTATAGTAAACATAACGTGAAAAGCATGCAATTAGATTTGCTTGCCCGGATTTGCCACGAACTGAATTTGCAGGATATTGAACTGAGCCATTACGGGAAATTTTCTGTTTGGCTGGAAAATGAACAATCCAAATCTGCCGCTGCTAAAATCCTGACTAAAACAATTTGGCTGGCTGGTAAAGTATTTACACGGATTGTTCCCGCCGAAACCAAACTGCTTTCGCCTTACATTGTGCTTACTGCCCGGAAATTAGAATAAGAAATACTTCTTTTACGATAGTTATTTTGTAATGAAGCGTTTGATCCTTTGCAGTAAATTCCCCTTCCGATTACGCAAAAATTGTTTGATTGTCGCATAAGCTTCTTCATTTTCTGTTATTTCTGAAGGAAAAAACTGAACGGGCTGCCGAGCCACATGAACCTGGTAAATATCTTCTATGTTGGAATGCACTCCGCTGCCATCATGCCCGATATTGTGGATGAAAGACCGGGAAGGATTTAATGTTAAACCGCCTTTTAAAAACACAGAAGCATACCATCGAATAGCCCAGGAATTATTTTTGCCCGATTTAAACTCCTGCATTTGTTTCCAGAAATTCATTGTGCCTTCTATCGAAAACTGTTTGATCTGTGTTTTGCTGAACTGGCTGGTCAGATCATCAATATCCGGGTTGAAATTTTTCCAGGCTCTGTCCCAGGTTGCCCAGCCCCAACTGGTTGCCGCACGGTAAAAAAAAGTTTGGGGCAGGTTTTTATCTTCCAAAGGATACATATAAGCGCCAATGTGCATCACTTTTTCCTCCTTGAAATAACGCTGCAAAGCATCATTAAAATAGCGGAGCGTGAAAGGCGAAGAAAGCAAGTCATCTTCAAAAACAATCACCTTACCGTATTCCTGCACCAACTGGCTCACACCGGAAATGATGGCATTGGCCAATCCCTGGTTTTCCCTGCTTTCTACTATTTTGACCGATTTAAATCCGTCTGTTTGTTTGATCAGCGCCCTTACTTCATTTACTTTTGTTTGATCGGCTGCTGCTTTTGCACCATCAGAAAAAATAAACAAGCGTGAATCTTCTGCCAGTAAGTTTTTTTGCAGGTGATTAATCGTACGCCGGGTATGATCAGGACGGTTATAAACAAAAAGAGCAATCGGAGCCAAACTTTGCATACAGGTTTTCTTCTTCTAAAGATTAGAAAATTTTAGGGCTTTTATCTGTCGCGCAGCATAAAACTGTATAAGCACTGGCAAATTTTTCCTGCAGCTTCTTCCCCATCAACCGGCTTAATATTTTTTTAAGCTGATATTCAGCTTCTATTTTAAAGTTGGAGATTAAGCTTTGATGCTTCTTTTGATTGGTAAAAGTATTGAAGCGTGTTACTTCCGGTTGTATCATAGAAGTTTTATCGGCCAAAATTTCAAATCCTTCTGATCTTAACAAATAACGCAAGGAACTTGGCGTATAGACATTTAAATGGCCGTAAGCCAGAAAATGATCAATGCGCTGATCCACCCCAAAACGATAATCCCGCGGCACTTCAATCACCTGAAACCTGGCAACCCTTTTCAGTTCCCGCAGCAACATCCGTTCGTATTCCACATGTTCTAATACATGCGCCAGGATCACCAGATCAAAACTTTGATATGCAAAAGGAATGTGGTAACCATCAAAAACCTGTACTTCTTTTAAGCCCTTTAAATTACGGCTTTTGATATGCTCTACACCGCTTTCGGAAATTTCGATTGCATATAATTCCGGGGCAAAATCCCATTGGTTCAAATAATACAAAATACTGCCATCGCCCGCGCCTACTTCCAGCACTTTTAAAAATTGCTTCCCTTTACAAACGGCTGCAATGTTTTGCGCCTTGTATTTTGCACCGAGCATGCGCCAGGCTTCATCGTGGTTTTGGTAGAAATTATCGTAAGCGCTGATCACGCTGGAGTTGGTTGGACTTTGTTGGGACATGTGGATGTAAAAGTAGTTTTTTGAGCGGATACAATTATTTAGGTGGTAAAAACAGTATCAAAATTTTTTCGGGTCAGCTTTTCCTAAATTACCATTTAAACCATCACTTACGGCAATCAACAATTTTTGATATTCTCTTTGTTTCGAACTGATGATGCTAATTAATTTTAGCCAATTGAGGAAGATAGACTTATTTAAGCTGAATAAAAATTCATTTTTAACAGTAAATGGTTTGTAGAAAAACAGCCGGTTCCTTACATGATAATAAATGCGGAAATTCCATTGGTCCAGCAAGGAGGAAGCAAACATTTTTTTGCGGTAATTAATTCCCTGCGACTGGTCAACATCTGTAATTTTACTTTCAGGTATCAACCAGATTGTTCCTCCGCTTGCTGTAATCCGGTACGTATATTCTGAATCATCTACATATAAAAAAAAGTTTTCGTTTGGATAACCAATTTTATCGATGATCTTTTTATGCAGCAGTAAGCCGCCATAAGGCACGTAAGGGATTTTTACGTGATCTTTAAATGTGCCAGATTTTTTAAACCGGTCCTGTAATTTTAAGAACTGATTGTAAAAGATGCGCGTCAAACTAAATCCCAAAAAGTTATTTGGCACCAAATAATAACGGTCCGGATTTTCGCCCCGGGCAATTTTGACATGTGGTTTTCGGTCAGTCCGTAAGCAGGATAATGCTTTTTCATCGGCCGCCCCGGCTATTTCGTCCCATTTTTGCAGCAGAATGGTCAAAGCGCTTTCATCCGGCAGGTTATCATCGTCCAGCAACCAAATAAAATCAGTATCAACAAACCGGTGCACAAACTCTATAGCTTGTTTGTATCCGCCAGCAGAACCTTGATTATCAGCATTATTGATAACTTTTAACCGCGTATCCCAGAGTTGCTGTACTTCTTTTATCACCTTAAAATCAGAGGCATTATCAACGATGACAACCTGTACAACCTCAGTAAAAGAAAGTACCCGACGAAGCACCTGCTCCAGAAAAACCCATCGATTTCCGTAAGTTACCGTCAGCACGCACACTTTATATTTTATATTTGCCATCTGATCCGGCAAAAATAGTATATTAAAAACAGCATCAGCTACGCAATTTATCAGGCAATTTGAATGGGCATTATACAGCAGCAAACCATAAAAGGTACTTTTTATTCTTACCTCGGCGTTGCGATTGGCTTTATCACCATTTATTATTTTCAGCCAAATTCCCTTAGTCCTGAACAAGTTGGCTTGATTAATATACTAGCTCCGTTCTCATTATTATTTGCGCAGTTTGCCATTTTGGGTTTTAACGGAACTGCCCGTTATTTTCCCTATTTCCGCAGCAACGAAAAAAACCATCATGGTTATCTGGCGTTGGCCTGCTTGGTTTCTTTGGCGGGTTTTGTCGTGTTTACGCTGCTTGCTTTTCTATTTAAAGATCAACTAATTGGTGTAAAATCACAGAAAAATGGCTTGTTCAACCAGTATTTCTGGTACTTAATTCCGCTTACTTTTTTTACCCTGTTTTTTAATGTGTTTGATCTTTTTGCCCGGATGCTCTATGACACGATCAGCGGAAGGGTTTTGCGGGAGTTTACCAAACGGCTTTTTATCCTTTTGGTAATTTTATTGATCTTTTTCAGGTGGATCAGCTTTGAAACTTTTATGGTTTTGTGGCTCATTGCCAATATCGTTCCCACCTTTTTAATGATGAAACGGCTGATTTCCCAGGAAAATTTTTCTTTAAAAACTGATTTTACTTTCATCAACCGCGATATGGGCAGAAAACTGATCAGCATCTGCTTTTTTGCTGTTCTGACCGGTTCCGCGCCAATCATCATTGATAGTTTGGATAAATATATGGTCAACAAAAAGTTTGGCTTGGCCGAAACCGGTATTTATAGTGTTGCCGCTTACTTCGGAATTGTGATTACGTTGCCGGCCCGCTCGCTTTACAGCATTGCTTATACCATCGTTTCCGAATGCTGGAAGAACAACGATTTGCAAAACATCAAAAATATTTACCGTAAAAGTTGCATTAACCAGTTGATCGCAGCTTTGTTTATCTTCCTGCTGGTTTGGGTGAATGTGGACAATATCTTCAAGGTATTGCCACACTATTATGCAGCCGGAAAATATGTGATTTTCTTTATCGGATTGGGTTATGTCATCGATTCGGCAACCGGAATTAATGGTGTGATTTTAACCAGTTCTAAATATTTCAAGTACGATTCCTTTTTTAATTTGGGGCTGATTGGAATTACTATTGTACTTAACCTGATGCTGATCCCGGTTTATGGAATTACCGGAGCTGCAATTGCTGCAGCAGGAACATTATTTATTTTTAACTTGTTCCGATATTTATTTATCCTGATTGTTTACAAGATGCAGCCGTTTACGATGAAATCTTTGTACGCCGTGTTGCTTGCTTTTATCGCTTATTTGATTTGCCAAAAACTGATCCCGGAACAAAAAAGCTATGTCTTAGATACTTTTATCCGTACTTCTTTTATCACTCTTTTTTATGGGTTGAGTGTTTATTTTTTAAATCTTTCGGAAGATATCAATGCTTATCTCAACGGTTATATAATTAAATTCAAAAAATAGGAAAACCTGCAGATGCTTCTTTTATGGCATCAAAAACAGGAACGACAAAGGTTAAGATACGTGTTTTTTAAAAGATATTTAAAAAATATCCGATCAATTTTTATGCTTCTTTTATCACCTAAAAAACAATAAGCTCTTGAGGTTTTTGCAGAAATACAGACACAAATTTTATAGGGATAAAAGAAGCATTTGGTTTTCAAGATGGAATGAAACGGGTTCAAAATTTATAGATTGATTTAAGGTATTTTTTGGGGGGGAATGAATTGAAATATCTTTTCAAGGCAGTCTTCCAAATTTTTGGTGATGTCTTTTTCCCAAAACCGGAGCACGGTAAAACCCAAAGCCGCGAGTTTTAAGTCGTTTTCGCGGTCGCGCTGCATGTTCCGTTCAATCTTTGAAATCCAAAATTCCCGGTTCGATTTGATTTTGACCTTTTTGTTTTCCCAATCATGGCCGTGCCAAAATTCCCCGTCCACAAACAGCACAAGCTTATGTTTACGAATCACTATGTCGGGTTTACCTGGCAATTTGGCAACGTTCAGCCTGTAAAATATTCCCCTGCTGAACAAGGCTTTCCGCAAAATCAGTTCTGGTTTTGTTGCTTTTCCCTTTATTTTTGCCATCAGTTTGCTCCGATGGCTGGTGGTGTAAAAACCGTTGGCTTCTTCAAACCGGGGCACACTTATCTTTATTTCGTAATCGGCCATCAATTGCTAATTTTTTTATCAACAAAGCTTTTAAACCTTAATATTCTAAATATATTTGTAACCATGTGTAAGGTTTAATAACATGGTTATATGAAAGATTATTATACACTGTCTGAACTTGCAGATTTATTAGGCAAAAGTAAAGAAACTTTACGGCGATGGGACAGTAACGGGAAGCTTTCGGCGGTTAGGGAACCGATGAGCAACTATCGGATGTACCATAAAAGCCAGCTTGAAATATTTGACGAACTTCATTTTTTATTTCGTAATAACGAAACTGTAAACACACAGAACGCAAAAAGGCAATATACAGTGCTCGAACTTTTTGCAGGTGCAGGTGGCCTTGCACTTGGATTGGAAAAGGCGGGTTTAAAATGTATCGCATTAAATGAAATAGACAAAAACGCCGCAGAAACGCTGCGCCGGAACCGCCCGGAATGGAACGTGATCCAGGACGATGTCAGGAACCTTTCTTTTAAACATTTAAAGGGAAAGGCCGATGTGGTAACAGGTGGTTTCCCATGCCAGGCCTTTAGTTATGCAGGTAAAAAGCTTGGATTGCAAGATGCCAGAGGTACATTATTTTATGAATTTGCCAGGATAGTTGATGAAACCAAACCAAAGATTTGTGTTGGCGAAAATGTACGTGGCTTACTAAACCACGATAAAGGCCGCACCATAGAAGGAATGTGCAGCATTTTAGATGAGATTGGATATCGTACACTTGACCCTAAGATTTTAAAAGCTGTTTTTTACAATGTTCCCCAAAAACGGGAACGGTTGATTTTGATTGGGATACGGAAAGATATTGAGTTTGACTTTGACTTTCCTAAACCTAATAAAAAAACATATTCTTTGCGCGATGCCTTAAAAAAAGGGGACTTGTTTAACTGTGATGTGCCTCCTTCTCCCGGAACCGCTTATCCAAAACGAAAAAAGGAAATATTGGATTTAGTGCCTCCGGGCGGCTATTGGCGCGACCTCCCTTTAGAAGTCCAAAAAGAATTTATGCAAAAAAGTTTTTATCTGGGCGGAGGGAAAACCGGGATGGCAAGAAGGATCAGTTGGGACGAGCCAAGTTTAACCCTGACCTGTAGCCCGGCTCAAAAGCAAACCGAGCGTTGCCATCCTGACGAAACCCGCCCTTTCACCGTTCGTGAATATGCCCGGATACAAACTTTCCCCGATGATTGGTCTTTTGTCGGCCCTGTTACCAGTCAGTATAAACAAATTGGCAACGCAGTACCTGTAAACCTGGCAAAAGAAATAGGATGTTCACTTGTGAATTTTTTAAACCAGGTTGAAGAAAAAATCGCGGCCGAAACGGAGATATTGGAAGTCAGTTCTTGAAAACCTGATTGTAAATCTGTTTTTGTATATTGTTTAAATGTTCGTCAAGGTTATCCACTATTGCGTTGATCGTCTCTGCAATGTTTTTTATGTCTTCTTCACGGGCAACATCGGCAATTACCGTTGGCAGGGTTTGATAAACCTTTTCCAAAGCCAAAGGGTCGCCGGTAATCAACTCGTAAACCTTTTCGCCCCAAACTCTTTTTACACTTTCAATTTGATTGAAATTTTTTTTGATCCAAACTGCTTCGCCTGATTTTAAAGTAGAATTTGGGATGATGTTTGCCCAATAAGCGGTTGCTTTATGGTTGGTCTTGGTTATCTCTTCCAACTTGTTCCTTACATCTTTCAGGCTGCCGTCGTTACTGGTGTTGAATTTGTTTTTTATTTCGAAATAAACCGTTCCATCTTCGTTGACAATATCCATCTTGTTCCCAACCTTTAAATCTTTCCATCCGGCAACACCGCCAAGCATTCTTTGGTGGAATTCGCCCATTTTTTGTTCGACAGATTTGTCAAGTTGTCTTAGGATTTCTTTTCGTATCCATTCTTTAATCCCGATTTTCTCTATTTCGAAAACCATCTTAAAAGGGTCTATCTTATTTTTGAACAACAAGCTTTTAAAAATAGCATTCTTAGCAATAGCATTATCCAATGAGTTTTTTAATTCTTTTGCTTTGTTGAATGAATTGAGCACATACCTAACACAATCTTTGTAATGCTCATCTGAAATAAATTCTACATACATGCTGAAATTTCAAAACCAAATGTAACATAAAAGGCTCGGTTGTACACCGAGCCTTTAAGTATGAAATTAATTCTAATTATTATTGATTCACAAACTTTTTAGCGTTAACCCTTCTGTCATTTTCATTCAAGAAAATTTTGCGCATCCGGATACTTTGCGGCGTAACTTCGATGTATTCATCAGCCTGAATATATTCCATAGATTCTTCCAAAGAAAACTTAACAGCTGGTGCAATACGAACGTTGGTATCACTTCCGGAAGCACGCATGTTGGTCAACTGCTTACCTTTTGTCAGGTTGATAACCAAATCATTATCGCGGATATGTTCGCCCAAAACTTGTCCTTCATAAATATCTACACCCGGATCAATATGAAAACGGCCGCGGTCCTGTAATTTATCAATCGCAAAAGCAGTAGTTTTACCGGTATCCATAGAAACCAAAACACCATTTAAGCGGCCGGGAATATGTCCTTTCCAAGGTTCATAAGCTTTAAAACGGTGCGCCATAATAGCTTCGCCGCCGGTTGCTGTTAATACGTTATTACGTAAACCAATGATCCCACGTGCTGGAATATCAAACTCCAAATGCTGCAGATCGCCTTTTGGTTCCATAATCAGCAAGTCGCCTTTGCGCTGCGTTACCAGTTCAATTACTTTACCGGAAACTTCCCCCGGAACATCGACAATTAAAGTTTCAATCGGTTCGCATTTTTCACCGTCAATTTCTTTAACAATTACCTGGGGCTGGCCAACTTGCAACTCGTAACCTTCACGGCGCATGGTTTCAATCAACACAGATAAATGAAGGATACCACGCCCATAAACCAAATAGGAATCAGGAGATTCTGTTTCAATCACTTTCAGCGCCAGGTTTTTCTCCATCTCTTTATACAATCGGTCGCGCAAATGTCGGGAAGTAACAAACTTGCCTTCTTTACCAAAAAACGGAGAGTTGTTGATGGTGAAAAGCATGTTCATGGTTGGCTCATCGATGTGGATGACTTCCAAAGCTTCCGGTTTTTCATAATCGGCAATGGTATCGCCAATATCAAAACCATCGATGCCTACAACAGCGCAAATATCACCCGAACTTACTTCGGTTGCTTTGATTTTACCCAAACCTTCAAAAGTATACAGTTCTTTGACACGTGATTTTTGAACCGTGCCATCACGTTTTACCAAGGAAACAGGTTGATTTTCTTTAATTGTTCCGCGGGCAACACGGCCAATGGCAATCCGCCCTACGAAGGAAGAATAATCTAATGAAGTAATTTGCATTTGCAAAGTACCATCCTGAATTGGGGCCGGAGGAATGTTTGCTAAAATAGCATCCATTAACGGAAAAATATCTTCAGTTGGTTTTTTCCAATCCGTACTCATCCAGCCTTGTTTGGAAGAACCATAAATCACGGGGAAATCCAACTGATCTTCAGTTGCGCCTAAATTATAGAACAATTCGAATATCTGCTCATAAACTTCTTCCGGACGGCAGTTTTCTTTATCTACTTTGTTTACAACCACGATTGGTTTCAAACCTAAAGCCAAAGCTTTTTGTGTTACAAAACGGGTTTGCGGCATGGCACCTTCAAAAGCATCCACTAAAAGCAGTACGCCATCAGCCATTTTTAAAACACGTTCTACCTCGCCGCCAAAATCAGCGTGACCAGGTGTGTCAATGATGTTGATTTTAACATCTTTATATCTAACAGAAACGTTTTTAGCAACGATGGTAATACCTCGTTCGCGTTCCAAATCATTATTGTCTAAAATCAGTTCACCGGTTTCCTGGTTATCCCTAAAAACGGCACAACTGTGCAAAATTTTATCAACCAACGTGGTTTTGCCGTGGTCAACGTGTGCGATAATCGCAATGTTTCTTATTTTTTGCATGTAAATGCGTTACTTAATTTTGCCGCAAAAATAAGCTTAATATATGAGATTTTGAATACAAGCCGACAATATAATTTCTGTTCGGGCTTGTTTAAGTTTTGTTTAACACTATTTTATGCTTCTTTTGGCACCAATTTTTAGTGCTAAAAGAAGTACATGATTATTATTTCAGATAGAAATTAAACTTGACTTGAAATTGAAAAAACAACTACCAGATTATATTGGCCGGATAAGATTTAAAGTGCTGGTCAGCAGAAATAATAAATAGATTTTCCGTGATAGCTTGGGCGATGAGAAGGCGGTCAAAAGGGTCTTTGTGGTGATGAGGAAGGGTTAAAAGGGTATTTAAATGGCTGATATCAAAAGGGAGCAAATTAATATTATTAATAAGGAACTAAATAATTTCTTTAAATGATTGTTTCAGTTCAATTTTATTCAAGCTTGATTTAATAACAATTTCCCACTGGGAAACAATACTGATAAATTTATTACTCTTTAAATCTTCGATCCCGGATTTAGCTTTTAACGATAATTTATCAACACCTTCTGCATACCAAATTAGTGTAGGTGTATCAAGTAAAACTTTCATCACTACATGTATTCTTTCATCTCATCTATAGGCTCATCAAAGTCATCAGACATTTTCCCAAAAATTCCTTTACCGCTGCCAAATCCTGACTTAGGGGTTTGAAATTTTTGATTAAGCGTTTTTTGATTTGACAATTCTTCCAATGATTTGTCAAAATCATCAGTCATATAGGTAACAAACCCTTTTAAGCCTCCAAATTCTCGTTTTGGATCAGGGGATACTTGAACTTCTGTATATTGGTCAGCCTCATCCAACAAGGCATCAATATACCCTTCCAGCTTTAACTTAAAACTATCCGGCAGTTTTGCGATTTCTTTTTCAAGTGTTCCTTGTTCCATAATGCTAATTTACAAAGTTACACCTATTGCCCAAATGCCCAGCGCAAAAATTTAGGCATGGCCTTCGCCCAGGTTTCTACATTATGCTTTCCATTTATCATTTCCACATATTGAATATCTTCCGAACGGCTATAACCTTTGCTTTCCAACGTTCTGATCAGGTCAACCGTATCGTCCATCGAATCAATAATTCCGTTTTGGTTGCGGTCGGCCGTTTCATCATTTGTACCGGTCTGGAACCAAAATTTTAAATCCGGATGATGCTGTTTTTGCCGGATGATTTTGTGCATGATACGGTCTTGGTCATCCCGGTAACCGTCTTTCAAATCTTTGCTCCTCCACCAAAACGAACCTGAAAAAGCACCAACTTTATCAAACAAAGCTGGATTGTTCCATGCAATGTCCAAGGCAGCCAACCCGCCCAAAGAAAAACCGGCAAAAGCGATCGTGCCAAAAGTTTTCATACCGATCAGTTCTTGCAACCATGGCACCAATTCTTGGGTGATAAAAGAAGTATAAGCGGCCGCCTTACTTCCGCGGCCTTTAAAATCCGGGTTTCCGGCAACGCCGTATTCCTGGATGCGTTCCCCGGCATGAATCGCGACAACCAACGTTGGCGTAATTTGCTGGCAGGAATATAATTTTTCTAACGTTGATCTCAACTCCAGGTTCTCGGTTTCCTGGCCGTCATTTAGTAACAAAAGGTTTATTTTGTCCAGTCCGCCGAATCCTTCGGGAACCAAAAGGGAACAAAGCACTTCACGTTTTAAAAAAGCCGAATCAATCGCTAAAACTTCTTCTGTTACTATCATCTCCTGCTTTAATACGTGGCTATACATCGAATGTTTTTTGAAAAATACAAATATAAGGTTATAGATTTTTTGGTAACAAAAGCAGTACCAAGCGTTTAGTTTTTTGATTTTAATTACAAAGCAACTATATTACAACCTTATCAAAATAAAAAGCATGATCGAAAATTACCGAAAATGGTATTCTTATAATTTAGGTTTTGAAGTGGACATGCTGGTTTTCGGCGACCGTGGCAAGCCGGTAATCCTTTTTCCAACCTCCAACGGCAGGTATTATCAGAACAAAGATTTTGGGTTGATTGATGCTGTTTCCTGGTTTGTAAATGAAGGTTTGATCAAAATTTATTGCCCCGATTCTTTCGATTGGCTTTGCTGGTATAACAAAGGTATGCCTCCGCAAGAACGCGCCCGAAATTATGCTTGGTACGATAAAATGCTGAATGAGGAGCTTGTCCCTTGGGCAACATTGGAAACCGGCGCAAGCAAAGCGGTGATGGCGGGATGTAGTTTCGGCGGTTATCATGCAGCAAATTTCAGTTTTAAACACCCGGAAAAAGTAAGCCATTTGTTTTCGATGAGCGGTGCTTTTGATATTCATATGTTTACGGATGGTTTTTATAACGATGATGTTTTTTATAACAATCCGGTTGATTTTTTACCCGGAGACAATCAGCCGGACCTGTGGAACATGAAAATTGTTTTAGGTACTGCTGACCATGATATTTGCTTAGGGCCCAACTTAATATTATCAAAAATGTTAACCAACAAAAATATTAACCATTGGTTAGACATCAGGCCTAATGCTATACATGATTGGCCAGTTTGGAAAGAAATGTTCCCTCATTATTTATCAACCTTATAATTTAATTTATCCGATTCTTATGAAAAAAATAGGCATTTTATTTGGCAAGGAAAATAGTTTTCCGCAAGCTTTTGTTGATCGCATCAACAGTAAAAACGAAAAAGACATTACTGCGGAATTTGTAAAAGTAGATAAGGTTTTCCAAGGCGAACCGTTGGATTATACCGTAATTGTTGACCGTATTTCGCAGGATGTACCTTTTTACCGTTCTATGCTGAAAAATGCGGCGATTTGCGGTACAGCAGTAATCAATAATCCGTTTTGGTGGAGTGCCGATGAAAAGTTTTTCAACAATGCGCTGGCTTTAAAAGTTGGTGTTCCGGTTCCGAAAACAGTTTTACTGCCATCAAAAGAACATCCGGATGATACCAGCGAAGAATCTTTTCGCAACTTATCGTATCCTTTTAACTGGCACGCAATTTTTAAATATGTTGGTTTTCCGGCTTATATGAAACCTTTTGACGGCGGCGGCTGGAAAGAAGTTTACAAAATGCACAGCTCGGAAGATTTCTTCAACAAATACAACGGCACCAAGCAATATGTGATGATGCTGCAGGAAGAAATCATTTTTACTGAGTACTTCAGGTGTTATTGCATCGGGGGGAAATATGTGAAGATCATGCAGTACGAGCCGCGGAACCCTTTTCATGAACGTTATGTAAAAGAAGGCACTTCAACCGATCAAAAACTGCTGGACACGATCAAGAAATATGTCATCCTGTTAAACCAGTATTTGGGTTATGATTTTAATACCGTAGAATTCGCAGTACGCGATAGCATTCCTTACGCGATAGATTTCTGCAACCCGGCACCTGATGCGGATGTAAACAGTGTGGGCGAGGAAAATTTTGAATGGGTGGTAGAAACAGCGGCAACGTATGCGATAGAACGTGCCAAAAACCAAAAACCCGGTCAGGATAATTTAACCTGGGGGGAATATGTGAAATCATCTACTATGGGTTCGCCGTTGGTTAGCATTCAACCTAAAACCATAACAGCAAAAGTTAAAACAGTAGCCAAAGCTGTAGAAAGCACAAATCCGGCAGAAACAGATACTGAAAATACAGGCATAAAAGAAGCATAACCAATTCAACTTAAAAAGAAAAATCACGATGAACAAGTTCACTTTAGGTGTTGAAGAAGAGTTTATGGTGATTGATCCGGTTACCAGAGAACTGACTTCGCACGATCAAAAAATTGTAGAAGGCGCACAAAAAATACATGAAGACCAGGTAAAAGCAGAAATGCACCAGGCGGTGGTGGAAGTGGGGACGCATATCTGCAATAATACAGAAGAAGCCCGTAAAGAAGTTTCCAAGCTACGCCTCACCGTTGCGCAGTTAGCCGGCGATCTGGGCCTCCGTATCGGTGCTTCCGGCACGCACCCTTTTTCACATTGGCAAAACCAGCTCATCACAGAGCATCCGCGCTACAACGAAATTGTAAATGAACTGCAGCAGGCAGCGCGCTCCAATCTTATTTTTGGCTTGCATGTGCATGTGGGTATCCAATCGCGTGAGTTGGCTATTCATATTGCCAATCAGGTACGCTACTTTTTGCCGCATGTGTATGCACTTTCTACCAATTCGCCTTTTTGGGTAGGCCGGAACACGGGTTATAAATCTTACCGGACAAAAGTTTTTGATAAGTTTCCAAGAACTGGTATCCCTGATTATTTCAACAGCATTGAAGAGTACGACAATTACATCAAAATGCTGGTCAAAACCAATTGCATTGACAATGCCAAGAAGATTTGGTGGGATATCCGCGTGCACCCTTTC
>JAABUS010006403.1_pt1 | contig 14341 bp, 17 predicted proteins | sample 5560161 | NCBI WGS metagenome assembly JAABUS01 (sample SAMN10711885, study PRJNA513376) | rock metagenome | isolation source: Antarctica rocks | place: Antarctica: Victoria Land, Trio Nunatak nord | collected 2016-01-04 | reverse complement strand
CCAATAAATTCGGATTGTATGATATGGATGGGAATGTATGGGAATGGTGTAATGATTTTTATCGCTCCGACTATTATCATAAAAGTCCGGTAAGCAATCCACAAGGGCCAGATAATAGTAGCGACCCCGATGAACCCGGCACTATTAAACGTGTACAGAGAGGCGGGTCATTCATTTGCAGTGAACAGTACTGCATCCGCTTTAAAACGGGCAGCAGGGGTAAAGGCGAAATTAACAGTGGTTCAAATAACTTAGGATTCAGATGTGTCAAGGATAAATAATGATTTTATGAAAGCGTTAATTAAATTACAATTGATAAATATAATTGTCATATCAGCGGGTGTATGCCCTATGTACAGCTGCCAACAAAAACAAACTACTAAGGAAAAGTATATATCAATTACTCCACAAAAAAACCCAATGAATGGAGGAAGGGCTTAGTCAATAAAACATTATCATGTTGTAAAGGAAGCCCTTCCAGATTCAGAAATCTAAAAGCCTGTGGAATTGCAACAATAAAATAGACAATTATCATTTAAGCCATAACGCTCTTTTATTTCCTACATAATCTGATCGTGATGATGAACACGATTTTGTGCAATATCTTCTAAACCGCGATTAATGCTTTCCTTGACCTGCTCAGGCAGTTCATCCCAAAAATCAGGTTCTTGTTTTTTAAAAACGACTTTTACTTCCTAATAATGGCTTCGTCTTCCGTTTCCAGAATTAATTTAAGCAATTCTATTTTTTCGGCTTCGATGTTCATCTTCTATCGTTTTATCAAATATATAGAAATGTTTACTTACTCTTTACCATTTTTTCCCTGGTAAAAGAAGCATCGATGGTGCAGGTGTAACCTAATTTTTCCGCAGCTTCGGCAAAAGCCGGATGGAGATTATCAACGATTAATATTTTTTTATTTGGAATGAGATTAGACAAAATATTTTGATTTTAAAGCAAAGATACTGGATAATTTAAAATGGGTTTGATGCTGGGCTTTGCCGATTATCCCAAAATGTGATTAAGTGTATTTCTTCTCCTTGAATCAAATAGTAAACAGAAGTTTGCTTCGTAATAATAGCTTTTCGAATTTGGTTAAAGCTGGAGGCAGGGAAAAGATAAGGTTGAATTGAAATTACTTTAATTACAGATTCAGCTTTCAAAACAAAATCTATTGCTTCCTTTTCTGACCAGCGTTTATTTATAAATTTAGTTATTTGCTTAAAATCAGCAATTGCACCGTCAGACCAATTAATGGTTAATGCCATACTGCATTTTTATTTCCTGCATTACATCATCATGCTTCCGAACACGACCTGCTGCAACATCTTCCAAACCGAGAGTTATACATTCTTTCACATGATCCGGCAATTCATCCCAAAAACCAGGTCCTTGTTTTTTAAAAACGACTTTTAGTTCCTGAATAATTGCTTCATCTTCTGTTTCCAGAATTAATTTGAGCAATTCGATTTTTTCTGCTTCAATGTTCATCTTTAATCGTTTTATCAAATATATAGAAATGTTTACTTACTCTATACCGTTTTTTCCCTGGTAAAAGAAGCATCGATGGTGCAGGTATAACCCAACTTTTCGGCAGCTTGGGCGAAGGCTGGATGAAGGTCATCAACAATTAATATTTTTTTTTGAATGAGATTGGACACAGAATTTGATATTTTAGGCAAAGATACTGGATAATTTAGAATGGGTTTGAAGCTGGATTAGCTATTAATGCCATACTTCGTTTTAATTTCCCGCATTACATCTTCATGCTTATGAACATGACCTGCTGCAACATCTTCTAAACCACGATTAATACTAGCTTTTACGTGATCTGGCAGTTCTTCCCAAAAATCCGGTTTCTGCTTTTTAAAAACGGCTTTAAGTTCTTGAATAATAGCTTCGTCTTCCGTTTTCAAGATCAGTTTTAACAACTCAATTTTTTCTGCTTCAATGTTCATTCTCAATTATTGATTCAATCCGCCAAATATTCTTCTTGTTTCATGATAACTATCGTATGATCTATGATAAACTATAAAGGCTGTAAAAATTAATATTAAAAGTAAAGTATTAATCAAGAAAAGTTTAGTAGTAAATATTTTCGTTGCAACATAAATTACACTAAGAAAAAAGGCAATAAAGTTGATGAAAAAAAGTGCCATTGATAATATTCCTAAAGACTCATTATGACCAGAAAATCTAATAGTTACATACAATACGATAAAAACTTGAATTACAAAAATCACTGAACCTACATCTTGTCTATTATCCATGATAAAATGGTTTTATTACTTGTTTACGCTAATCATATTGGTGAGTTTAACAAAATCCGCAACGCTCAATCTTTCTGCGCGTAAATCCAGCATCGGCTCTTCCGTCATTTTTTCTTTGTTGATGAGCGAAGAAAGTGCATTTCGTAAAGTTTTTCTTCGTTGATTAAATCCTGCTTTTACAACCTGCCAGAACAGTTTTTCATCACAACTCAATTCTTTTATTTCATTTCTGCTGAGACGCATCACTCCCGATAGCACTTTTGGCGGCGGGTTAAAAACGCCTGCTTTCACCGTAAATAAATACTCTACTTTATAATAAGCCTGCAAAAAAACACTTAGAATTCCATATTCTTTGCTTCCCGGTTTTGCTGCACAACGTTCGGCAACTTCTTTCTGGAACATACCAACAACTTCCGGAACTTTATTTCGGTTATCCAGCACTTTAAATAAAATCTGCGAAGAAATATTGTAAGGAAAATTGCCGATGATGGAAAAAGTACCGGTAAAAACAGCATCAAAATCCATCTGCAAAAAATCTGCATTGATCAATTTCTGTCCTAATTGCGGATATTTTTTCTGTAAAAACTGATAAGATTCTGTATCAATATCAATCAAAAAAACTTCCAGTTCAGGTTTTTGCAGCAAGAAATCAGACAGAATGCCCATTCCCGGACCAACTTCCAGCACCTGCCCTTCCGAATTTAGACTGTTTACAATTTTGGCGGCAATGTTTTTATCGGTTAAAAAATGCTGACCTAAATGTTTTTTCGCTTTAACTAATTGCATCTGCTCCTTAAATTGATACAAAATACGTCATATTTGTGCTTTGTCCGGTTTTTAAGCGGATATGTTTTATTTGTATTGATTAATCGAACTCAGATGAGTGAAAAAATAAAAGTTGGGATCAGCATCGGCGATGTGAACGGCATTGGTATGGAAGTGATTATTAAGACATTAGCCGATCCTTTAATGCTCAATTACTGCACGCCGATTGTTTACGGTAATACCAAAATTGCTTCTTATAACCGCAAAAATTTAGGTTTGAATGATTTTACTTTCAACATCATTAACGAACCCGATCAGGCAAATCCTAAAAAACCAAACCTGATCAATTGCTGGGAAGAAGATGTAAAAATTAATTTCGGCGAAGCCAACGAAATTGGCGGAAAGTATGCTTTTGTCTCTTTGGAAAGAGCAACCAACGATTTGATTGAAGGTAAAATTGATGCTTTGGTTACGGCACCGATCAATAAACACAACATCCAAAGCGAGCATTTCAACTTTCCCGGCCATACCGAATATTTGCAGGAACGCTGCGGCGCGGCGGATTCGCTGATGTTTTTGGTGAGTGATGAAATGCGTGTTGGCGTAGTTACAGGCCATATTCCGGTTTCGCAGATCAGTGAGAAAATTACGGTGGCTAACATCCTATCGAAACTAAACCTGATGAACCAGAGTTTGAAGCAGGATTTCTGGATCAGGAAACCGCGGATTGCTGTTTTAGGTTTAAACCCGCACGCTGGCGACAATGGTTTGATTGGGATTGAAGAACAACTGACCATCATTCCGGCTGTAGAACACGCCAACAATGAAGGTATTTTATGTTCCGGCCCTTTTCCGGCTGATGGTTTTTTTGGAAACGGAACCTATAAAAACTTTGATGCCGTGCTGGCCATGTACCACGATCAGGGTTTGATCCCGTTTAAAAATACGGTTTTTGATCTGGGCGTAAATTTTACGGCTGGCTTAAATAAGGTCCGCACTTCGCCCGATCATGGAACAGGATATGGCATTGCCGGTAAAAATATGGCATCGCCAACTTCCTTCCGGGAAGCTGTTTTTACGGCAATCCATGTGGTTAAAAACCGGACAGAATTGGCACAACTATCAGAAAATCCGTTAAAGTATAGCAAGTTTAGTCGGGACCGGGATTGATCAGACAATTGTAATGCACTTTTTACGATGCTATTTTTATCGGTATAAAAGAAGCATTAACTTATTGAAATGCCTGATATACAGGAATTTTTGATTTGAAACCATGCTTCTTTTATCACCTGATTTTCATTTTGAAAAAACTATTTTTGATTGTGTAATTTTTCCTAAATTTGCGGGCTAATTACCGCTCATTGAAAACGCTTAAAGCATATTCGATTCCTTTTAAGGGGCTGAAACTCGGAAAGCACCAGTTTGAGTTTGAAGTTACTGATGCCTTTTTTAACGAGTTTGAATATTCACTTGTCAAAAAAGGACAACTGAATTGCAAAGTTAACCTGGATAAACAGGAAACAATGCTGCTGCTGAACTTCGAAATCAATGGAACGGTTGATCGTTCATGCGACCATTGCCTGTCGGAATTTCCGGAAGCAGTGGCAATAGAAGAGCGGCAAATTGTTAAGTTTGGCGAAGCAGAGCCGGAGGAAGAAGATGATGAGATCATGTATCTGACACGGAATGATTTCGAGCTTGATTTGTCTGGTTTGATATATGAGTATATTAACCTGGCAATGCCACTGACAAGTGTTTGCAACAATATTGGCAATACGCCTTATTGCGATCAGGAAACGCTGGATCAGTTGAAAAAGCTTTCCGGAAGCGAAGAAGATGAAAAAAATATTGACCCGGACCCGCGTTGGAACGTGTTAAAAAACATAAAATAAAACTTAAAGTACTGTTGAACCATGCCACATCCAAAACGAAAAATATCCAAATCCAGAAGAGATAAACGCCGGACGCATTACAAAGCGGAAGCTCCGACCCTAACTACCTGTAAAACTACCGGTGCCGTACATTTGCCACACAGGGCATACACGGTTGATGGTAACGTTTACTTTAATGGTAAACTACTGATTGAACGTACGGCAGTCGCTTAGTTTGATTTTCTAAAATGAAGATTGGCTTAGATATTATGGGTGGCGATTTTGCTCCTGAAGCAGTAGTTTTAGGCGCAATTGGCAGCTATGACTTTTTATCGTACGATGAAAAACTGGTTTTAATCGGCGATCAGGAAGTTGCCCTGAAAATCATCCGGGAGAATAACTTCGACGAAAATCGATTTGAATACGTTCATACCACTGAAATCATTGGTATGGGCGAACATCCAACCAAAGCAATCGCACAAAAACCCAATTCGAGCATCGGTCTTGGTTTTTCTATGCTAAAAGAAGCTAAGCTGGATTCTTTTGCTTCTGCCGGAAACACGGGTGCTATGTTGGTTGGTGCTTTGTTCAGCGTAAAAGCGATTCCGGGAATTATACGGCCGGCAATTGCCGGGATTGTTCCGAAGTTAAATGGCGGCCATGGCATTATCCTTGATGTTGGTGCCAACGCGGATTGTAAACCCGATACATTAGTGCAATTTGGTATTTTGGGGAGCCTGATGGCAGAATCATTATATCATATTGATAATCCAAAAGTTGGTTTGATCAACATTGGTGAAGAAAAAGAAAAAGGAAACTTACTTTCTCAGGCTACTTATCCCCTCATGGATGGGCACAAGCAGTTTAATTTTGTGGGAAATGTAGAAGGCCGCGGCTTGTTCACAGATCAGGTTGATGTTTTTGTTTGTGATGGCTTCACTGGAAATGTAATCCTGAAATTAGCAGAGAACTTTTACGATGTAACGTCAAAAAAAGGTATCCGGGACGAATTTTTTGACCGTTTTAATTACGAACAATACGGCGGAAGCCCGATTTTAGGTGTAAACGCACCTGTGATTATCGGCCACGGAATCTCTAATCCGGGAGCCATCAAAAGCATGATTATGCTTTCCAGGAATACGGTCAAATCCGGCCTGATCGACAAAATCAAACAAGCTTTCCTTTAATACCAAAATGAATAAAATTTACGCCGCAATTACTGCTGTAAATGGTTATGTGCCTGATTATGTGCTAACTAATCAGGAATTGGAAACAATGGTAGATACCAATAACGAATGGATACTGAGCAGGACCGGCATTAGCGAACGTCGCATTTTGAAAGGCGAAGGTTTGGGCGTTTCTGATCTGGCAGTTCCGGCAATTAAAGGTTTGTTGGAAAAACGCGGTATCAGCCCGGAAGAAATCGACCTGCTGATATTTTGTACCACCACACCGGATATGCCTTTCCCGGCTACGGCCAATATCATCAGTGCCAAAGTTGGTGCCAATAAAGCCTGGGGATTTGATTTGCAGGCAGCCTGCTCCGGGTTTTTGTATGGATTAACTGTTGGTGCACAGTTTATTGAAAGCGGGATGCACCAAAAAGTTTTGGTGGTGGCTGGCGATAAAATGTCATCTATAATTGATTATCAGGACCGTTCAACCTGCATTATTTTTGGAGATGGCTGCGGTGCTGTTTTACTCGAACCAAATTTGGAAGGCTACGGCTTGATCGATGCCAACCTGCATAGTGATGGAAACGGGATCATTCACCTGCATCAAAAAGCAGGCGGTTCTGTAAAACCAACCAGCCACGAAACCATCGATGCACGTGAAAATTACGTTTATCAGGAAGGAAAAGCTGTGTTTAAATTTGCCGTAACCAACATGGCTGAAGCAGCTGCCGAGATTATGGAACGCAATAACCTCACCCCAGAAAATGTGGATTGGCTGGTTCCGCACCAGGCCAACAAGCGTATTATTGATGCCACCGCCAGCCGCATGGGCGTTGGGCCGGAAAAAGTAATGATCAACATTGAACGCTACGGCAACACCACAAACGGCACCATTCCGCTGTGTTTATGGGAATGGGAAAGTAAACTTAAAAAAGGCGATAACCTGGTTTTGGCTGCTTTTGGCGGCGGCTTTACCTGGGGTGCGGCCTATCTAAAATGGGCATATTGATTTTGTCCCGTTTTTTTGTTATTTAATGATAAATTAGCCTGCCAATTATCAATCACCCTAATCAATTACACGAAACAACAATATGGACATGGATATTAAGCAAATTCAGGATTTAATCCGATTCGTTTCCAAATCAGGGGTTAATGAGGTTTCTATTGAACAGCAGGACTTCAAAATCACCATCAAAACCAACCAGCCACAAACTGCTTCGGTAACCACTACACTGCCCGCAGCAACGGCAGAAAATACAGTTGTTCCGTCTATTACAGTTACCACACCAATTATTACTGCTGCTCCGGTAGATGATACTTCTAAATACATCACTGTAAAATCACCGATGATCGGTACTTTTTACCGCTCTGCATCACCGGAAAAGCCACTTCTTGCGAATGTGGGCGATGAAATTAAAGGTGGAGATGTGCTTTGTATTATTGAAGCCATGAAACTTTTTAACGAAATTGAATCCGAAGTTTCCGGCCGTATTGTTAAAGTTTTGGTAGATAATGCCTCGCCGGTAGAATATGATCAGCCTTTGTTTTTGGTAGATCCGGCTTAAAACAACATACTGTTTTTATCGGTGTAAATTCTACTTTAAGACATTCATTTTCAAAAGCTTAACTAAGTGATGTTCAAAAAAATTTTGATTGCCAACCGTGGTGAAATTGCGTTACGTATCATCCGCACCTGCAAAGAAATGGGGATAAAAACAGTAGCGGTTTATTCTACTGCGGACCGCGACAGTCTGCATGTCCGTTTTGCGGATGAAGCAGTTTGTATTGGCCCGCCAGCCAGCAAAGATTCTTACCTTAATATTCCCAATATTATTTCTGCAGCCGAACTTACCAATGCCGATGCCATCCATCCGGGTTATGGTTTTTTGTCGGAAAATTCTAAGTTTTCTGCCATTTGTGCAGAATATGGAATTAAATTTATTGGTGCCACTGCGGATCAAATCGATTCTATGGGCGATAAAGCATCCGCAAAAGACACCATGAAAAAAGCCGGCGTTCCCACAATTCCGGGTTCAGAAGGTTTGTTGGCAGATGTGAAACAAGGCATCCAAGTAGCCAATAAAATTGGTTATCCGATCATTTTAAAAGCAACTGCCGGTGGTGGTGGCCGCGGAATGCGCATTGTTTGGAAAGATGCTGCCTTTGAAGCTGCCTGGGATTCTGCCCGTGCCGAAGCCAGTGCCGCTTTTGGAAACGATGGCATCTACCTGGAAAAATATGTAGAAGATCCGCGCCATATTGAAATCCAGGTTATTGGTGATCAGTTTGGCAAAGTTTGTCATCTTTCTGAACGGGATTGTTCCATTCAGCGTCGCCATCAAAAACTGGTTGAAGAGTCTCCTTCCCCGTTCATGACCGAAAAACTGCGCCGAAAAATGGGCGAAGCGGCCATAAAAGGTGCCAAAGCCGTAAAATATGAAGGTGCCGGAACAGTAGAATTTTTAGTGGATAAAAACCGTGATTTCTACTTTATGGAGATGAACACCCGCATCCAGGTGGAGCATCCGGTTACGGAAGAGGTTATTAATTTCGACCTGATAAAAGAGCAGATAAAAGTAGCAGCAGGCGTTCCGATTTCCGGCAAAAACTATGAGCCAACCATGCACGCAATCGAATGCCGTATCAATGCAGAAGATCCGTTCAATAATTTTCGTCCATCACCCGGAAAAATCACCAATTTTCATTCGCCTGGCGGCCATGGTGTTCGGGTAGATACGCATGTTTATTCCGGTTATGTGATCCCGCCGAATTATGATTCGATGATTGCCAAGTTGATTTGTGTGGCGCAAACCCGCGAAGAAGCTTTGAACACAATGGAACGCGCACTAAGTGAATTTGTGATCGAAGGCATCAAAACGACGATCCCTTTTCACCTTAAACTTTTGCAGGACCCCAATTTCAGGGCTGGTAATTTTACTACTAAGTTTATGGAAACTTTTGAATACACTGAAGACTAAAAACTGATTATAAATTTAAACGTAAATACCATTCTAAATCCCGAGGAATGGTATTTTTGTTTCTACTGATATGAGCGATATTAAAGATAATAAACTGTTTAAAGCCATTAGAGAGAAAGGCAGCAATCTGGAAGCCGAAATGTCTTTTTTTGACCACCTGGATGTTCTACGCAAGCACCTGATCCGGTCGGCAATAGCCATTATTATATTCACCAGTTTAGCTTTTTATTATTACGATTTCTTCTTTGATACCGTAATTATGGGCCCCAGCAAAACCACCTTCTGGACGTACCGGATGCTTTGCGAATTGGGGGCTTACTTGCATCGCCCAGGGCTTTGTATCGATAAAATCAATATCCAGCTGATCAATACTGAAATGGCCGGGCAATTTACACTGCAAATTAATTCTTCATTCATGATCGGGATTGCACTTGGTTTCCCGTATTTATTGTATGAAGTTTGGCTGTTTATTAAACCTGCACTGCATGAAAAAGAACGCAAAGCGGCCAGCGGTTTTGTACTGTATGCCTCAATGCTGTTTTTACTGGGTGTTTTATTTGGCTATTTTGTAATTACAGCCATGTCACTTAGCTTTTTGTCAGGTTACACGGTTAGTGCTGCCATCCACAACTATTTCAGTATTGATTCCTACCTTTCCTCGGTAGCAACCCTAACGCTTGCCACCGGTGTTGTTTTTGAGCTGCCTATTTTGATTTATATTCTGGCTAATATGGGACTTTTAACGGCCAAAATTATGCGCGAATCCCGCCGTTATGCCATTATTATCATCTTGATTGTGGCGGCAGTGGTAACGCCAACGCCCGATATGTTAACCATGACGGTGGTAAGTATCCCATTATTTTTGCTGTTTGAAGCCAGTATATTTGTTGCCTCTGCAGTAGATAAACGCCGTAAGGAAAAACATGATCAGCTGATGGCTTCTTAATTTAGATTAAGGAACCATACTGTTTTTATCCGCCTAAAATTAAACTCATGAAAATAGCCATTGGTGCAGACCACGCCGGATTTGAATATAAAGAAGCTTTAAGCTCATTTTTGAAGGATTATGATATTGAAGATTTTGGAACTTATAGTTCGGATTCTGTAGATTATCCTGATTTCGCGCATCCTGTTTCCTCGGCAGTAGAAAACAAAGAATTTGATTTAGGTATTTTGATCTGCGGAAGCGGAAACGGAATTGCGATCACGGCCAACAAACATCAGGGAATCCGCGCAGCCATTTGCTGGAATACGGAACTGGCAAGCCTCGCCCGAAAACACAATAATGCCAATATTTTGTGCCTGCCCGCCAGATTTATATCGATAAAAGAAGCACAGGAAATTACAACTACATTTCTAAATACTGAGTTTGAAGGTGGCCGGCACCAAAACCGTGTAAACAAAATCTCCTGCTAAAATCATCATGAAAAAAATATTTTTAAGTATATCACTGGCAATTACTGTTATCGCTGCCCAAGCGCAAAAACCTGATCCTATCCAGCAAAAATACGCCGCTTATATTACTGCCGAAGATGCCCGGAAACATTTAAGTATCCTGGCTTCGGATACTTTTGAAGGACGCGAAACCGGCAAACCAGGCGCAGAAAAAGCAGCAAATTACATCGCCGGAGAGTTTAAAAAACTGGGTTTGCAGGCTCCGGTAAACGGTTCTTATTTTTTCAATGTTCCTTTGGTTGAAACCAGTTTACATGCGGATAACTTCAAAATAAACAATACAGAATTTGTTTCCGGCAAAGATTTTTACATCAGCGGAACGGCCTCGTCCAAAAATATCAATGTAAAAGAAGTAGTGTTTATCGGATATGGCATCAGCAACGAAAACTATGACGATCTGAAAAATATGGATATTCCCGGCAAAGTAGTTTTGTTTATCAACAAAGGAGAACCGATGAAAAACGGTGTTTCTATGGTAACAAAAACTACCACCGCTTCCGACTGGAGCACCAACCGAAACAAACGCTTGCAATATTTACTCAGCAAAAAACCGGCACTGATATTGGCCCTGAACCCTGATCTGGAAGCTTTGCTGCAACGGATGGCGCAAATGAACTATGACTTGAATGCCGGCCGCCTAATTATCAAAACCGGTAATGAACAAGCCGAACGCGCTGCAGTCATCACCATTTCGCCAAAAATTGCAGATGCTTTTTTGAAAAACAGCGGTAAAACTTTAGAAGCGTTAAAAACAGCAATCGACCAAAACGGAACACCGCAAACGCAAATAGTTAAAGCTGATTTTTCGGTTAACATCAACCAGCAAAATAAGGACGTAAAAGCAGTAGATGTGCTTGGATATTTGCCCGGAACGGATTTAAAAGATGAAGTTTTGGTGATTTCTGCCCATTACGATCACATCGGATTAACTAAAATCGGAACTGATAAAGTAAACAATGGTGCCGATGATGACGGTTCTGGAACAACCGGCATATTGGAAATTGCCCGCGCTTTTATGGCTGCAAAAAAAGCTGGCCACGGTCCGCGGAGAAGTATTTTGTTTTTGGGGAACGTTGGCGAAGAAAAAGGTTTGCTGGGATCGGAATATTATACCGATCATCCGGTTTTTCCGTTGGCAAACACGATTACCGATTTGAATATCGATATGATTGGCCGTGTTGGCGAGGAATATAAAGGTAAGCCGGACTCTGCAGATTATGTTTATGTGATTGGTTCGAGCAAATTAAGTTCTACTTTGCACCAAATTGATAAGCAAGCTAACCAGACTTATACCAAGCTTAAACTGGATTATAAATATGACGATCCGAAAGATCCGAACCGTTTTTATTACCGCTCCGATCATTACAATTTTGCCAAACATGGCGTGCCAATCATCTTTTATTTCAATGGTGTGCATGAAGATTACCATCGCCCCGGAGATGAAGTGAGCAAAATCAACTTTACTGCGCTTGCTAAACGCGCGCAATTGGTTTTTTATACCGCTTGGGATTTGGCCAATCGCGATAAGCGCCCGGTTGTGGATGCCAAAAATGATATGACGGACAGCCAATAATACTCATGCTGTTTTTATCGCATTAAAATCAGTATCGCTACAACGAAGCGGGCAGTTTTTGCGTTAAAAGCTAAATCCTTAATTTTACAGCATGTCCAAAACTGCCGAAGATTTTATTGTGAATACAGAGGCGAAAGCTTTTGACCTGAAGCATCGCGGCATCATCAACCACAATATCGGAAAATACGATGCCGCAGTTTCCCGTGGTATTTCGCGTTTGGCCAATCTGGAAAATGCAAAACGGAAAGCGCATGTAATCAAGTGGAAAGTGATGGAAAACTTAGACAAGCTTTTGCCTGAGTTTGAAGCCAATTTTCAGCGGCGCGGTGGCAAAGTGATTTGGGCTAATGATGCGGAAGAAGCACAAAAAGAAATCCTGAACATCATTGAAAAAGCAGGTGCAAAAACAGTAGTCAAATCCAAATCAATGGTGACGGAGGAAATTCACCTGAATGAATTTCTCACCGAAAACAATATTGAAAGCCTGGAAACTGATTTGGGCGAATATATTGTGCAGATGCTCGGCCAGAAACCGTATCATATTGTTACGCCGGCCATGCACTTATCAAAAGAAGACATTGCCAAACTTTTTAACGAACGTTTTGGTACGCCAATAGATGCGACGCCGGAACAACTTACTTTGAAAGCCCGCGAACTGCTGCGTGCCAAATATATTCATGCTGATATTGGTATCACGGGTGCCAACTTTTTAATTGCTGATTCGGGCAGTATCGCCATCACCGAAAATGAAGGAAATGCACGGCTTTGCACCACTTTTCCTAAAATCCATATTGCCCTTGTTGGGATTGAGAAAATGATCCCTTCAATTGCTGATTTAGATTTATTCTGGCCGCTGCTTTCTACGCATGGAACCGGCCAAAATCTGACCGTTTATAACTCTATTTTAAGCGGCCCGCGGCAAGCACAGGAAACTGACGGACCGGAAGAAATGTACGTGATTTTGCTGGATAACGGCCGCACCAATTTATTGGCACAAAAAGACCAGCGGCAAAGTTTGTACTGCATCCGTTGCGGCGCGTGTTTAAATGCTTGTCCGGTTTATAAAAACATTGGCGGCCACGCTTACGAAACCACGTACAGCGGCCCGATCGGCTCCATCATCACGCCGCATACCAAAGGCATGGAAGAGTTTAAGCATTTGAGTTATGCGTCCAGTTTATGCGGAAAATGCTCGGAAGTTTGCCCGGTGAAAATCGATTTGCACAAAATGCTGCTGCTCAACCGGCGCGATTCTGTAAAGCAAAACCTCAACCCGATAAAAGAAAAATGGGGCTGGGCTTTGTGGAAAAAAGGAATGCTAAGCCGGAAGCTAACGGATTATTTTGGTGGAAAAACCAAGAATTTCTTACTTAAATTCCTTTTCAAACATACCTGGGGACATTTGCGGGAAATGCCGGAAGTGGCCCAAAAATCTTTCAGCCAGCAGTGGCAGGAGAAGAATGGAGAAAGTTGATGGTTCATAGATTATAGTTCATGGTTAATAGATCATTGCTAATAGTTGATAGCAATTGATAGTAATGAACCACGAACTACCAGCTATGAACTTCAACAAACTCCATTAGGAACTAATATTACATGAATCAATGCGCAAAATCACACTAAACATTGCCACCAGTTTGGATGGTTATATTGAAGGGCCGGAAGGCGAAATCGATTGGTGCCTGAACGATCAGGATTACGGTTTAACCGAGTTTTCGGAGGATACCGATGCTTTGTTTATGGGTAGAAAAAGCTACGAGCTGATTGCACAGGCCGGATTGGGATTTTTTGAAGATCATGCTGTTTATGTGTTTTCTGATACGCTTGTAAAAGAAGAGCATTTTGGGGTAAATGTAATCCGCCGTGCTGATTTTGTTTCGTTTGTAAAAGAATTTAGGGAACAGGAGGGTAAAAATATCTGGCTTTTTGGCGGTGCGGATCTGTTTGCTTCTTTTATGGCAGAAAAATTGGTGGATGAGTTTTTGATCTCCGTACATCCGCTAATTTTGGGCGGCGGAAAACCTTTATTTCAGCAGGGAAAAGAAAAATTTGATTTGATGTTGCTTAATCAGCAATCGTATTCCAGCGGTTTGGTGCAGTTGCGGTATATTATCCCGCCAAAATTTGATTTGAGTATGCTGGATTTGTGAGATTTGTAAAAAAATATTTAAAACTTTAAACTACTAATATATTTAGTAATTTTGCTATTATTATTAGCTATACAATTTTTTATCAGAAACATTGCTTCGAATAT
>JAABUS010006401.1_pt1 | contig 14343 bp, 15 predicted proteins | sample 5560161 | NCBI WGS metagenome assembly JAABUS01 (sample SAMN10711885, study PRJNA513376) | rock metagenome | isolation source: Antarctica rocks | place: Antarctica: Victoria Land, Trio Nunatak nord | collected 2016-01-04 | reverse complement strand
GATGACCTCGCGCACCGGGCCGAACATCACCACGGACCGGTAGTTGATCGAGTGATGGAACGCCGACCGGGCCAGGACCAGCCCGTCGACGACCGTGACCGTCACGCACACCTCGGTGCCATCCGCCGCCGCTCCGCGCATCCAGCTGCCGGTCGACCCGTGCAGGTAGAGCGTCTCCCCCACCCGCGCCTGCAGCATCGGCAGCACGACGGGGCCTCCCTCGACGACGAAGCCGACCGAGCACAGCAGCGCCTCGTCCAGCACGGCGTGGACGGTCTCCCGGTCATAGCGCATCCGCTCGCGATGCCGCGTCGCCGTCGTACGCCCGACCGGCCGGTACTGGTCACTGCCATTGGCGGCGGCGGACGGGTTTTCTGTCACGGTTCCACCGTAAGGTCCGGTGCCATGACGGCCAGCAACCCGGTGGTGCTCGACGCGCTCTACCGCCGACGCCGGGCTGGCTGGCGGCAGTCGATCTACCGCTGGCTGCGCCGCCCGGTCCGCATCACCGGTCACATCGGCATGGCGACGTGCCGCTGACGCACCTCGACAGCAGCCGAACAGGAGAAAGCATGCGAGAACAGGACGTCTTCGTGCTGGCCGACCGCGAGATCCAGCGGGTGGTCGAGTCGATCCGCGACGACCAGTGGGACCTGCCGATGCCGGCGGACTTCCAGCGCCGGGACGGCGCCCCCGTCACGCTGCGCGAGATCATCAACTACCACGCGTACGACGACGCCTGGGTGCCGGACATGCTGGCCGGCAAGACGATGGAGGAGGCCGGCAAGGACAAGTTCGACGGCGATCTGCTCGGTGTGGACCCGAAGGCCAGCTTCGCCGCGATCGTCGAGAAGGCCTGTGCCGCGGCTCAGGCGTTGGACGACCCGGAGCGCACCGTGCACTGCTCGTTCGGTGACTTTCCGGCGCGGGAGTACTTCTGGCAGATCAACGGCTTCCGCACCTTGCGGGCACATGACATCGCCAAGGTCATCGGCGCCGACCACAAGCTGCCTGACGACCTGGTCCAGGGAGTGTGGGACGAGGTCCATCCCCATGCCGAGGAGTGGCGGGCGATCGGGGTGTTCGGGCCCCGGGTCGAGGTGCCCGAGAGCGCGCCGCTGCAGGACCGGTTGCTGGGGATCACCGGCCGGCAGCCCGACAACTAGCCGGCGTAGGCTGTAGGGCGCGCGGGAGCCTGGTACGGACCAGGCTGAGAGGGTGGGCTGCCAGCCCCCGACCGTCGAACCTGATCCGGGTAATGCCGGCGCAGGGAGTCGTCCCGGCTGGCTTTCCGTCCCGACGCGAGAAGCGCGAAGGAGTACGCCGGTGAGCAGCGACGTCGTCATCGTCGGTGGCGGTCTGATCGGGCTGTCTATCAGCTGGCGCGCGGCCGAGACCGGCCTGTCGGTCACCGTCGTAGACCCGGCTCCCGGCAGCGGCTCGTCGTACGCCGCGGCCGGGATGCTGGCGCCCGTCACCGAGGCCCACTACGGCGAGGAGCGGCTGCTCGCGCTCAACCTGGCGGCCGGACGGCGCTACCCGGCGTTCGTCGAGGAGCTGGAAGCGGTGACGGGCCGCGACGTCGGCTACCGCTCCACCGGCACGCTCGCGGTCGCCTACGACAGTGGCGACCGCGCGGTGCTGGCCGCGCACCAGGAGTTCCTGTCCCGGCTCGGCCTGGCCGCGGAGCTGCTGGGCAGCCGGGAGACCCGGGCCGAGGAGCCGCTGCTGTCGCCCGGCGTACGCGGTGGCCTGCGAGTCGACGGCGACCACCAGGTCGACAACCGGCGGCTGTCCGCCGCGCTGCTGGTCGCCGCCGAGCGCGCCGGCGTGACCGTACGCCGGGAACGCGCCGCCGAGGTCGTCGTCGAAGCCGACCGCGCGACCGGCGTACGGCTCTCCGACGGGGAGGTGCTGCGCGCCGGCGCGGTCGTGCTGGCGGCGGGCTGCTGGTCCGGCCGGCTGGGCGGACTGCCCGCCGCGGTCGTCCCGCCGGTGCGGCCGGTCAAGGGCCAGATCCTGCGGCTGCGGACACCGGACGGCGCACCGTTCCTGCACCGGATCGTGCGCGGAGTCGTCGCCGGCACGTTCGTCTATGTCGTACCGCGAGCCGATGGCGAGGTGGTGGTCGGCGGCACGGTGGAGGAGCAGGGCTTCGACACGACGGTGCGGGCCGGCGCCGTGTACGAGCTGCTGCGCAACGCCGGCGCACTCGTGCCGGCCATCGCCGAGCTCGAGCTGGTCGAGTGTCACGCCGGGCTGCGGCCGGGCTCCCCGGACAACGCTCCGCTGCTCGGCCGCACCGCCCTCGACGGGCTGCTGCTGGCCACCGGGCACTACCGCAACGGCGTCCTGCTCACCCCGGTCACCGCCGACGCGATCGCCACGCTGCTCGCCACCGGCGAGACGCCTGAGCTGATCGCGCCGTTCTCACCCCGGCGCTTCGAGCGCGTGGAGGTGGCATGACGATCACGCTCAACGGGGAGCTCCGCTCGCTCGACCCGGACAGCGCCGTCGAGGCGGTGGTCGTCTCGCTGGGAGCCGGCGCCAGCGGTACGGCGGTCGCTGTCAACGGCGAGGTCGTTCCGCGCAGCCAGTGGTCCGGCCGCCGGCTCGCCGACGGCGACGCGGTCGAGGTGCTCACCGCCGTACCGGGAGGCTGACCATGGACGACCCACTGGTGATCGCCGGTACGACGCTGCACTCGCGGCTGCTGCTCGGCACCGGCGGCGCACCGAGCCTCGATGCGATGGAGGCGGCGCTGGTGGCCTCCGGCACCGAGCTCGCCACCGTGGCGATGCGCCGGGTCGACCCGGGGAGCCGTGGCTCGGTGCTCGACGTCCTGGCCCGGCTCGGGATCCGGGTGCTGCCCAACACCGCCGGGTGCTTCACGGCTCGGGACGCCGTTCTCACCGCGCAGCTCGCCAGGGAGGCGCTCCAGACCGACTGGGTCAAGCTCGAGGTGATCGCGGACGACCGAACCCTGCTGCCGGACGCCGTCGAGCTGCTCGACGCGGCCGAGCGGCTGGTCGACGACGGCTTCACCGTGCTGCCCTACACCAACGACGACCCGGTGCTCGCCCGCCGGCTGGAGGCACTCGGCTGCGCGGCCGTGATGCCGCTCGGTTCGCCGATCGGCAGCGGGCTCGGCATCCGCAACCCGCACAATCTGGCCATGATCGTCGAAGCCGCCGGCGTACCGGTGGTCCTGGACGCGGGCGTGGGCACCGCGTCCGACGCCGCACTGGCGATGGAGCTGGGCTGCGACGCCGTACTCCTCGCCTCGGCGGTCACCCGCGCGGAGTCGCCGGCGCGGATGGCGGCGGCGATGGCGCATGCCGTCGAGGCCGGGCGCCTCGCGCGGAGCGCCGGGCGGATCCCCCGCCGGCTGCATGCGCAGGCGTCCTCGCCCCTGACGGGTCGCGCCGAGCTGGACTGAGCGGCCGCCGCTACGCTGGCCCGCGTCTGCGCCGCTCCCACGCTGAGAGGCCCCTCCATGCAGCCCTTCGACTCCCTCGACCGCCTCGAACAGCTCGCCGTGCTCGACCCGCTCGCCGCCCGGATGCGCCGGCTGGTGCAGCAGGTCACCGGCACCCAGGAGGTTCGGGACCTCCTGCACGGTGTCTGGCTCGGCCATCCGCTGCATCCGGTCCTCGTGCAGATTCCGATCGGCGCGTGGTCGTCGGCGGCTCTCCTGGACTTCTTCCCGAGGACAGGAGGCGCGGTTCCGCTGCTCATCGGCACCGGCATGGCGAGCGCCGTACCGGCTGCTGCCGCCGGTTACACCGACTGGTCGGCCCTCAACCCGGCCGAGGCCCGGACCGGGCTGGTGCACGCCACGGCCAACCTGACCGCCGTCGGGCTATACGGCGCCTCGCTGCTCGCCCGGGCGCGCGGCCGGCGAGCCCGCGGCAAGATGCTGGCCCTCGCCGGGCTGACGTCCGCAACGGTGGGTGGCGTGATCGGGGGTCACCTGTCCTACCGGCGGGCGGCGGGCGCCAACCACAACGCCCAGCTCCCGGATGTGGCCCCGACCGACTGGACCGACGTCGGTCGGCTGGACGAGCTGCCGGATGGCAAGCTGACCCGACGCGACGTGGGTACGGTCCCGGTGCTGCTGCTGCGGCACGACCGGCAGGTGCACGCCCTCGCCGAACAGTGCAGCCACCTGTCGGGTCCACTGTCCGAGGGCGAGCTCGTCCAGGAGGGCGGGCCCTGCGTCGTCTGCCCGTGGCATGGCAGCACGTTCCGGCTCACCGACGGCTCGGTCGTGCACGGTCCGGCCACGGCGCCGCAGCCGGTCTTCGAGACCCGGGTGCTGAGCGACCACGTCGAGGTGCGCGTCGTGCAGTGAGCAGGCGTCCCCCTTGTCACACCAGCCCCACACGCATAGCCTGCCCGGGCGGCGCGTACGCCGCAGCGCCCCCGTGCCCGGCCCCCCGCCGGGCGGCGAACCGAGGATCCCACCCGCCATGCGTCCGCTTCCCCGACTGCACCACCTGCTGCGCCGGCTCGGCGTACCGCTGCTGCTGGGCGCCGTGATCAGCGCCGGTGCGCCGGCCTGGACCACCATCCGCATCAACCGCGGTGACACGGTGTCCGGGATCGCACTGCGCTACAACACCACCGTCGAGCAGCTGGTCGCCCTCAATCGGCTTCCCGGCAACGGCAACCTGATCTACGCCGGCCAGACGCTGCGGGTCCCCGTCCCGGCTCCTCCGCCCGGCCCGGCGATGCGGGAGGCGACCTACGTCGTACGCCCCGGCGACACGCTGATCGGGATCGCGCGCCGCTACCACAACGACCCGACCTGGATCGCCCGGCGCAACTCGCTGCGGTCCTCCCGGATGGTGCTCATCGGCCAGCGCCTGGTCGTGCTGGTGCCGGCTCCGAAGCCCGAGGCGAAGCCCGTAACGCCGGTCAAGCGCAGCTATCCACCGGCGGTCCTCGCCGCGGCCGCCCGCGACCGGGCGACCCTTGCGCACCGTGCCGTTCCCGCGAAGGCCACCGTGCGCGCGCTGGTCGTCGCCACCGCCAAGCGGTACGGCGTCGACGTCAACCTCGCCCTCGCCGTGGGCTACCAGGAGTCGGGCTTCCAGCAGGGCGTGGTCTCCCCGGCCGACGCGATCGGCGCCATGCAGGTCCTTCCCTCGACCGGGCGATACGTCTCGGACTACGTCGTGCACCGCCGCCTCGACCTCTTCGACGCCCGGGACAACGTGACCGCCGGGGTGGCCCTGCTCGACCAGCTCCTGCAGGCCGCGCCGGTCGACCAGGCGGTGGCCGGCTACTACCAGGGTCTCGGCTCGGTCCGCTCCCGTGGGATGTACGCCGACACCAAGGTCTACGTCGCCAGCGTGCTGCGGTTGCGCGCCTCCTTCGCCGCCGGCGGGTGAACAGGCGGTCGGCGTACGGCGGCGGCAACCCGTGACCGGCCCCCGGCGACCTTAGGATCGCGACCGTGGACACCCTGACCGACCCGCTCGTGGGTGCGCTGCTGGACGGCAGGTACCGCGTCCAGGGGCGGGTGGCGCGGGGCGGCATGGCGACGGTCTACACCGCGGTCGACATCCGGCTGGACCGCAAGGTCGCGGTCAAGGTGATGCATCCGGCGCTGGCCGACGACGAGGCGTTCGTCGCCCGCTTCATCCGCGAGGCCAGGGCGGCGGCCCGGCTCTCGCACCCCAACGTCGTACCGGTCTACGACCAGGGCGCGGACGCCGGCTCGGTCTTTCTGGTGATGGAGTACGTCGCCGGCCGGACGCTTCGTGACCTGCTGCACGAGCACGGCCGGCTCTCGCCCGGACAGGCGCTCGACGTCCTGGAGCCGGTGCTCGCCGCCCTCGAGGCGGCGCATCTGGCCGGCCTCGTGCACCGCGACGTGAAACCGGAGAACGTGCTCCTCGCCGACGACGGCCGGATCAAGGTGGCCGACTTCGGGCTCGCGCGCGCGGTCGAGGCGGCCAACCTCACCGCCACGGCCGGGCTGCTGATGGGCACCGTCGGCTACCTCGCCCCGGAACAGGTCGAGCGCGGCAGCTCCGACGGCCGCAGCGACGTCTACGCGGCGGGGATCCTGCTCTACGAGCTGCTGACCGGGGCTCCTCCCTACGTCGGCGAGACCGCCCTGGCGGTGGCCTACCGGCACGTCCACGAAGACGTTCCGCCGCCCTCGGCGGTGGTGCCCTCGGTGCCGCCGGCACTGGACGCGCTGGTACGACGGGCGACCCGACGGGACCCGGCGGACCGCTTCCCGAGCGCAAGCGCCTTCCGGGCCTCGCTGCTGCGCGCCGGTGGCGGGCGAGGCCGCGACGACGTGGTGGACCTGCGCGACACAGCGGTCGTCCCACTTGTCGACTCGGCGGGAGGGCGCGCCGGCGGCTCGGTCGCCGTCGCGGCCCCGCGACGCCGCCGCGGGCGTCAGGTCGCCGCCGCCGTCCTCGCGCTGCTCGTGGCGGTCGCCGCCGGGGCCGGCTGGTGGTTCGGCGCCGGCCGCTACACCTCGGTGCCCGCATTGGTCAAGCTGCCCCGGGCCGCCGCAGTGGCGAAGGTGGAGCAGGCCGGCCTCGCTGCGAGGTTCGCGCCGGAGGTCTTCAGCAGCACGGTTCCCGCCGGCGCGGTGGTCGAGGAGTCCCCCGGTGCCGGCCGCCGGCTGGTCCGCGGCCAGCCCGTCACGCTGGCGTTGTCCAAGGGACCGGAGTCCTACGCCGTACCGCAGCTGGCGAGTGCGGGCCTGGCCGCCGCGACGGCCCGGCTCGCCGAGCTGAAGCTGCGTGCAGTGAAGGGACCGGCCGAGTACTCCACGGTGCCGGTCGGCTCGGTGGTCCGGACCTCCCCGCAGGCCGGCACCACGCTGGCGCCCGGGAGCGACGTGACCCTGGTGCTGAGCCGGGGACCCCGGCCCGTCGCGGTGCCGCCGGTAACCGGAAGGGACGTTCGGGAGGCGACCGCGCTGCTACGCACCGCCGGCCTCCAGGTCGCGACCACCGAGGCGTACAGCGACACAGTGGCCAAGGACCTGGTCATCGCCGCGGACCGGCGTACGGCGGTGCCGGGCAGCACGGTGACCCTGCAGGTCTCCAGGGGGCCGCAGCTGTTCGCCGTACCGGACCAGCGCGACGTCCCGGTGCGCAAGGCCCGGGCCACTCTGATCGCGGCCGGCTTCCGGGTCGAGGTCATCTCGGTCCCGTTCGGTCCGGGCCGCGTGCTGGCCCAGTCGCCGCCCGGCAACAGCATGGCCGCTCACGGCACCACCGTGACGCTGTCGGTCTTCTAGCGTCCAGCCGGTGCCGCCGCGCAAGCCCTCCCCGGTCGGGGCGCACGTCTTCGTGGGACCCGGCCTCCTCTCCGCCGGAGTCTCGGGCGGTCTGGGCTACGCCCGGGAGGTCGGGGCCGAAGCGGTGCAGGTCTTCGACTCCAACCCGCGCGCGTGGGCGATCGGAGCCGGCGACCCCGCTGCCGACGAGGCCTTCCGCCTCGCCTGCACCCGATCCCGGCTCCGGGTCTTCCTGCACTCGCCGTACCTCGTCAACTTCGGCTCCCCCACCGAGACCACCCGGACGCGGTCGGTGCTGGCGGTGCGGGCGGCACTGGCCCGCGGCCGCCGGCTCGGCGCCCTCGGCGTGGTGGTGCACGCCGGCTCCGCCGTGGTCGGCGGGCGGGACCCGGCGCTGAGGCTGCTGCGGGAGTCGTTGCTGCCGCTGCTCGACGAGCTGGGCGGGGACGACCCGAAGGTGCTGATCGAGCCCACGGCCGGAGGCGGCCAGCCGCTGGCCGCCAAGGTCGACGACCTGTCCTCCTACTTCGCCGCCCTCGACCACCACCCGCGCCTCGGCGTGTGCCTGGACACCTGCCATGCCTTTGCCGCCGGTCATGACCTGGCAGCTCCGGGTGGCGTGCGAACCATGCTGACCGCCCTGGTCAAGGCCGTCGGCCGCGGCCGGCTGCAGCTCGTGCACGCCAACGACTCCAAGGACGGCGTCGGCTCCGGCCGGGACCGGCACACCTCGATCGGGGCCGGCCGCATCGGCGCCGAGCCGTTCGCTGAGCTGTTCCGTCATCCGGCTACGCGCGACGTCCCAGTGATCGTCGAGACGCCAGGCAGAGCGGCCGACCAAGCCCGGGACATCGCGCTGCTCAAGTCACTGCGCGATCGTTGACCCGCACAACAGGCGGAAGGCCGCGCCCCAGCCGGGGCGCGGCCTTCCGAGGTGATCGGGTCAGTACGTCGTACCGCTGTCGCCCTTGCCGCCCTGGCTGCTGTACGGCGACGGCGGCACGGTGAACGTGTCGTCCTCGGTCGCGTCGACACCGAGGGGGTCGTTGCCGTAGGACGTGGTCGAGTCGCCACCGGAACCGGAACTGGAGGCGGCGTCCTTGACCGTGCCGGCCGACGAGCTGGCCTGGCCCTTCACGGTGGAGGCGGAGTCGGTCGCGTGATCCTTTACCGTGCCCGCCGCCTCCTGCGCGTGGTCCTTGACCTCCATCGCCGACAACGTCGTGGTGTCCTTGACCGAGCTGGCGGCGTCGGTCGCGGTCTCCTTCACCGAGCTGACCGCGTCCTGCACCGGCTGCTGCAGGCTGTCCTTCATCTCAGCGGCGACCGAGGACAGCTCGCTCTTGACCGGCTCGGCCAGCGGCTGCACCTTCTCCTTGAGCGTCTCGGCCAGCTGCTGCTCGGCCTGGGTGGCCGGGAACAGCGACGATGCCAACCAGCCCATACCGAAAGCCACCAGGCCGGCCGCCATCGGGTTGCCCTGAGCCTTCTGCTTCACCTGCTGCGGCGCCGAGGAGACCGTCTGGCCGGCCGAGGAGGCGGCGGAGGAGACCGTCTGGCCGGCCGAGGAAGCTGCGGAACTGACGCCGCCAGTTATGCCGGAAGCCTTGTCGCCGGCCGTCGAGGTGGCGTCGGACGCCTTGCCCATGACCTTCTCCTTGAGGTCGGTCACCGCTTGCTTGGTTGCGTCGACCCGCCGTTCGACCACTCGGGCCGGGCTCACCTTCTCCGCCAGCATGTCGACGTCGGTGCTCAGCTCGGCGCGGGTCTGCTCGATCTCAGCCCTTATTTCGTCGGGTGCTTTGCCCACTCTACGTCCTCCTTGAGGGTCTCGATGGTCTGCTCCGGCTTGGGCGAGACCGTCTTCATCTGGGCGCGGCCCCGGGTGAACGCGATGGCTCCGACGATCGCCCACAACACGGCGACGATCAGCGCGGCCCATCCGATCGGCATAAAACTGTCCAGGGCGAACATGAGGGTGAGGGACAGGAACAGCAGCACGAAGTAACCGGCCAGGCCGGCCGCACCGAGCAGGCCCGCCCCCTTGCCCGCCTTCTTGGCCTCTTCCTTGACCTCGGCCTTGGCGAGCTCGAGCTCGAGCCGCATGAGCTTGGAGAGGTCGGACGCCGCCTCACCAACGAGCTGTCCGACGCTGATCGCGGCGGGGTCCGGCTGGGTCGCGTAGCCCTCCGACGGGCTCGCGTAACCGTCGATGCGCTCGGACACTCAGATCCTCCCGGCGTCCGGACCGGCGGAACCGGGGCGGTAGCTGGTGTCGGTCTCGTAGTCGACGGAGGTGGGGTTCACGTCCCCGTACTCGCCGGAGTAGGGCATCGCATCGGCGGTCGGCTCGACATAGACCGAGTCGTTCGCGACACCGCTGAGCGGCGTACCGGTCGGGCTCCCGTAGTCGTAGGACGGCGTGGCCATCGTGTCCTGTCGGGGCATCGTCGTGGCACCCGGGCGGTACGTCGTCGACGCCGAGTCGTCGGTCGAGCCGCCTCCGGTGGCACCCTTTACCATCCGGCCAGCGGCCGCGCCGGCCAGGGCTGCTCCGGCAAGGAACCCACCGGGCCGGCGGCGGGCGTAGCTGCGGGCCGAGTCGAGCAGGCCCTGGGGGCCCTGCGACTCGACCGAAGCCGCGAGCCGCTGCACCCGGTCGGCGACCTGACGGAGGAGGTCCGTCACCTGGCCGGACTGTGGCGTCTTGCCCTCGGCCACGTCTCGCAGCTGGTCGGCGAGGCCACGCAGGCCGCTAGCCGCCCGCTGGGTCTGGGCCTGTGACTGCTGGGAGGCCTGCTGGCGCAGCTCGCTCACCACGTTGCCGACCTGCTGCCTGGTCTGGTCAGCCACCGCGCTGACCTGCTCCTTGGCGGTGTCCTTGACTTCTGTTGCGGCCTGCGCAGTGGTCGAGGCGACTGCGCTGGCCTGGTCCTTGGCGGTACCTGCCACCGCCTTCGTCTCCTCCGCCGCGGTGCCCGCGACCGCGGAGGTCTCCTCGCGTGCCGTACCGGTCACTTGATCGGGGGATGTCACTGATCCACTCCCTGCCTATGTTGGACGGTCTCGCGATCTGCTACCCGCGCAGTGATGTCCGACGCAAGATCCGTCACCCCCTGACCGGTGGTAAGATAGATGTATCGTCAGCGCTACAGTGAGGCCCCGGCCTGCGCGGTGACCCCGGCCAGCGACCGGGCCACCACCGCGCCAGCATGGTCCACGGCGGCGTCGTCCAGATCCAGATGGGTGACGAGCCGCACCCGCCGCGGTCCGACGACAGAGAGCAGTACGCCGTCCGCCTTTGCGCGTGCGGCAAGAGCCGGTCCGTCGTACCCGGTCTTCGTCAGGTCCAGCGGCACGATGTTGGTCTCGACGAGCGCCGGGTCCACGACCTCGGGGGCGGCATCGGCGACCCGCTCGGCCAGTCTTCGGGCGCGGGCGTGGTCCTCGGCCAGCCGCTCCAGATGGTGGCGCAGCGCGTAGCGGCCGGCAGCGGCCAGCACCCCGGCCTGGCGCATACCGCCGCCCAGCCGACGGCGCAGTACCCGCGCCGTCGACACGTGCTCCGTGGAGCCCACGACCAGCGAACCCACCGGGGCGCCGAGACCCTTGGACAGGCAGACCGACAGGGTGTCGAAGAGATCGCCGTACGCCGCCAGGCCGACGCGCGTGGCCACCGAGGCGTTCCAGATCCGGGCCCCGTCGCAGTGCAGGGCGACGCCCGCGCCGGCGGTGAGCTGCCGCAGCGCCTTCAGCCTCGAAAGCGGGTAGACCGCACCGCCGCCACGGTTATGGGTCTGCTCGACGGCGACCGCGCGGGTCGGCACCGTGCCGTAGCCCTCCGGCCGCAGCTGCTCGGCCACCGTGGTGGGCTCGAGCAGGCCGCGCGGGGCGACCAGCGTGCGGGTCTGGATGCCGCCGTGCTGCGCCGCGCCACCACCCTCGTAGGTGACGATGTGGGCGTCGGCGTCGCAGAGCAGCTCGTCGGCCGCGGGCACGAGCAGCCGCAGGCAGAGCTGGTTGCCCATGGTGCCGCTCGGGACGAACAGCGCCGCCGGTTTGCCGAACATCGCCGCGACCTCGGCCTCCAGCGCGTTGACCGTGGGGTCCTCGCCGTAGACGTCGTCGCCCACCTCGGCGGCCGCCATCGCGGCGCGCATACCCTCGGTCGGTTTGGTGAGCGTGTCGCTGCGCAGGTCGACGAGGGCCGGCACCGCTGAGCCTCCCGTCGTAACGCTTGTCCGGACGTGCCGCCCAGACGGTAGCCGTCGTGACGCGGCCGCTAAGAGGGCCGGCGGCCTTTCGTAGGATCTGGCCGGTGGCGGACTGGGTGACGATCTCCGCGCTGGCGACCGCCGTCGGCACCCTCGTGCTGGCGGCCGCGACGTTCGCCTCCGTGCGCTCCGCCAACCGGTCGGCGCGGGCCACCGAACGAGCACTGCTCGCCGGCACCCGGCCCGTCCTGGTGACATCCCGGGTGCAGGACCCGCCGGAGTAGGTCGGCTTCGCGGACGACCACTGGGTCCGGGTCGAAGGCGGACACGCCGTGGTCGAGACGACCGACGAGGCCATCTACCTGGCCATCGCCCTGCGCAACGTGGGCACCGGGCTGGCGGTCCTGGACCGGTGGGAGCTGCATGCCGACCGGATGCTCGGTGAGCAGTCCCAGCCCGACCCGAAGACATTCCGGCGGCTCACCCGCGCCTCTACGTGCCTGCCGGCGACCTCGGCTTCTGGCAGGGAGCGTTCCGAGAGGCCAATGACCCCCTCTTCATCGAAGCTCGTGCGGGGATCGGCGCCGGCCGGCACCTCACGGTCGACCTGCTCTACGGGGACCATGAGGGCGGTCAGCGCACGATCAGCCGGTTCACCCTGATCCCGCGGCCGGACGGCCGGTGGCTCGCGGCGGTGTCTCGGCACTGGAACCTCGACCGGGCCGACCCGCGCTGACCGCCGCCCTTGCGGCCTCGGCTGCAAACCGGACGAGCTGGAGCGAGGTTGGCGTGTGCCACGTCGGCGCGTCGCACACGCCAACTTAGCGAGAGCGGCTCGGCTTCGGACCGACGGTCGACCGTCAGCCGAAGAAGACCTCGGCCTCGGCGTACCTTGCCTCCGGCACGACCTTCAGCTCGCGGGTGGCCTCGGCGAGCGGCACGAGCTCGATCGCCGTGCCGTGCAGCGCGGTCATCGTCCCCCACTGGCGCTCGTGCACCGCGTCGATGGCGTGCAGGCCGAACCGGGTGGCCAGCACCCGGTCGAAGGCGGTCGGCGTACCGCCGCGCTGGACGTGCCCGAGCACGGTGGCGCGGGCCTCCTTTCCGGTGCGGTCAGCGATCTCGCGCTCGAGCAGCGATCCGATGCCGGCCAGCCGTACGTGCCCGAACGCGTCGAGCCCGCCGTCCCGGGTGGCCATCGTGCCCTCCCTGGGCACCGCGCCCTCCGCCACCACGATGATCGGTGCGTAGTGGCTCTCGAACCGGCGTACGACGTAGCGGCAGACCTCGTCGATGTCGAACGGCCGCTCCGGGATGAGGATCACGTTGGCGCCGCCGGCCAGCCCGCTGTGCAGCGCGATCCAGCCGGCGTGGCGGCCCATGACCTCCACGATGAGCACCCGGTGGTGGCTCTCGGCCGTGGTGTGCAGCCGGTCGATCGCCTCCATCGCGATGTTGACGGCGGTGTCGAAGCCGAAGGTGAAGTCGGTGGCGCCGAGGTCGTTGTCGATCGTCTTCGGTACACCGACCACGTGGACGCCGGCCTCGTGCAGCCGGGTGGCGACACCAAGGGTGTCCTCACCGCCGATGGCGATCAGCGCATCCACACCGGCCGCGTCGAGGTTGGCCACGATCCGGTCGACACCGCCGTCGACCTTGAACGGGTTGGTCCGCGAGGAACCTAGGATCGTGCCGCCGCGGGGCAGGATGCCGCGCACGGCGTCGACGTCGAGGGGAACCGTGTCGCCCTCGAGCGGACCCCGCCAGCCGTCCCGAAAACCCACAAAGTCGTGGCCGAGGGCGGTCACACCCTTGCGGACGATGGCCCGGATCACGGCGTTCAGCCCCGGGCAGTCGCCGCCGCCGGTGAGGACCCCGATACGCATGCCGTCAGACCCTAGGACGCCGCATTTTCCGGCGTCATTGCCAGCAGCGCCGAGGAGTCGCGGGCCGGCAGCCTTCCCGGCAGCTCGACGACGCGGCCACCCGACGCCGGCCACACGCCGAGGCGCTGGTAGCCCTGCTCCGGCCACCGCACTGCGATACCGAGCCACCGGCCATCCTTCGACCAACACAGCTGAGCTGCCTGCTTCTCGGGCGTCCCTACTCCGGGGACCCGGGTGGGATGCCCGGTCGACAGGTCGAGCACATCGACGAACCCTGGAGTGCCCCGTCGGTCGAACCCGTGCCGCCCGTTGTACGCGATCGCCAGTCGCCGCTCGTCCGGGCTGAATGCCGCTGCGCCGATACCGGCGTTGGTCGCCAGCTGGAACGTACGAGGCTGCTGGCCGCCGCGGACGTCGCCCACGACGAGGATGCAAACGCCGGAGCAGATCGCCCACGCCGCCACCCGTGACGTCGCCGCGGCCACGTAGGTCACCTGCCCGATCGACCGGCGAACGCGCAGCGACACCGGGTCGACGATGGACAGCTCGCCGGGACCCTCTTGCCGGTACGTCGCCACGAGGAGGCCGTTCCCGGTGTCCGCCTCGAGATGCCACCCGCCCGGCACCAGCCGCCGGGATAGCACCCGGCCCGCGGTCGTCACCTCGACAAGGGTTGCCTTGCCGCCCTGCTCGCGCGCATAGATGAAGCCCCAGAAACGCCCCAGCCGCGCGCCGGCAACCACCTCGTCCGTCCGCAGCAGCTTCACCGCGGGTCCTCCCGGGCGCTCGAGGTAGACCCAGCCCACCGCCACGTCGGACTGGGTCGACGTGACAACGACGAGCGTGCCACCGTGAACCGGCTCGAGCTGCACGACCGCACTGCCCGGGGGGACATGGACGCTGGCCACCGAGGTGCGGGCGCCGGTCGCGGCGTCGACTGATGTGAGCGAGTCGCCGCCCGCGAGCA
>JAABUS010006400.1_pt1 | contig 14344 bp, 15 predicted proteins | sample 5560161 | NCBI WGS metagenome assembly JAABUS01 (sample SAMN10711885, study PRJNA513376) | rock metagenome | isolation source: Antarctica rocks | place: Antarctica: Victoria Land, Trio Nunatak nord | collected 2016-01-04 | reverse complement strand
AAGGGTGGTGGCCAGGCAGCAAGGGGTCTTTTCAGCCCAGACTTGGTTCCCAGCTGTCAGGTGAGCATTGCACACAGTTCCATGCACCCTCACAACCTTGTTGCTCGGCAGAACCCCCAAAAAGTGCCTTGTCACAGCAAAAGCAGGCATGTTGTGGGTCACTATGCCTACATTGCATATGCAGCCAGGGCAACACAATGGCTCTCAAGAATGGCTCTCAAGAATACATCTTGCCTGCAATCATGCACCAAATGGAGGTTTCAGCAGGTTTCAGCAAGGATCTGCCACTTCACCATCTGCACCCCACACACCATTGGCCACATGAGCACATGAGATTGCCCCTATCTGCTATGGGGCATGGAATGGGCTGTACTTGCTTGTTTTCAATGATCCAAAGTGCTGCTGGCTCCAAATTGCACCCTCTTCCCAAGTGTCAGCTTTGCCAGGCCACAGTCATGGACCAGGTCAGGCAATCTGATGCTGACAGGTAGACCAGCAGATCAGCCCCACCTCACAGCCACCACTTGACCCACCATTGCACCAGTTGCACACAGGGAATCCCTTATGCCACTTCAGGCATTGGCCCTGACCCCAGGTCCCAGCTGTTGCAGCTGGAACCAGCAGAATCCACCCAACACCCAACTTTTTCGGCGAGCTCCCGTGCAGCATGCTGCATGCCACTACATGCATGGTGCTTGCTCCCACCATGCTTGGCCATGCTTGCTGGCCACAACCAGACTTGCCACTGCCATCATTGGCTGTGTCATGATACACAGCAGCAGTGACACACATGAACATTTTTTCAGACCTGATGCGGCCCGGTGATGCCTTTGGCAACTTCACTTGCAAGCTGCAGCATGCCTAAGCAGGTCCACAGTAGCTTCTTGCATACAATGCCCAGCTGCTGGAAGCTTCAGCACCCAGACCTGCTCATTTTAAGCTAAGCAGTTGGCCATGTCTGTCCCACCTACCTGACTAGCATTTTCCTGGACCAACAAAGCTTGATCTTAGTATGAGTAAGAGGCCTGAGTGTAAGAGTGCCCATGGATCTGTTGTCCCTTGGTGATGTTGATGTCATGTGCAAAGGCACAAGGCCAGCATCAAGGTCTGATATGCAGTATGCATGTAAGGCTGAATTATAATGTACCTACCGAAACCCTAAACCCTAACCATGGCTTGTTGTGCATACAAGAGCAGTGTTTCAGTCACTTGCAATGGTGTTGTATGGTAACAAGCAACGAGAAACACTGCCATACATCAGCTGTGCTCCGCGCTATGGATGTCACTCATTCTGCTGAACAGAGCTCTGATGCATACATTCATGAATCAGCTGATCAGCTAGTGACCCCGGGGGGAGGGAGGGGGAGATGAGGGGAGGGGGGGGGGTGCAAAAACCCAAGTTTTGACAAAGTCAGCCTCAATGCCCATTGTCTCAGTTTGCCAGCTGTTGCTCAAGTTTGCTCGAACAGCAATATGATGCCGAGGTCGTGAAAGTGGACGCTGATGAAAAGCTCCTCAAAAGTTTGGATCGTGGAATACGGGTTTAGGAGTTGCAAAGCCTGCAAGTCAGTGCCGAGCTCAAATATACCTTTGCAAAGGGTTGACTTTGATGCACACTCGGCTTAAACAGCACTTAGCATTTGAAGGCAATCAATGCAGTCTCTCAGCCGTGTCTGTGGCTTGAGAGTTTGGTGTTGACCTTTGTGTTGGGTGCATGCCCAGCTACACGGCTATCCAGCTAACACAGCCGCATTGGCTTCAGGGACGACGCATCCAGCCCTCAATTCGTTAATTTTGATGTAGGAATATCACAGTTGGTATGTACTAAGTACTAGAGAATATCTCAAATGGCACAGTAAATCACAGATTTAACGAATTGAGGGCTATCCCTGTAATGTCAGCACCACACTAAAGCTCTGTATTGTTGTTCCTGTTGGCATCTAACAATGCCAAGCAAAAGGAACAAGGCTGTGGCTGAAGTATCTCAAGAGCTTTCTGCTGAAAGACACGTCAGAATAAGGCAGCAAGGTACTAGCAGAGGTGCCCGCACGGAATATCGAGCGGCAAGGTAAGTGCGGCCGGGTGATTGCTGGACACCTTCGAACTGCGTCTGCAGGCGCCTAACGCTCTCCCCCAGTGCAACGGCAGTTGCTCGCCCTTGGGAGACATAACCAACAGGCAAGTCGCCGGATCATGCAGCAAGGTGAATGTACAGAATCAACAGCTTGATTTGCACCTGTCTTCGGGAGGTTCTTGACCCAGCAGCTTCGGGAGGTTTCTGACCCAGCAGCTGAAGCTGCCCAAAAAGCAACGCGAGCCGCTCAGCGCTGCTCTCAATGGGCTGCACGTACTGCAGAGCAACGAGCTGCTGAGCAGGCAGCTAGCACTGCTGCCAGGTCTGCTTTCAAAGCAACTGCAGCAGATGAGCATGCTCGTGCTGAGGCTGGATGCACAGCCGCCAGGGCAAGGCAGGCCACAAGGTCTGCCACGCAAACAAACGGCTCCTTTCATTTCCCAATGCATCCCGGGCATCGTGCTGAGTGGCTGAGAACTGCTGGCATGTTCTTCGGTCTCCTCACCTTTCCTTTTGTGCATAGCCAGCCTTTGTGGCAAGATCACCTCCATGTATTCCAATTAGAGCACATCCGCTTATTCCGGGCTTCAGCTTCCAAGCACCTCAACAGGCAAACATGACCTCAGCCAGCTTTGTCAATCAGTCCACAAGCGGTCATCTACCTGCCCTCATCGCACCTGAGTATCAGCCAAATGGGGAGCTGGCATAGATGATGATCAGCCAAGACCTCAGCAGCAGCCACAACATTGGCGTAAGCAAGAGCCATAGTCACAGCGTCTGCCGCAGCCACATTGTCAAGAGTGGTTGTCACACAACCTAGGCCGGCTGCTCCTAGGCTGCAGGCTTGTATGGCTCAATTTTCAGCCTAATGGATCTCTCACATTCCAGATGCTAGAACTTGCTCTTTGGCAGTCATCAGTTCGAAAGGTATCAACACCCAATAGTATTAGCTTGGGCGGTAACCATACATAAGGTGCTTCAGGCTGTCATTGATCTTGAGGGTGACATCTCAGGCTTACGTTGCATTGAGTAGAGTCAGGACGTTGGAGGGTGTCTTGCTGATTTGCTCGATTACATTTCTTGACAGTTGTATAATAGTAGGTAGACAAAGGTTGTGTCTGATACCGTTTTCCCAGCCCGCAGGGCCGTTCCTTGTCAGGTGGGCAAGCCATTTTAGGCATTTGGTCTATCTCTTAGCACAACTTCAGCAAGTCCTGCCAATTATACAAACAGAATGCCATTGCCCAAATAGAGGCAGGCACATTGCATTAGGTCCAGAAATTTCACAAAGCCAGTGCTGCTTTGGACATCATGAAATCGATCGCATGTGCTCTCATGATAGACATTGCAGTTTTGTTTCAGAACTGGTGCGAAGTTAAACATCAACATGTTCGTAACATAAAGTGCAGCCTAAGGATTTAGCTGGAGGCCAAATAGCCAAACTTGTCCACAAGAGGGCTCTTCACAAAACTTCACTCCCAGAAGCTATGTCCCAATGTTGCATACAGCTTAGCCAGCGTCCATATGCAGAAAACACTCACAAACTTTTGCCGTGTACTCTGACAAGATAGTCTCACAGTCATGCTCTTGTAACATTACAGCACCCCTATGCACGCCTGCAGGCCTCTGAGTAAATGGTGCAATAGATGGATTTATGTCTGCTGAATACACATGTGATTGAACCATACATGGTCTTGAGTTTGATAAGTACAGCTGGCATACTTGTGCCCCCCAGCTGTCATGAGAGGCCTATTGTGTACTCCTACAGCTGCGCAGGTGTTCCCCTTCTATTGGCCGTATGAAAAGAGCTTGCAAAACGCAGTTTTGCAATCATTGCAATCTGCAAAGCATGGTCTTGGCAGGGGAGCTTTGGATCACACTACCTGCGTGTGAGAAGCCAAACTGAGTCGGATGGACACGTGACTGTGAGTGCTGCCACAAATTTTGCCGCATGAATTGTGCACAATGCTAGGATGTATGTTAGATGTCTTAACACCTTCATGTATGCTACCTCTTTCCATGGCACCTTTCTTAGGTCATGATACAGGCCCCAATCTGCTTCTGTGAGTTGATATGCTTCAAAGTGCCTAAGTGCATTCTCATAGTTTCCAAAGGCCTCACAAACAAAAGGCCTTGGCAAACAACGCTTCTGGCAGCGGCCATTGACTGCTAGCGGGTCACCTGATCTAAACTCACCAGCTACCTATATTACACAAAATGGGTCAACGTCCATAAAATGACATATCCAGCAGCACATCCAGTTATACCCTTTGTTTCTCACGCCTAATGATGGTCTGTAGCTGAGCTTTAGCTGGCGTAACATTTTCGATGTTCGCCTTTTGAATAATCTGACGCTGAGGCAAAGTGCTCAGTGTCCAAGGGCTCTGGACAAAAAAAATTAATTTGACTTGTACCTTCAAGCAACATGGAGAGGTCGGTTGTTCAAACTTATGCTAGACAGTTGAGTCAACACGCAGCAACGTAAACAATCTGCAGCGCGTGTTTGCAAAGTCAGAAAGCAGTTGTTGCTTTACCAGGCAGTTTACATTAGACCAAGCGATGGGTGTAGACAGCAAAATGAAGCAGGCACGGCTTGGAAACAACTGTTATTGGCATGCAAAGTCATGGGCCATCAGATCGAATAAAAGGCTGAGAGGCTGCATTGCATCCCTGATTGCTCATACCTGTGCAGGCTCGTACCTGTGCAGACGACGGACAAAATCTGGCGACAGAAATGTATCGACATAATGCATTCCGGTAGTATCCCTATAGGCTGAAGCCTTACAGGCTTGCAGCCAAAAACTTCTCAGCAACGGTGGTGCGTCCTTTTGTGAGGCTTGCTGTTTGCACCAAATGCTTGCAACAAACAGAACAAACCTTTGTGTACTATTGTGTATCACTCCTCAACGGGGTTAATCTGACCCTGCATATACATTGCTCAGCTTCTGGTTCTTGGCTGTTCCGCACGGTATCATACCATGGTTCAGCGTGGACCAAGAGCTGACAAGATTGCCTGTCTTGTGTTGAATTCTTTCAGCACACGTCAGCAAGTAGTATATATAGTTGCAGCTCCCGACCCAGTCTTTTGCTGCATATTTGATCACGGCCGTCCTTACTTTTAAGAGCGGTCTTGAGGACGCTATTCGAGAAGCCTCGTCTTCACTGATCGTCTCAGAAAGGGGCAAGATGCTCCGTCTTTGGGACCGTCTCTGAGACGAAGCTTCGTTTCACCGTCTTTGGGATGTGAATCCAGTGTCTACTAAAGGGTGCATTCGATGTCCACTGATATAGTGATCAAAAGGTACACTACAGATAGTACGCGTTTGCTTGAATATCGTTGGTCGTGCGTGTGACTGAGGCCGGTAATAGGCTGCTCGGCGTCCACAAGCCGTAGTGTACCCTTTGATCACTACATCAGTGGACATTGACTCAGTGCCCGATCAGTGCCCATCGGTTTTAGGGTTTAAACACATTTAGCTAAGGTAAAATACAGTGGATTTGCCAAAAACCGTTATGTCCTGAACTATTTTGAATTAATGTGACATTATTTTCAGACCTATCGGCACAAAGTCAAAATAGCGCATTTGTGTTGCCGCACAAGGAAAAACGCCCGCGTCAGGTTGGCACGACAAAAGCCACGATGGTTGACCGAAGCACTTGTTTTCGACTGTCGCAACGGGCCGCAGCATGTCGGCGACTCTTGCAGCTCTGTGGCAACTCGACGAGGTGTCGCATGCATTGCAAAAGATTGCCAAAAGATAGCAATGTACGAGACGTCGCTCCTAACGGTGTCGGCCAAGAAGTTTGGGATCAGTATCGGAGGCTTCTCAAGAACCACCAGCGCAGCAATGCGTCTTGGAAGCACGACTGGAGATCACCGAGTCAGCCTATGTTTACTAGCATGCATGTTTAGGTTTGCATGTGGTATGTCACTTGCTACTGTGATTTGTAAGCTGTTGTGTCATTAGAATGACTGCATGCTCATGTTTTGTCTTTCAACGCCCTTGCAGTACGTTTCAGACAGTGATACTTGCACACAAATGACTAGGAAGGTCAGCTTGACACGGATCCAGCTTTAAAATGGATTACCGAACATCATCATTCGTATGTTATTTCGACCCCTCTTGACACTAACGTAGAACGGCACTTCCCCACTGTATAACACATAATTACCTAACACGTAATGGATTTTGGCCAAGAATAACATAGCCTCACATCCCTACACCGTCCCAAGAAGAAATGTATCAAGAGAAGCCCTAGAGACGCACTGTCCGACGGAAACGGGGCATCTTCTCTAGCCTGTTCAGAGCATTTATTAGCTAGTAGGCGTTACACACACCGAAGCCATCTTAAGCTGCCCAACTGAACCGCAACTGTACTGTTAACTGTTGGCAATAACTACATTAGTACATCGACGTGCTGTTCACCGTGACGAACTTGAAGTTCAAATGTTCACAATTTGCAACTGATGAGGTTCAAAGTCTACACCTGTATTTTACAAAATCACTCAGCAGTAATTTTAATACATGTCCAATGAGGGTACATCATGGTGGCACGCTTCACAGTACAGCTATCACATGATGCATGTGGTGCAGCCACAGCTGCAGTACACGTAAGCTGACCTTGACTTTATTCGACGGAGCACCTGTTGTCATACCAAGAGCGGTGTGATTAAGTATACAGCTAGCAACCTGCTACTGTAGCCCATGTTCAGCAGTTTGTGAGAAAAATGCTGTCCAAATCAAGTAGGATCTTGCCACAGGTCTACCATATCTCAGGCAAAGGATCATGCGACGAACAGCTATGGCGCAGGGCGTTTGCAGAGCCTCTCTAAGAGCCTCTGCTGCTGTTGCTGCTGCTGCTGCTGTGGCTGCTACCCTGGCTGCTGCTCTGGCTGCAACCATGGCTGCAGCAGGCTGCTGCTGCTGTTTTTGGGCATCATGAGGAATGCAACGAAGGTCAGGCCATGAATTCAGCATGTCACTTAGTAGAAAGTCTGGTGGGGGCCCTTGCTTCCAGGCAAAGTGAGGACACACACATGCTCGCTGTGTGAGGCTGTCAACTGTCACAACTTCATGGCTTGGGTGTCTGCAGCACTGCTTACCCCTGAAAGGGACGGTCTCCCACACCAAATGTCGCATAGTTGCGGTTTTTGCCTCTTTGCCAGGGGCTTGACAAGTGTACTATCTACCGAAAGCTAAAGGTTGTCAGACTGCTTGTTGTCCTTGTTTGCCACCCGGACTGTAAAGATCATGTAAACCTGAACAAGTCAGTGAGATCAGTGTCAAGGCATGAACTGCACGCGCCTCCATGCCTAGCAACATCATACTCTTGGATGCAATGCAAATGTGACTGGATCGCGCACTGCAACTGAAGTTGTCACATGCAGATTTCAATTTGGCAACTAGCTCAAGCAGCTGCTGACTACTAGATAGGCAATACAAGACAAGCAGTACGTACTACAGCTGCAATTTCAGCTGACCTGCTTAACCCATGGCTCATCAAAGGGCTGCTCATCAGCAGTCTCACGTTGAATCTGAACATCATGCAGCATCAAATACTGTTGGCCTGCGTACTCAGCGGATACCTCCTCCTTGCACGGCTTGATCAGTGCAGGGTGACCGTGCACCAGGTCAGCAGTGCCATGGGCAAATGGAACCCCGAGCACTCTTTTTGTGTTGAACTGCATGCGCAGGTTGACAGTCAATGCTGTGCATAGGTTGACATTCACTGCTATGCATAGATGAGTTAGCATGATGTACAACTCATCAATGCTAGTCAAGCTATGCAGGGAGGTACCTCTGGTGCCACCACAAAGACTTGAGGTGACGAGAAGCAGTCATGACTTTCCTAAATCAACAATGCAACAAAAGACACAGAAGATAAGGAAAAAGAAGAGTGGTACTGTCTGTCTGCCAAGTTGGACTGTATGTTGGTATTGCTGAGATGCCCAAGCATAAAATGCTGAGGCAAAATGCTCCAATGATGGCACCTTTGTCAACATGTCCTTCAGACTCAAGTCTTGACGTAAGCTCCGCATGGGAGGCTTGACAGTTTTTCCAGCAGGCTTGTCAGGCCTGGCACAAATGCATTTTACCCAGCTCGAGGCACACAAATCTCTACTCGCCCATGGTAATCATTCTCTCGAACGTCTTTGGCAAAGCCAAGTGCTTTTGCGATCATATATATTCAAGCCTGCTTGCAAGCCTCCTCACTAGGACAACAGAGTACGTGTGCAGTTCTCTAGACTTTTGTATATATCGCAGCTTCTGCATAATACTGTGAAGTCTTTACGAACGTTTCAAGAACGAGTTGCGAACGGACGGTGAACCTGACCGGAACGACCATCCCGTTGGTTTCGTATATGCTTCGCAAAGCTGCTTGGCAAGTACGACCGCGTTAGGATTTCGCGTTCTCAAGCAGTTCGCTTATGATCTAATCACGTATTTTAAACTTGTGCGCTGCTTGAGAAAGAGAGAAAGAACGAAATGCGAATGCTGCAAGAACGGAATGCGAATGACGCACTGGTTGTCAACACGCACCACGTAATTACAATTTGCCATCACCCACTACTCATGACATGACCGTCGAAATTGCAGGTGGCGGTGAACTGCACCGTGCAGTCTGCACGGAAGCACGGAGGCACGGAGATCAGGATGCAATTCACCATACTCGTGCACTGACAAGCTTGTGCTGCAGCTGCTTGCAGAGGTCTGCAGCACACCCCGTTTGCTGCCCAGCTGCACATTCTGAGTCGAACTTGCTTGCGTGGATTTATCAGAGCGAGCGCACAGCTATTCTACCTTCGAGAGGAGTCCGCGTCTTGCAGCTTTCCTCCAGTCGTGGTCACAAGTGACACCTGTGACCTATAAAAGCACATACAGTCTTTAGTTGCTGGTGCGCTCATCCTGCTGCGAGGCAAATTGTCACCCGAAAGTGAGTCGTGCTCGTAGGGTCACAGACGAATCATTCGGAATGACTTCTCCCTTGGAAAATCTCAAACAGCAGTATGCTGCTGAGGTCGTGAAAGTAGACGCTGATGAAGAGTTCCTCAAGCGTTTGGAACGTGGAACACGGGTTCTGCAAGGAGTTGCAGAGCCTGCAGGTCAGTGCCGAGCTTAAATACACCTTTGCAAAGAATTGACTTTGGTGCACACTTGGCTTAAACAGCACCTGGCATTTGAAGGCAATCAATGCAGTCTTTCAGCCGTGTCTGTGGCTTGAGAGTTTGGTGTTGACCTTTGTGTTAGGTGCATGCCCCGCTACCTGCATGTTCATCAAGAATGCAATGCAGCCTCTCAGCCTTTTATTTGATCTGATGGCCTATGGTTTTGCATGCCAATAACAGTCATTGCATCGTTGCTTCCGGGCCGTGCACGCTTCATTTTGCTGTCTACACCAACCACTGTGTCTAATGTAAATTGTATGGTAAAGCATCAACTGCTTTCTCACTCTGCAAACATGCTCTGCAGATTGTTTGGCTTGCTGCTTGTTGACTCAACTGTCTGGCATGATTTTACGCCGGCGCGGATTTGAAATGGGCCCCCCTGATGAGTTTCTGTTTGATTTTGAGCTCTTAGGTGGCCCATTTTAAATCCGTGCCGGCGTAAACAGCAGACCTCTCCATGTTGCTTGAAGGTACAGGTCAATTCAATTCTTCTGTTCCAGATCCCTTGGACACTGAGCGTTTTGCCTCAGCATCAGACTATTCGAAAGGCAAAAATCTCGTGCCAGCTAAAGCTCAGTTACAGACCATCATTAGTCGTGAGAAACAAAGGGTACGGCTGGATGTGCTGCAGGATATGGCATTTTGTGGACGCTGTCTCAGTTTGTGTAATTTAGGTAGCTGGTGAGTTTACACCAGGTGACCCGCTAGCAGTCAACGGCCGCTGCAAGAAGCGTTGTTTGCCAGTGCCTTTAGTCTGTGAGGCTTTTGGAAAATATGAGCATGCACTCAGGCACTCTGAAGCATATCAACTCACAGAGGCAGATTGGGGCCTATATCATGATCTAAGAAAGGTGAGCCATACATGCTCTTGAATATAACAAGTACAACTGGCATATTTGTGCCCTATGCTGTCATGAGAGGCCTATTGTGTACTCCTCCAGCTGCGCAGGTGCTCCCCTTCTATTGGCCGTATGAGAAGAGCTTGCAAAACGCAGTTTTGCAATCATTGCAATCTGCAGAGCACGGTCTTGGCAGGGGTAGCTTTGGAACACATAATCTTCGTGTGGAAACCCATACTGAGTCGGATGGACACTTGATTGTGAGTGCTGCCACATCCTGCCGCATAAACTGTGCACAATGCTAGGATGTATGTTGAATGTCTTGACACCTTCACGTATGCTACCTGTTTCCAGGGCATCACCGATGTTGGCATTCTGGAATTCAAGCGAGTGGAGGGCCCAGCTGAACTGCAAATTGCTAAATACTGCATGAGCAAAATGAGAGCCTTGAGAAATTCATCCTCCAGGCTGTACCTGCGCTCCTTCATGCCAATGGCAACATGCGAAGTTGTTGGGAGTGAGTTGCGGTTAGTAAGCCTTGCACTCATGTCATGTCAACAAAAAAACTACACCAATCAGCATAAGCTTCTTTGCCAATATGGCTTCCAACTTTCGCTGTGTATGCAGGTTTGGTGCTGTGTGGTTTGAGTCATCCTTGTGTGCAACACACTTTGAGTGCATAGACATGCTTTTACATGCAAGCTTGGCACATGAGCGGCGTGTTGCAGTGGCAATTGCTGGTTGGATGCAACTCCTACTTGATCTTAACACAGCTGCTTTGAAGACACTTGCAGTAGATTTGCAACCAGTAGCACGTGTGGCAGGGTTCAAGGCAGGCTTCCCCTACGTTCTTTGGGATATGGACAGGTAGAAGCACTAATGCTCTCTTTGATTGTATTCTTGTCCTTGATGAGACCCTATATACTGATGTTGCTTTCTGCCCATGTTTTCAAAGAGCACTGTGTGCATTATGTATCAATACAACACTTGTCATGCAGTAAGTATCAAGACATTCATGAGGTGGTTCCGAGAAAGCTCTTCAAAGCCTGGGACCGTGACAACCAAGCAATAGTTGCCTTGAAGCTGGTTGAGGTGTATGGGTTTGAAGCTGCCTCTGCCTGGGCTGATCGTGATGTAGCTGTGCCTTCCATGCTCATCAGGTATGCATGCTTGGTGGCAGACTTCTGCGTGAAACTTGGTGTCATTTGTCACATGACCATGGTGCCACCAATAGCCTATTGGAGTGCAATCCTAGCTGTTGTGCTTTTACCCAGGCACATGCAATTTTTTGGTCTGCAGAAAACTGCCTGGTGGATTTTTAATGGTGTCCATGCCATGGTTGTCTGAGGATCAAGGATGGCACATCTTGGGTAGTTTGTCTGCAACTCAGCTGGAGAGTGACGGTGTGTGGTCGGCCATTCAAGACATGTTGGAACGTGCCCATGCTCCATACTTGCAGTAAGCCATGCTACTCCTTTGAGTATCAATCTGACAGCTAGCGTCGGCAATTTGTACAAAGCTGCACACGTCAATCAAACTCCATGGGCTATGGACCGCAACTTGTGCAGCAATTTGACACTTGTTTGAGGTCATGTGTCTATAGCAACCTTGCTTGTGCATATTTGTTTATATATGTTGTCAAGCTACACGTTTGCATGTAAAGCAGGAACCTGGAGGAGGGGCAAGTTCTGGAAGTGCGGTATGTCCATAGTGACTTGCGCTTGCGTAACTTGGCTGTACAGTATGCTGGGGGCCACATCAAGTCAGTGATCATGCTAGATCTTGATTGGGCTGGCATGCATGGTTCCCATGTGTATTTAGCAGACATAAATCCATCTATTGCACCATTTACTCAGAGGCCTGCAGGCGTGCAGAGGGGTGCTGTACTGTTACAAGAGCATGACTGTGAGACTATCTTGTCAGAGTACAGGGCAAAAGTTTGTGAGTGTTTTCTGGATATGGACGCTGGCTAAGCTGTATGCAGCATAGGCAACATAGCTTCTGGGAGTGAGGCTTTCGCCAATCGCCCCGCACACTGCGTGTACTTCCTGTCCTGTACACACTTCGTCCTATGAACTGCTGCCAAGTGCTACCTAGTACTACTACTACTACTACGCTGACTAGTTGATCGTTCTGCCAGAATTGGCGTTACGCCCTGCCCTGCACAGAACGATCAACGATTAGTCGCCGAGCTAATGTATTGTTAGAAGTCGCTATCATGGCTGGAACAACTGGTGCACATGACATAGGAGGCCTGTCAGTTAACGCGGCCATTGACGTTGCTTCAGGACGCAAAAAGTATCAGCTTTGGGAGCTGCAGACGCATTGCCTTGTGACCTTGCTGTCTAAATGCGGGCTTTTGACGGTAGATGAGGTGTGCCTGTTTGCGGAAATTCATCGCGCCCGAAAGTCAAGCACGGCCCTGTCTTCCATCTATTTCTGGCGCGAACTTTGTTGAGTAAGTAAACTGATCTATAATGCAGCTCCGAAGAGGTGTTGAGGGGCTTCCAGCTCCTGCTGCCGAGGCCATGAGTTACTATGAGCGATGGGCTGCATCTGTTGCTGCCATATCCATGGAACGCGGAACCATACAACAAAGGGACCTTGACTACTATCTGGGTGTTTCTACAGAGGAGCCTTTGGCTAGGTAGGTGGTGTTTTGCAAGACGCTTGATTGCACCCAAGGATCTTGCTATGCATCTTCAAACAGTCATGTACAGGTTTGGCAAAGGAGACCTTGTCCGAGTCCGGCTTGAAAATGCTGCCATCAGAACCCGTAAGCCCCACTTGCGAACACCTGGATACATTTTTGGCCTTGTTGGCGTGATAGAGAGAGAGTGTGTTGGCATGGCTGACAATCCTGAGGGCCTCGCATTCAGACAGGTTCTACCATGTTGTGCACATGTCATGGCAATGTAATCACTTGCTGAAGTTGTCGCCTAATTGAGAATGGTGACATCATTACCCTGGTCTTCTGGCAATGTGTTGTGCAATTCAAGGCAAAGTAACATTCATTTGCCTGCATTCCAAAGTGTTGCATGGCGCATTGCATATTGTTGCATGCTCACCCAACAATGGTCTGTGTAGTGGTGCAACAACCACCGCAAAGGTTTGTCAGTCATGGCTTGCCAGCCCTGGTTGTCTCTGCACCTTTGCAGCAAAGCTGAATGTCAAGCTAGTCTGCACATTCATGTCATTGGAGCAGAATTGTGTGTAGTTATGTGATTTCCAGGCGGCGTACATCAAGCTATGTGGCAGCTCAACACATTTGGATCCAGCTCTCAGGCACATATTGTGTACTTTAATTTGATAAGACAAGCCACCAGACAAGACTGAATTTGTCACAGTACATGCATCGACGTGCCATAGTGCATGTGCAGGAGCTACCAAGACAGCCACTGTACCGGGTGACCTTCCACCAGACCGATGTATGGGAGGGCTACACAGGCAGCAACCTGGACACACTAGATGTGGAAGTCTACCAAGCCTGGTTGGAGCCCGCTACCAAGGAGCAATTACAGACTCAGCAGCAAGGCAAGCACCATGCACAGACACATACTCACCAGCATGGTCATGGACAGCAGCATGGGGATCCCCAACTGGTAGACCATGGTGATCACACGCATGAAGGCCGGTCTGTGGTGGAGCAGAATGCCATTGACCTTGAAGGTGAGGATGATGTAGAGAGAAGGCGCCTTTCAGAGGCTCTTGTCAAGGTGACTGTGCCTGCCTTGTCTTGCATTGTTTGTCCACATGCTCAAGAAGCAGACATTTTGAAGAACACACAAAGGCAGAAGACACCAAGGCAAAAGACTGCAGTATTACAATAGCAGTCTTTTGCCTTGGTGTCTTCTGCCTGGTACTGTTTTTTCTGTCACGTGCAATGTCGCACAGTGGTTGACGTTCACAATCTAGCTTTATGAATTATGTCACATACATACATACACACACACACACATACATATATATACACATGTATATGCATGCACGACGTTGCTGCCTCCGGCACGACGGTGCTGCCTCCAGCCACGCTGTGACTATATATGCATTGCAGCTTCTCCTGGTGTATGTGTATATTGGTCTCTGTCATGCGCCAGGCTAAGACTGCTAATTTGTATCTGTTCTGGGATAGAAGGAAGTCACAAGCTGTGAGCAGGAGCTATGCACAAGTCTCTTCTTTGTCGATTCTGCCACAGTGAATCAGGCAGAGTTTTCATAAGCTTCCAGCTGTTGCCTTTGCTGCAAACCGTGCTGCTGAGCAGG
>JAABUS010006396.1_pt1 | contig 14351 bp, 14 predicted proteins | sample 5560161 | NCBI WGS metagenome assembly JAABUS01 (sample SAMN10711885, study PRJNA513376) | rock metagenome | isolation source: Antarctica rocks | place: Antarctica: Victoria Land, Trio Nunatak nord | collected 2016-01-04 | reverse complement strand
GTGCAGTAACAGATGAAGTAACAGTATGTTTAAAATCACTTGCATGATTTTTTGAGCAATGTCTCTTCATGTTTTCTTTATTTAACAAAACTAAATGACATAAATTGCAAGAAAATGCATTTTTATATACATCAAGTTCTGAAAAAGCAGACAAAGTCATTGACAATTGTTGTATCAAAGCGAATGTTTCTGCAGCAGTGAATAATGAAAGAGAAGATATTTGTGAAAGAAGTTCTCGCTGTTTTTCATTTTCTGCATGCTGTTTATAATAAGATTTGACATGAGAAGAAAAAGTATCAGAAAATAAAGCAATACAACATTCTGAACAAAGTAATAAAGAAATCTTAGAATAATAAAATAGAAAAGAGAAAGAAATACACTCAGCTGTGTTCTATGTATGTGATGTTGAGTTACTATTCAATAAATTAATATATAATGCTTTATTATTGCATATATTATCATATTTACTTACTGTGATGCAGATCTTGCGCGTTGACTTCGATCAATTGCAGCGTCGTTGACAAGCTCATTATGTACAGACATGTTGAGTCATGTACACAAGACGTAGCGCTGTAGATTTAATCTCAATTGATATATATAACTTTGATAATCAAACACAAGTAATATGAATGCTGTAGCAACGTTGTTGAGTGCGTTGTATGTAGCTTGTCAATGATGTTTTGACGTTGAACAAGACATGAAGTTGAAAGAAAGATGAAGCAAATTTACTAAAGTAACGCTGAACTAAGAGTTTGCGCAAAACATCAAAACTAAATAAATATATTTGATCTTTGACATTTTGATTTACAATGCAAGCAGTAAACTTAATGAGTTTAATATTATTTAAATCATAATTGCTTGAATTAAAACTTTGTCATATAAAATTATTCTTTTAAAGCATTATTTGTTGAACTGTAGTGATTCTACGTCAATTGTGCAATGAGCGCTGCTATGTTGAACGTTGAACTTTAACATTCGTAATACTTTCAATAATGACTGCTATGTCAGATTTTAATATTATTTAATTATTTTTGAAGATTTGAATTCAGATAATTCAGTGCTACAAGTATGTCGTAGAAAGTTTTGTCAAATAGTGAGTGCATGAAGTTCAGTATTGATCGGAAAATTGCTGCTATGCGAAGAATTCAATCGCTCAGCGCATCAAAATATTCTCAACCTTAATTACTAGATCAAATCTTGATATTTTTCAATTATTTTGAAAGCATTGAATTCAGCTAATTCAGAGCTACAATTATGTCTTTCAAAGTATGTGAGATAGTCAGCGCGCAGAAATCAATTCGAGCGAGGAAAGATGCTGACAGCTGAGAGATTGAGCAATCTCAACTCTCAATATTTTCGACCTCATTTGCTGAGTCAAATCTTCATATTTTTCCGAAATTTTTAAATCGTTGAACTGATCTCGATCGACTCTACAATCTTCGTTAGCGAAAGTTCTTCATCAAAGAGCATCTAGTAGAAGTTCGAGACTGATGATTGATTGATCGAAGATTGATGATCTTGCTAGTCGTCAACGATTTAGCGACAAGAGAATTTCTCTGAGTTATCAACTTTAATGACTTAAAGAATTAAGTCGAGAATAAAAGATAGTTTTATCTTTCAATTATCATTGATCATCAAATAAATAAATTTCTTTAAACTCATTCTGTCTAAATGAGTATATTGAATGAGTAATAAAATCAGTATCATGTGATTAATAAATTCTTAATATAATGTCAGAATCATGTTTAAATAAATCAATCAGTGAAAGTCAGAGTTGAATAATGCTTGATCTTTAAAAATTACTATAACTGAATATTAAGAATATAAAAAAAGATGAGTATAAAAACTTCTATTTAAGTAATATTTAAAGACTGTGCTAAGTTTAAAAAGAATGTATTTATAACATGAGTAGAATGTGATGTAGAAAGAAAGATGATGTTGAACAAAGAAATGTTGAGAAAAGAAAATAGAAACTGAGTCAGATCTGAGTCAGATTTGAGTCAAATTTGAGCTAAAAACATCGATTAACTTTAATTAATATGCAAAGTACTTGTTAACATTCATTACAAATTGATTAAAACTTCAGTTTTATTCAGTTTTAATACACTTGTAATAGTAAGCAGATGTGATGCAAGCACATTTTATGTTTTAAGAAAGAAATATGATGAAGAACTATGTTACTCACTTTTTTTAAACTTTTTTATTTTCATTCAAGATATTATCAGCTCATCATCATTAAATCAAGAAGTTGATTCATATTTACTATGATCATGATACTTGAAGAAATTGTACAGAACTACTATAATAATAATAATAATAATAAATTCATACATTTTTGTGACATCGATTAAATCAACTCATGAGAGACTTTATGCTATCTGTATCGAGTGAACGAAACTCTCTAAAGTAGAAAATCACTCGCAGTCTACATGATTGCTTCACGCAGTCGAAACAATAAGTTTTGAGACTATGTATTAAATTTGTTCACGTTGATCACACGTTAAAGAACAAGTGTTCTAGTCACTTTAAATTGCTTCAAGAGCTTCGTTTTCATCATCATCTTTGCTACTGCTTTGAAACTCTTTGTGATGATGATAATTATTTAATAGTTTGAAAAGTCAGCATCTTGTAACATTCTTGATCGCAGATGCAATCAGTTCGAGCAGTGCATGAGTACATGCTTCGTCGTCTGATGACTTCATTCGCAGTTGCATCATGAACTATTTGTGTCTGAAACGTTTCTAAAGTGCAGATAAGCATTCAGATCTATGTGTTCAATTCTGATGTGCATTGCAAGAGTGCTTTCTGCTTTCTGAAGATCATCACGAATCTTTATCATCTTATTGCTCAGATGCAATCTTTGTGCTGAGATTATGTTGATGTCTGCGACGCGTTCTCTATACTTTTCTCATCATTGATTTCATTGATCTTTGTGATACTGCATTATTGCGATGCTATTGCTTGTTGAAATCATTGTGAAGAAGAAAGTATATCATTTGCATCTCAACTGTATCTTTGCATCTTCTTGAATGAAGACATTCAGAAGTACTATTTTCTTGATGACGAGTGAGCGAGAAATGACGCGATTAACTCTCGTCAAACGAGTGTGTATTAGTTTGCATGCTTGTTTAATCTCTTATGTTTGATCATTGACTTGACTGTGTAGCATGATCTTGTTCTGTAGCATGTTCAAATGAACATGTAGTGAACTCATGTATGTTTCTGTTTTTAGAGTTTCAATGTTTACTCTTTTGAATGCTTCTGCTACATGATGCAGAGTTTAATTTTGAAGTGTTTCTAGTCTGCATTCTTTGCTCAACAGTTCATCTTTCTTGTCACGCTGATGTCAGACTGATGCTTCGAATGCAATTTCTGATTTCACTACTGCTAAGTATACTTGTTTCGCTTTTGTGAAGATAGCTTTTCATGTGAAGACTTTAAGATAACTAAGTGTCAGCATTCTTGTAACGTGATTCATCTTTATTTGTTAAAGATGCACGTCTCATTGCAGTTTTGTGTTCAGTTGCATTTCTAGAACTCATACGTCTGATTTCAATTTGATAATTGAGCTTTCTATTTATATGCTAGTTATCATGTTGAATCTTTTCGATTTTCTAGTAAAATGCGTGAGCTTGTACTTTTCTGATGTGAACGTTGCATCATGAGTGCAAGCTCATTTCGCGCAGACGTCGTGTGCTTTGCTCATTGTTCTGCAAATTTCTTCAGTGAATCTGTTGTAGACTAGAATGTTAATATCATTTATGAAGTCAAGCACTTTGATTTTAATTCTCAGTGCTTCGCATTTTTTAATTAAACTTGCGTTGAAGAATAGAAAGAGAATCGATGAAATGAGAAATCTCTGCAATATGTCTGCGTTTATCTTGCACATGTCGCTCGTTTGTTCATCAAATATTAGCGATGTCTCTCGATTCTTTAGAAAGCTGCGTGTTCATTTAATTATGTAGCTTAACATTCTTTTCATTTTTAGCGTATGCAGAAGTCTGACGTGTGAGACTTAATTTAACGCTTCAACAACGTTTAAGCTTAGCATGAAGATCACATATTTGATTTCACAGTCTCACACTGTATGAACTTGATCTACTAGTAGATTTAACGTCAAGATCATGAATCACTTGCATCTTACTTTTATTTGAGCATTTGATAGCATGCAATGAGTCTCAATTATATCACTCAGTCTTTTGACTATGATTGACTTCAGCGCTTTGCTCATGATATTGAGCAAAGCAATGAGTCGATACGTCTTTGAATCAATATAATCACTTTTCTTTGATTTGCGTAGTACTATTGTCTGAGTCTTTTTGAACTGCTTCGAATGATACTTGTGTATTACGCATGCGTTGAATAAACTCGTCAGTACTGAGATCAATTCTGCAAGACTTGCTTAAAGCACTCTGTTTGAAATATCTGAAGCGCTTGATACTTTGTCTGCTTTTACTCATTTGATTGTTTGCTTCACTTCATCTTCTGTGATGCGTGAATTGAATGAGACTGTCAGAGATATGAATGATTCTGCGATGTCGCTGACATTCACTTGAGAAGATGAGAGAAAGAACTTTTCTCACAGTATCTCGATTTTTTTCTCGAACATCATTGTCATATGATCAATGTCACTTCGCTTCAGTGACGAAAACTGAGAAAGTTTTTTAGATAGCTGACTTTTGATTCTAACTCATTTTGCAAAGCATCATATCAATTTGAGTGCTTTGCTTAACTTATGCATTTGTATTCTGAAGTATGCACATTTCGTTTGTCAAATGATTTTGTTTTTATGATCATTGTGCTTCAGATATTTATTTCACGCTTCTAATGTGTCTTGCATTTTTCATATGATTTGCAGTCGTCTTGATTTCATTACTACTTCGAAGCAGCTTTGATTTCAAAAGTCTCTTGCTAAATTTGATGACTTTGTCAAAAGAGTAAATTTCTTGATAATCTTCTGTAGCACTCTGATAATCTTGCACACTCTGTCATTCATCATAGTCTTGTTGTCTAGAGAGTGTTTCAAAGATAAATGTATTCACAGATAAGCACTCAATGCTTCTGTATTCATTTTTTTTCAAAGTCATCAAGTTAAGAGTTGCACTGAGATTGTTTGTAAACATAGCTTTGTGATGATCAAAAGATGATTCAATCTTTGATGCAGATCAATTCATATTTTGCACTTGCATGTTATGAACTGTATTTTCTCGCTGCTAAAGACTAAATCAATCATCGTAAATTGATTGTGAGCTTTGCAAGTAATAATGTTTAATTTCAGTAATAATTTCAGTCTTGCGTTTGTAATGATGTTTAGTAAAGTATCAATTGTTGTATGACGAGTGAAACATCTTCATTCTTCTCAATGAGAATGATGTAAATTGAAATCTTCTATGATCAGTTGTTTGCAGTCATTCTTGAGTAGTTTGTTCAAACGAAAAATGATTAAAGATTTCTCTGTGAATGTAGTAAACAGTGAGCATGAGTTATAAACGTTTAAAAGTCTTAGCATCTGCGTTTTGTCATCTGTGTTGCAAGTTAATATTTTGATTAAGCAAATGTTTAACTCAGCTGTTTCTACTATTCATTGATCGAGTCTTAGACATTTGTTAATGTATATGCGTGTTCTTGATTGAGATGACAAGTTTTTCACTAAATGAAAGAAGTTGTGTGCTGAGCTAAATAATTGTGAATCATTGTTGTTGCAATTTTACTTCTGTATAGCTACTATGTTGAATTCGCGAACTTCTTTGTTAATTAGAAATGATTCTTGAATTCTTAATGATTTTCTGATGTTGTACTGTAGAATTCGTAGAAAAGACTGTTTCATCATAAAGTTATTCATAGCTGTTGTTGACTCTGCAATGAGAAGACTCTTTGTATGCTTTCAATCATCAACAATCTTTCTCACTTTCTGATTGAACGTTTCTGAATCTGCTCAGATGTCGTCTCATCTGAGTCACTACTCACGCAAGAGAAAAGATTGACTCATCTCTTCTTGATCTCTACTATCTGTCAAGCTGATTCATCAGCAATTCAACTGCATGTTTTCAGCATGACTGTTGCTGAGTTCAAGAAATTCATTGAATTGAAAGAATTCGTTGAATCTGAAGAGTTCATTGAATCTAAAGAGTTCAAAGACAGCGAGAAGAGTGTGCAATTGTATTTAAACGTTTCAAAGTATTTAAACGATTTATTTCTATAGATTTTAAATGCTTGTTTCATTTGCTGTTGTCACTTGAGACAGATGCATCTTCAGAGTTCATAATTTTCGTTGCAGTTGACGCAACGTCTTTTATTCAAAGACATCACACACTTTTTTATGTGATGCTTGTCTGCGCATTTTTCGCAACGCTGATTCTTTCTGCAGATTTTAATCATGTGATCAAATTCGTGACATCTGAAGCACTGTGTAATGCAACAGTTCTTTTCAAATAGCTTGCATGCACATTCTTGATACAAGTTCAGCATGCTCATGTTCATTAGTTGATTCATTATCGCTTTGATCGCGATCTCTATGATGAGTGATGAATGAGTCTTTTCGCTATCTGTTATCTTCTTGAGTCAGACTATTCTTAGAACTTTCAGATCTTCATGAAGTCTTGCGTTATCTTTTATCAATTTTTCAATGATCTTTTCTTGATTGCTCATGTCTATTGTAGTACATACTTTATGTGTCAGCATTGCGAAGATTCAACGTGCTATACATGTCGAACTCGTGATTTCTTTTGCTCACGTCTGAGTCTTTTTCAGATTTGCTCAAGCATCTGAGCTAACTGCGTGAAGAAAAATGTCATCACTGCTCAGCTTGCAAAGTGACACAATTAAATTTCTTTGATCTGTCAACACATCTGCGATTCTCTGTAAAATCTGTTTAATCAACTTCTTCTGTATCTCTTTTATTTCTCTTCTGTTCATTATTTTAATCATGACTTCTCATTTCTTGCGAAGCGACGATGAGTTATTTCTGAAACGTTACTCTCTTGTCGCTATTTCTTCTCTTGTCACGTTTGCTCATGATGTGATTTTCATTGAAAGACGTATGTTTTTCTGTGTATACAACTGCTTGTTAAGCAGTTAAACTGATGTCTTCAGTTTCTGTACATTCTTCGCGATGAACGCATTCTGATTTGCATGATGTTTTTCTTCTGAGTTGAGTCGAAGACGTTGAATCAGCTTCAATGCTATCTCTTTTCATGAATGATCTTTGCTCTTCTCTTTCTCTAACGTTGATATCTTTATTAGTAGATCAATAATGTTAGCAACATTCTTTTTATCATCACGTGAGTGTTTCAACTTTGCATCTCTGTTTTCTTGCAATGAATCAACGTTGCTTGCAATCATCTTTGAATCAACATTGCTGTAATTCATGCAATTCATCATCATTCAATCATCTTTTAGATTCACTCTGTCTTGTTTATAATGCTCTTTTTCAAAATTTGTGATGCATGCGTTGTGATTGTTTTTCTACAGAACTATTATATAAAATGAATAAAAAATCAAGTAAAATAATAAGATGAAGATTGAATACAAGAACAAAAGTTGAAGAAGAAAGAAAGTTGAAAATCACGCAAAAGATAAAAGAAATGAGTTAATGAAAATTCATTACTTTACAATAAATAAACATAAACATTAATAATCATCATTCTTGTATTAATCACAACAAACAACAGAAGCATCACTTTTTTATTCATTATTTATTTCTATTATTTAATACTATCTTCTGCTTGTTATCTGCTTTTACTATCGAGTATTGTTTATAGAAGAAAAAAACTTCAAATCAAGCAAATCTTAACTTTCATTACAATTATCATCATGAAAATTTAAGTTTAGTTGATGTGCATGCATTATTGAAAGAAAACATCAAGATCATGATAATACATTGCATAATTACATAAAACATTTGCAAAGCAATAGTCAAAATATAATAAAATAATGAAATAATTGTCAGAATTCAAATTTACAAGAATCAGAGAATAAACATGAATGTTACTGCTTATCATTTAAAATTCTACATAAGTTGCAGAAAATACTCAATTTATGTTTACAAAAATCAGAGAATAAAGAATATGCTATCATCAGAATTTAAATCAAACACAAATGTTATTGCTGATCATTTAAAGACTTAATGCTTGCAACTTGAAGAATAAAACAATACAAATGTTATGCATTGCATGACATCATTGCTTTTCTGCTTACAATCGTTTACAACTCAACAACAAGAACATTGTTATTAAAAGAGAAAATAATTGTCAAAACTCAAATTTATGAAAGTCAGAACTTTTCAAAGAATAAAGAATAAATATGAGAATTATTCTTCAACATTATCATCAATTTTTCAAATAAGAATCTGAGTCTATGAGAATCTTTATCATTGATTCTCAGAATCTCTGAGTTTATCAAGAGTTCAAGTCACATACAATTTTCAACATTTCATCAATGATAAGAATTTAAATTACATACAATCTTCAAGAAATTTTACATGAATTGCATATAATTTTGCTTGTCTCATTAACAATGCTTGAACTTAGTTTTCTGAATATATAAAGAAGAGTTCACTTCTGTATTTTATAATTTAATGTTAACTTTTTATATGAATAAATAATATTAAACTACTATCAAATTTGATCATATTATTTATGCACATATTCTTTAGTGTGACTGCGCGTTTCTCGAGCTACTTACAAATATGATAATATCATGTTTCATGTTTAATAATATTTCATTTTTATTCATTTAAAGTTTGCTCAATATAGCTTTATGATGCTCAATATCAACTATCAGCATTAACATAGTCAATTTCTTATGATTTTCAATCATGAAATTAAGTAAAATCTTATAAGTAATAGTTTTTCTAGCTAACTTTTCATCATAGTCTCATATTAACTTTTCTTTAACTAGTAATATAAATTGAATTTCAAGTTTTTTGCATACTTTATTGACTAGTTTAATATGTATCAGCATGTAAATGATGAAATCACTGTTTATCAAGAATCAAAGATTGAAAGATTCATTCTGAAAAATAAGAAATGCATTAATCAGAAAAAACTTTTCAAAGTAATTTTCTTTCAATAGAACTTTGATTTGACTGCACAAAAATATGATCTTTATCTCTTTAATGATTTTAAAAGAAATAACTAGTTTTTTAAATTTAAATCTGAATCAGAATTCAAATGATTAAACTTATTATCTTTTAAAACAATTAACTTTAGATTAATTAAAGCACTCTTTAAAAGTATAATTTGATTTGTAACAAATGAAACAGTTTTTAACATTAATTAAAATCGCGTTGCATGACTTTGAATGATCAATAAATGTAATAACTTTGATTTTTTTATAGAAAGTTCTTGATACTTTGTCAGCAAAGATGACTTACTTTCTGATCTTAATCATCAATTTCTTTTCTTTGATATCATTTATGACTTGATGCTCATTGTTCAAATGAATCAAATAATTATGAATCTTATTCAAAGATTCTGACTGAATCAATTAATTACTTTAAACTGCATGAAAACAATAAACTATCTTGTCTTGTAAATTAATAATCAATTGCTTTTCATGATATTTTAAATAAAAGAACAAACGTTGAAACATTAAATAAAAGTTATTGAATTTGTTTTTTTCTTGAAAAAGATTAATATACTCTCTTTGAAAGTTTGTTTTTTTATCAGAATTATCATATAACTGAGCAAGTTCATTTAGTAAATCATTGATCATTAAATAAAAGTTCAATAAATCTCGCTGACGTTTAATTAAAATGACTTTGATTACATCTTTGTTGATTTAAGAATAAATGTAAACTAGTATAATTTTGTTACGAGTGTATCAAGATTGAATAAAGTTTTTTAGTCAACAAGCTTTAAAGATTTTGACTCATATTGAATTTCTAGCCTCAACACTTTATTCTAGCGCTTTCAATACTTAAGCAAATCTGCTTCGTTCTCTTTGTTTTGCTTTACTATAGATACAGCTTGAAACTCTCTTTGATTTCTTCTGTATTCTTAATATTCTAGTTATAGTTATCTCTATTGATCAAACATTCTATTCAGCTACGCACTATCTCGCTGCAGTGTGATTAGATTCTAGACACAATCTTAACATTATATTAAGAATTCGTTAATTACATGATATCAATATTAATACTCATTTAAGCTACTTGATGAACAATGAAATGAGTATAAAGAAATTTGTTTTATCTGATGATCAATGCAATCGAAAGACAGAACAACATTAGAGAATCAATAGAATCAATGACAAGACTGTTTGAATTGCTAGAGAATTTATTGCTCATTAAGTATGCAAAGTTCACTCAATCAATAAAATCAATGATAAAGAATCTTCATTGATTGCTAGAGAATCAACTCATTCTTGTGAAGCAGATGAGTGAAAACAATCTGTTTAATTTCTTTTTCTCTTCGTCTTGAAAGTTTGTAAATTAGACGAGTCAAAACAATCTGTATCATCAGATCAATTTAGTGAGTTTGCTACAAATGATGCTCTCGTAGTGAGTCTGCTTCAATGATACTCTTCATCAATGCAATGACATATTTATTCTCATCACTTTATTTATCAGTGAATTGATCTATCTCATGTTCATGTGCAACTAGTGAGTCTGCTTCAATGACAAGTTGATAGTCAATCTCTTCAATGAGTAAGTCGACTAGTGAGTCTGCTTCAATGATCACTTTATTTCACATAGTGAGTCTGCTACAATAGACATTTGACGAGTTGATTTGAATCAATAGAAAGATTGATAGAAAGACAGATATCAAGACTCTACGTCAATGCTATTGACTACATTACAAGTCATAAAAACATGACTTTTAAAAAGAAGAAGATAATGTTATGAGTGTGTTGAAATTGAATAGAGTTTTCTAGTCAACAAGCTCTAGAGATTTTGACTCATGTTGAATCTTTAGTCTCAACACTCTATTTTAGCGCTTTTGATATCTGAGCAAATCTGCTTCACTCTCTTTGTTTTGCTTTACTATAAATACAGCTTGAAACTCTCTTTGATTTCTTCTATATTCTTAATATTTTAGTTATAGCTATCTTTATTGATTAAACATTCTATTCAGCTACGCATTATCTTGCTGCAGTGTGATTAGATTCTAGACATGATTTCAACAAATTTTATCATTATTGAAATGATTGACATTAATTTTTAGCTTGTCATGAATTATTTCTTGTCAATCATTTCAGATAAATTCTTTTTCATCAGTAAACAGAAATGAATTCAAAAGCTTCTGAAATTACTTGCTGAATGTGAAAAGAATAAAAATCAATGAAGTAATATTTTTAGTCACTTGTAAATGATATTGTGCTTCAATCAATTTGTTCTGAAGTGTTTAATTCAATTGATTTAATCATTTCTTTGCTCAATCAATTTCTTCAAAACAAGTTTTTCATATTTGTTCATTTAATATCTTGTCAAATAACTCACAAGCTTTTATATTTAAATCTCGTTGAGTTCAAAGACTTTTTAAATCTTCTAGAAATACTTTTGAGTCTTGTTTGACTCAATGTTGTAACTGCTTTACATTTTTTATATTTTAGAAAGTAGAAACTTTCAGAAATTCATTGAAAGTTTGAAAGTAAAACTGTCAGAATCATGTTTAAATGAGTCAATCAGCGAAAGTCAGAATTGAATAATGCTTGATCTTTAAAGATAACTATAACTGAATATTAAGAATACAGAAGAAGATTGATACAAGAGCTTCTATTTATGTAATGTTCAGAGACTGCGCTAAATTTGAAAGAGATGTGTTTGTGACACGAGAAAAATGTGATGTAAATGAACAAGATGTTGATGAAAGAAAAGAGTGTTGAGAAAGAAAAAGAGTATTGAGTCATATCTGAGTCATATCTGAGTCATATCTGAGTCATATCTGACTAGCTCGCTGATTAGCTCTAATCATTACGCAGAAAACTCGTTAGCGTTCACTGCAAATTGATTAAAGCTTCAGTCTTGTTCAGTCTTAATATGCTCGTAACATTACTTCTTCTTCAAAAATTCATGTTTGCATGAATTTAGTTTCTTTGCTCACTTTTGTTGATAGTTATTTCAATATTTAGCGCGATTTGTTTGAATATAGCTTATGAAATTCGTTCAAAACTTTCTCTGAGTCATTGAATTTTTCTTTATTAATATAGTATCATTCGTTGTTTCTATCTAGATCTGTTCATTTGACTTTGTACTGTATTCGATCTTGATAACGTCTGAAGTTCAATATATTGTCTATTTTTCAGTGTTCATCGTCTTCAATAGTGATTGATCTGAGTGATTCTGAATGCTGTTTTGATAGAAGATCTTCTGAATACAATTGCAGTAGCTTCGAGCTGAACATTAAATGCAGATGCTTCATGCTGACTAATAAATGAAGATGATAAAAGATATTCACTTTTGCAGTGATTTGATAGAAACTCAGCTGTTTGTCTTTCAAATCTTTGCAAAGTTTCGTTGTCTTGACGTTTCTGAAAGATAGTCAAACTCAGTCATTTACTTCATAAATGACGTTTCGTTTATGTTTATTGATTTGAACTTTGATGATCAGCTTCATCTTTTTCAATTGTTGATGATCAAAGCTTAGTAGCTCTTTCATTTGAATGACAATATCATTTGCTTTTTTAGCTTCAAGTCGTTCATGAGTTGTTTCATAGTCAGTCGTATCTGAATTGAAACTCATTCAAGAGTGAAATTCTTTATTGAAGTAGAAGAAGATCATTGAAGTGATTGAAAAGATATTGAAATTGTCGCTGAATTTCATCATAGATATTCATTTGACTCAGTCGTTCTGCATGTAATTGCAGTAAATTCTAAGTTCGCGTTCAATGTCTTGATTGACTTGTTTCAATTAATCATCAATCTCAGAATGATAGACTGTGAATAAACTAGCTGTGATTCTCAGTCATCTGCAAAGACTCTTTCACATAGTCGATATGAATTGAAAGTCTTTGTTTGAAACAATAGAACTGAGTAGATCATGCAGTTGATAGACGTTTCATAGCATGATTCAAACCGTTTCTTCGACTGAGATGTCATCGTCTTCTCAATGACAGAAAACATAGTGACGTTCTTTGATGAAACAACATATGATTGTGCAAATGACGTTATAGTCTTCTGATAAAGATAGCTCAGTAATGAAGTTCATAACTATATCTTTTCAGCGTTCTTGTGAAATGAGTAGAGAATGATGAAGTTCATTGATGTTATTTCTAAAGACTTTGCTTCGCTAACAGACATGACAGTTTCAAATGTACTGTCTGATTGTGACTCAATGATCTGATCAATAGTAGAATCGTTGAATTAGATCAATAGTTCGTTTATTGTCAAGATGAAAGATTGAGAGCTGATCATGAATTTTCTGCAGCAGTTTTGTATGCATATTCTTGAGAACTCACAGTAAGTCTTTTCTAAATAGAACATCATCAATGATTTCGCAGTCTTTCAATTTAGTGATATGAAATTTGAGCTTGTTTTCGTTTATAGCTTGTCTATATTTGCTGCAGAACTCATCAGTTTGATTGATCATACATACTCGTTGATAGAGATTTGCTTTCAATTCAACAGATAGAACATCAACTCTATCAAGAGTCAGAATAGTTTGAAAATGATTTTCAAGACGCTGAGCTGATTCAGAGATGTTCGCTAGAAGCATTCTGATTAGAGCATTGACTTTAATGTTCATTTTACCTGATCTAAAGATGATCTGAAAGTTGAACTTCGATAGAACGTTCAGATAGTTGACTTGTCATCGACTCAACTGTTTGTTTTTCATGAAGATCTTCAAAGTCTAATGATCGATGAACATCTGAATGAGTAGTTCAATGCATTTCAGCTCGAGTCGTCAATGTTCGAAGCATTGAACAATGACTAGCAATTTCTTGTCATAGATGTGATAATTGATTTCAGCGAAAATCATGCTTTTGCTGTAAAAGATCATCGAATGAAAAACTTTCTCATCATTGTACTGAGATAGTATTTCATCTTTTACATAGTTCAAAGCATCAATCTTCAAAATAGCTTGTCGTTTAAGATTGAAGTGATGAAGTACTGAGATTGAGCTGACTTGTTTCTTTAGATTGTTAAAGACTTGAACATAAACATTGTTTCAAACAAAAGACGTATTCTTTCTAGTCAGCTGAGTGAATGATTTGACTAGCTTCGAGAAGTTCTTAATGAAACAACGATAGAAGTTAACAAATCTCACGAAGCTCTGAATTTCTTTTAGATTGATCGAAGTGATTCAGCTGACTATGACTGTCACTTTGCTGAGATTCATACGAAGATCTAGTTCTGATACAATGACTTCTAGAAAGACAGTCTCTTCTACATTGAATTTGCACTTTCGAAT
>JAABUS010006393.1_pt1 | contig 14357 bp, 13 predicted proteins | sample 5560161 | NCBI WGS metagenome assembly JAABUS01 (sample SAMN10711885, study PRJNA513376) | rock metagenome | isolation source: Antarctica rocks | place: Antarctica: Victoria Land, Trio Nunatak nord | collected 2016-01-04 | reverse complement strand
GCTCAACTCATGTAAGTAGTCAATACGTATTATTGTCTCAGCTATCTCCAGACCTCAAGTCTAGTAATAGTGATTACTGTTTGGTCTCTGTATATACCTTGTGTTGTTAAAGGGACAACCGTTACAATTATATGTTTTTGTTGATTTTATTAATTTTTTAATATTGTTCTGTCTTTCGATGTTATTGATCATCAGATACATAAATTTCTTTATATTCATTTCGTTGTCAGTCAAGTGAATTTGAATGAATATAGAGATCAGTATCATGTGATTAACGAATTCTTAAAGTAATGTTGAGATCATGTCTAGAAACTAATCAGAATGCATGCGTGACTAGAATGTTTAATTTATAGAAATAGTTATAACTAAGACTTTAAGAATACAGAAGAAAGAAGATACAAAAGACAAGAAGAACATGCTCTATATAGTAGTTACTCAGATTGACGCTAGTCTCAAAGAAGACGTGTTGAAACACAAGAAAGATGTTGATTTGAAAGATGTTTGTAACACAAAGAAATGTGTTTATCATAGAAATCTGTTGATTACTTGTAACACAAAGAAGTGTGTTTATCTAAAAGACAATAGAAGCTGATTAAAAGATGTTAGAAAAGAGAAAAGATGTTGAGTCATATTTGAGTCAAGTCTGAGTCAGATTTAAGTCAGATCTTAACTAAATCATTAACTAGTTTTAATCAACTCTGACACATTTGTAACAAAGATGAAGTATAATATGAAGATATCAAATTAAAGAATTATTGAACTCAGAATGAAATTTTGTTTCATGATAGTCAGTTATGAGTTTCATTCAACGAACTTTTATAAATGAATCTAATTCATAAGATACATTGTAATAATTGTTTCTTTAACAACACAAGATATATACAAAAATCAAACAGTAATCACTATTACTAGACTTAAGATTTGAAGATAGCTGAGACAATAATATGTATTAACTACTTACATGAATTAAGCACGAAGCTTCTATTTAAGAGAATGATCATCATTATATAAACATAGAAGAATCATGTCAAGTCATCTTTGCTCTGAATGATCACTTTGATCATTCTTGAGCAGAATGAGCAAGATGAGCATCATGCTCATCATGCTCACTGAGATCACTTCTGATTCAAATGATCAGAACAATCACTTCAAGACTTTGATTATTCAATGATTATTTAATTATTGCTGTTACATATTTTTTTGCAAAAAAGTTTTAACACTAGATTCTCTTTTAAGATTTTTATCTTGAAAATTACTTTTTTCTTCATGTCTTTTCATCACACAATCAAAAACTTTATCTTGCGTTGCAAAGATTTTCTTGAACATACAAGTTCTAAGTGTGCTGTCATGCATTCTTGTGAACATTGCAGTCGCTTGCAAAAGAAATGTCGTGTCAACAATGAAATCAATCATTGTATCAAGTGTGTGCATCTTAATTGCAAGTGCAATCTTACTTTCTTGATGATGAAGTGAAAAAGAATAAAGATAAAATGCAATCATGTTCTTAATGAACTGCTGAATGCTCACAAGCAGATGCAAGAGATCTTCATAAGAACTACTCATCTGCAAAATCAATTTATGTTTCTGAAGAATAAGAAATAAACAATGATTGAATGAAAGTTTTAAAACATCATTGAGCTTAAGAAAGATGAGAAAAAGACTAGTGAATCATTGCTGAATGATTTTCTCTTTGATGTGTTCTTCAAGCAGATTGAGATTTCATCAGACTTTGACTGACTAAATTTCTCAACTGAAACTATTACAGAAGCATCTGACAGTTCTTGAGATTTTTCTTCAATTTTCAAGTATTCTTGATATGTTCATAATCTTTTCACTTGACTAATCAATGAGACTGATCTTTGATATTTTATCAATTTAATATATTCTTTACTTTGTATTTAATGTTTTGATTCTTTGAATCAATTTCTGAAGATTCTGTTTGAATTAATGTATTTGAATTTGCAAACTTCAAAAGATAAATATCAAATATCAAATGTATTTTCATAGATGCTGACAGATTTAACTTGTAGTTAATTGATTCTTTGATCTTTAAAATCTTATAAGATTCTAGCTTTATATAATTCAGTTTGTTACTTGATCTTTTCATTTTGATGTTTCATCTTAGTAAATACACTTTATTTTTCTTCTTAAAAATAGGTTTTTTATCTCTTTTCTTGTTCACATACAGAATCATGCACTTGTTAAGAAACTATATGTTCTTCTATAATTCTTTCTGTAGCAGCTGCAATTGTTTTATCTGTAACATAGCTTTCTGAACTAATTGTGTAAATTCACATGATTTCTTAAGAGTTTCTGACTCAAACTCATAGTTTGTAAAAAATGATGACATGCTGATTACTTCTGTTGTTGTGTTATTGAAAGTCAACTGTGCTATTGACAGTAGCTGTATTCAATCGTTCTGTCTATAATTAATATAACATCTGAGATACTGTTTCAATGTCTGATTCATTCTTTTCGTTTATTCATCTGTTTGCAAATGATAAGCTGTTAACAACTTATGATGAATTTTTAACTGATTCATTAAGAATTTTCAGAATTTTGATGTGAAGAACTTATCTTTATTTGAAATTATCTCATCTGATAATTCATGATTTGCTACAATCATTTTTAAAAATGTGTAAGTTAAATCTTCTGTAAATGTTACTTTTTTGTATGACAAGAAGTATTCATACTTGATTAATTTGTTCATTATAATCAATATAAAATCATACATTGTTTCAATGACTTTCTTCTTTGACTTCAATAACTTGATTATAAAGTTCAAAGCTATGCTTTTTCACGCATGATTTAATGTGCTGAGACTTTTCAAAAGTTTATAAAGTTTATGTTGACTGTATTTTATAAAAATATATACATTGCACTTTCTGATAATATCTTCTATCTGTTTTGTCATGATTCTAGTCTTGTCAGTCTCAATCTTCTAGTCTTGTTAGATTTATTCTCGCTTCGTCATCTTAACTAGTCTCTATTGAGTCTAGCGTCGACTGAGAAACATACATATGTAGTCAGCTTCTTTTCTGTAGCTATCTTTCTTTCTTAGCATTTATCTTCTAGTTAAATGACACTTTTATCTGACTCGCTCTAGACAGATCTCTAACATTAGATAAATGCTCATCAACTACTCTGCTATCGATGAATAAATGATACAAAACAATCTATTCAGTAAGAAAAATTTGCAAGAGATTCTTCAAATTTGCATCATCATCATTTTAAATCACAAGAGATTCTTTGATTCTACACTCATTTTCATCATTCTATTTGCAAGAGATTCTTTGAATAAAGCACTTAATTATTACCTGAAATTTACAAGAGATTTTTTGAATTTTCACTCATCAAAAAACATCAATCTTTCATTTACTTTTATCTCAACAACTTTTATCTTCTTTCATCATGATATGTGATGTCAAGTCAGTTGAGTCTTGAACAACTCATCTGCTTAGAAGCATTGTTAATAAAAGAGTTTCACTTCTATTCATTAATGCTTCAGTTGAAGCTGAGAAAGTTGTCATTGCATGAAACATAAACATCGAAGAACAACTGTTTCATTGAGTCAGCAATTAATTCAATGAAGTCATCAATATGCTGAATGAGCTTCAAAGTCAGTGAGACTTGACTCTACAACTCAATGAACACTGACTTTTCATACAAGATGATTACAAAAAGAGAGTGAAACAACTAGAAGTCACTTTTGATAAAAATAATAAGTTAGAGAAAAAGATCAGTCAGCTACAAGATGAGTGATTGAACTTCAGAGTGAAACAACGTTAAGCTGATTGATTTATGTCTCGTCAAGATACTCAGTCAGCTGAACAATGAGTCAATCAGAAAGAAGTTTTTACGATCTCAGTTTTGATTCATTGCTTTGAAGTTAAATGAAGTTTAACTTTTGAAGCTCACTTTCTGTCAGAATCATGTTTAAATGATACAATCAATGAAGATCAGAGTTGATAGTGCTTGATCTTTAGAAATAGCTATAACTGAATATTAAGAATACAGAAGAAGATTGATACAAAAGCTTCTATTTATGTAATGTTAAAAGACTGTGTTAAACTTGAAAAAAATGTGTTTGTGACATGAAAAGAAAATGATGTAAATGAACAAGATGTTAATGAAAGAAAAGAATGTTGAGAAAGAAAAAGAGTGTTGAGTCATATCTGAGTCAAATCTGAATCAGATCTAGATCAGATTTTGACTAAATCATTGACTAGTTCTAATTATTACATGAAGTACTCGCTAGCGTGCATTGCGAATTGATTAAAACTTCAGTCTTGTTCAGTCTTATCAGTTTTGATACACTTGTAACATTATTCTTTTCTTTGAAAATTCATGTTTGCATGAATGTAGTTTCTTTGCTTGCTTTTGTTGATAGTTATTTTGATATTTAGCGCGATTTGCTTGAATATAACTTATGAAATTCATTCAAAACTTTCTCTGAGTCATTAAATTTTTCTTTATCAACATAGTATCATTCATTGTCTTTATTTAAATCTTTTCATTTGACTTTGTACTGTATTTAATCTCAATAGCATCTGAAGTTCAATATATCATTTATCTCTTAATGTTCATTGTCTTTAATAGTGATTGATCTGAGTGATTCTGAACATTGTTTTGATAGAAGATTTTTTGAATACAAACGTAGTAGCTTTGAGCTGAACATCAAATGTATATGCTTCATGCTTGTAGATAAATGAAGATGATAGAAAGTCTCAACTTTGATAATGATTAAGTAAAGATCTAGCTGTTTATCTTTTAAATTCTTGCATGATCTTGTGATTTTGACGTTTCTGAAAAATAGTCAGATTTGATCATTTATCTTGTAAATGACGTTTCATTTATGTTTATTAATTTGAGTTTTGATGATCAGCTTAATCTTTTTCAATTGTTGACGATTGAAGTTCAGTAGTTTTTTCATTCAAATAATAATATTGTCTGCTTTTCTAGCTTCAATTCATTCATGAGTGATTTCATAGTCAGTTGTATCTGAATTGAAACTCATTCAAGAGTGAAATTCTTTATTGAAGTAGAAAGAAATCATTAAAATGATTGAGAATGTATTGACATTGTCACTGAACTCAATCATAGATATTCATTTAGCTCAATCATTCTGCATGTAATTATAGTAGATTCTGAGTTCGCGTTCAACGTCTTGATTGACTTGCTCTGTTTGATCATTGATCTCAGAATGATAAATAGTGAACAAACTAGCAATAATTCATAGTCGCTTACAAAGACTCTTTCACATGATGAATATGAATTGAAAGTCTTTATTTGAAACAATAGAACTGAGTAAATCATGCAGTCAATAGACGTTTCATAGCATGTGTCACGATTCTAGTCTTCGTCTATTCTTTAACTAGTCTTCGCCTGATTTCATTCTAATCAAGTCTAGCGAGAATTTAATCTAGAAGTGATGTCATTGAGTCTCTGCATCATATGTGTAAGATGTCAACTCAATCAAGTCTAGCACAGAACTGAGAAACACACATATAAGAATCGAGTTCTTTTCTATAGTTACTTTTCTTTCTTAGCATTTATCTATTAGTTAAATGACATCTCTATGACTCGCTCTAGGCCGATTCCTAACAGTAGATAAATGCTAATCAACTACTCTGCTATCGACGTGTAGACGATACGAAATAATCTACTTTGTTTATTCAGAAAATTCGCAAGAAATTCTTTGAATTACTTTCATCAAAACACATCTGCAAATTTACTCAAATTTATCAAATCAATCACTCAATCTTACTACAATCAAACCTACTCTTATCTTTCTCACAATGACATGCGACTCTGAATCAGTTGAATCATGAACAGCTCATCTGCTTAGAAGCATTGCTAGTAGATGAGTCTTTCTTATATCTGTTGATGCTTCAGCGAGATCTCAGAATGTCGCTATCTCATGAAACATCAACACGAGTCAACAACTTCGTCAATGAGCTATTGATCAGTCAGACAAGATCATCAAGATGCTGATCGAGCTAAGAGATCAACGAGACATGACTTTGAAACTCAACGAGCAATGAATCGATGTTCAAGTCGATCACATCAAGAGACTTGATGAGCTAGAGATCAATCAAGTGACAATAGATACTCAAGAAGAGACTATCGTTAAACTACGAAAGAAAGTCTTGAGTCTAAAAAGAGACAGCGTTCAGCGAATCAGTCTCGACCTTGACAGTCTACGAAATCTCGAGCTTCTATCGAGAACTATACTCGACGAAAGTCGTCTACTTTATTCAACAATGATCATCACAAGTTCTTTAAGTTTTCGAACTCATCTATATTCATTGATGAAGATGAATCAACATGAAACAGCTGAAGAATCAAGATAGATGACAAGCTTCAGACAAATGTCAATCACTTCAATAATGAGAATATCTGTATTGTCTATGTGATATCTAGACTAGAAGATGATGCTGCTGAGCACATCTTTGCTTGACGTCGACATGATGCTTTGCATTCATACATCTCGATTGACAAGCTATTTGAGCATCTGAAAGAAATATACGATGAACTGAATAAAAATCAAAAGTGTCGTCGTAAGTACAACGCTCTGAGACAAGCAGAAAAGTCTTTCAATGTCTTTTACTTCGACTTTATGAAGCTATTCAGCTATCTCGAATACGACGATTGCACTATGATGAACGATCTTTAAGATAAAATCAATAATCGCTTGCAGAATGCTTTATCAGTCTGTTCAGAGAATTTTACTTCGCTCACTCGCTTAAGAATCTTTCTTCAAGATGTGAATAATAAACAGCGAGCTAACTATCAGTTACGCAGTCAGCTTCGCACTGTCATCGTCAAAGTCACTGTCGTATCTGATAAACATGCTGCTACTTCATTGTCAGTAACGACTTTGATAATTGATTATGTTAAGTCTATCATCTTCTCTATCTCTGAGTCAGCAAGATCGTCTATCATCTGCTATACTTGCAAGATCTCGAGTCACTTGTCAAAGAACTGTTCTCAGAACAAGATCGACACTTCTGCTTCTTATGCATTCATCTCTCGTCTATATGAAATCGTCATTTTGAAGAATAAAGAGAATGAGAAAATGTCTTCTTTTGAAGATAGCGAGGCAAAAAACTAGAAACTTTCATCAAAGACGCGATGAAAGATGTGTTAATTTCTTCAACGACAAGCATGTCAGATGACTCTTTTGCTTCTGAATCTTTGATTACTGAATGTATACTTTCTAGCAATGAAATTAGTTACTCATTGAAGTCATTGATAAACATCGAAGCTGCTGACTATTTGTTTATTGATGAAGTGATTGCGCAGATTGTTTATGATCAGTTGCAAATTGAGTTTCTGACTTTGATCAAAGCGAAGTCAATTCGAGAATTTGATGATCATTATGCTAAGAAACTCATTACTCATGTCATCTATTTGAATCTGACTGTTCAAGATCATACGATTGACACAGCTTTTATGTTGATCACTCGATTAGATCAACATCAAATAATTCTTGAAAAAACATGAATGAACAAAATCAATCTAGTAATAGATATGCAAATCGATTTTCTTTGATTTTCGAATTTCACTTCTAGTCAGAAATCGATTGTTCTACTCTCAAGTCATAGAACAATCACGAAACAGAAGAGCTTGACTTCTACTTATATACTAAAGAGATTTTTCACTTTCGTTACATCTCAATTCAGTCAGAAATCACTCTCTTTCAGTCAAAAGAAGAGTTCAATCGAACAGTTAAAATCGCGCGACGCGACTTTAACTAGCGTCAAAATCTCTAAATCAACGTCACATTCAACGAACATAGCAATGATAAAGGCAGCGACATATAGAATGTTAGTCAAATGTTCAGACGTCAAGATCTTTGCTGTTATCATCTTGAAAATCGATCGACTCATAACTACAGCTGAAAACAAGTCTGAAGAAGTGAATCTGCATGAGCTTTCTCACGCTGAAGCTCTCAAGCAAGTCAAGATCAAGCTTTTCTCTGAATATCACGACTATCTAGACGTCTTCGATCGAGCAATGATTGATCAGCTATCATTGCATCGTTTCTACGATCACAAAATCGAGTTGATCGATGAAGAAACGTTCTCGCGAAGCAGACTATATCAGATGTTCGATCACAAGCTTCAGAAGATAAAGAAGTATCTGATCGAACATCTGAACAAAGAATTCATTTTCTTCAGCTTTGCATCATACGTCTCGCTTATCTTGTTCGCTGAAAAGAAAGACGAAAGTCTGCATTTCTGCGTCGACTACAGAAAGCTCAATGCTTTGATCAAACGAAATCGCTATTCTTTGCTCTTGATAGACGAGACTCTCGTTCGTATACAAGAAAGCAAATATTTAACTCGATTGAACATCATTGTCGCGTTCAATAAACTGCAAATGCACTCAGATAGCGAAGATCTGACTATCTTTATTATCTTCTTCGACTCATACAAATATCATGTAATGCTCTTTGAATTAATCAATGAATCAACGTTCTATCAACACTATATGAACGATGTGTTGTTTGAACATCTACATCAGTTTTGTCAGATTTATCTAGATGACATTATCATCTACAGCAAGATCTTGAAGAAACACAAGCAACATGTATGATTGATCTTGAATAGACTACAAGAAGCTGATCTACAGATAGACATCAATAAATGCAAGTTTCATGTTCAGAAAACCATCTTTTTAGAACTTTTGATATCAATCGAAGAATTGAAGATGAATTCGCGAAAGATGCAAGCAGTCGTTGATTGATCTACATTCAATAATCTCACTCAGATGCAGTTCTTTATTGACTTCTGCAACTTCTATCAATGCTTCATTAAGAACTTTTCGAAGATTGTTCGTTCAATGATTCAACTCACTCAAAAGAAGATCATATTTGAATGAAATGAAGTCTGTCAGATCATCTTCAATCATATGAAGAGACGTATGATCGAGACTTTTATACTACGTCACTTTGATCAAACTCATGAGACTATTCTCGAAATCAACTCATTCAACTACGTCAATGATGAAGTTCTTTCTCAATATGATGATGAAGAAGTACTACATTCAATTGTCTTCTATAGCAAGAACATGTTTTCTGCTGAATGCAACTACGAAATATATGATAAAGAACTTCTGATCATCATTTGAGCATTTGAACACTGATGACTCGAACTGAAACTAACTGACATTTCTATCAAGATGTTCATTGATCATCAAGCACTCATCTCATTGATGAAAGATAAAGAGTTGAGCAGACGTCAGATGCGCTGAGTTCAGAAGCTCGCTGATTTCAACTTCAAGATAATGTATCAATCTGACAAACAGAACATCAAGATCGATGCATTAACTCGTCAAGCTGACGTCGTGCTCAGAGATTCAGAAGATGAGCGCGTTCGCTATCAATGAATCACTATTCTGACTTCGAATCGAATGAAAATTGCTGATCTAAAGAAGAACATCAGTGAATCAATCTATAAACAGATTCTTGAGACTAATGAAATCGACGAGAATTGTACGCTACTTCGCGAAGCAATAGCAAGAGACGAGACACAATATGAAGACATCAAGCTGAAGAATTGTTGAGTTCAGAATAAAATCTTATACAAAGACAGTCAGCTATGAGTTTCGTTCAACAAGCTTCTACAAATGAATCTGATTCGTGAGATACATGATCAATCATCAGTTGATTATTCTGATATTCTTAGAACTGTGAAAGTCATAAAGCGAAACTATTATTGATCATTCATGCGAAAAACGATAGATCGATATATTCGAAACTGCTATATCTGTCAACGCTCAAAGACATCTAGAGATAAATCAAATGACTTGCTTCAATCTCTATCGATATCTGAACAGCAATGACAAGACATAGCAATGAACTTCATTATTAATCTATCTGATTCAAGCGAGTACAACGCTATTCTGATGATCATCTGCAGATTGTCAAAGAAAAGACATTATATTTCTTGCATCACTGACGATGAAGATATCACTGTCAAAAAGACAGCTGAAATGCTGATTCAATGAGTATATTGAACTCATGATTTATCAAGCTTCATAGTATCTGATCGAGATTCGCAATTCACCTCTATACTATGAAAGTTTCTTTGCAAACAACTGAGCATTTCCCTTCGATTGTTCATCGTCTATCATTCTCAGATCAACGATCAAAGCGAACGAGTCAATCAGAACGTCAAGCGATATCTTCGATTCTTCTGTTCATATATGCAGAACGACTGATTCAAGTGACTATTCATGATCAAGTTTATCGACAATAATGTCTTGTCTTCAGTCATCTTCTTGACTCTCTTCTTCATGAACAAGAACTTTCATTCTCGTATGAGCTTTGATTCTGACATTATCAAGTATGAAAGCATTCGCGAACGTCTGCAGATCGATCGAGTCAAGAATATATCTGAACAAATGAACAAGACATTGATCTTCGCTCGTGAAGCTTTGATCAAAACACGAGAACAAATGATGAATCAAGCTAACAAGCATAGAAAGAAAGTCAATTACAAGATTGAATCAAAGATGTTTCTGAACAAATGAAACATCATTACAGCGAGATCTTTCAAAAAATTAAATGACAAGATGCTCGATTCATTTCAGATCACTGAGTCTGTTGACTCATTTTATAAGTTGAAACTATCAGAGACTATGCGTATACATGACGTATTTCATTCAGAGCTTCTTCGTTCTGCCGTCAATGACTCTTTGTCTGATCAAAAGAATGAATCTTTGAGATCAATAATGATAAACGATGAAGACGAATGAGAAATTGACGATATATTGAACTTTCGATGATATCAAAGACGACTTCAATATCGAGTCAAATGAAAGAACTATGACAACGATCTCAACTGATATAACGCTGACGACGATGAATTTATGAACGCTCAAGAGATGATTGATGACTTTCATATCAAATATTCAAGAAAAGTGCATTAAGAAACAACATTCATGCGATCATGAATAGTCAAGAAGAGAGAGTAATGTTACGATTTTAGCCTTCGTTTATTCTTCGTCTAGTCTTCGCCTGATTTCATTCTAATTGAATCTAGCGAGAATTTGATCTAGAAATGATATCATTGAAACTCTGCATCATATGTGTAAGATGTCAATTCAATCGAGTCTAGCACAGAGCTGAGAAATACACATATAAGAATTAAGTTCTTTTCTGTAGATACTTTTCTTTCTTAGCATTTATCTATTAGTTAAATGACATCTTTATGACTCGCTCTAGATTGACTTCTAACAGTTAGATATCATCTTATTTCATAAAAACTGCTGAATGTAATTCATATTATAGTGCTTGTTTGCAAAATTCATGAAACAGAAATCATTCTGATTTCTACAATGTTTATTGTTGCATTATTAATAATTCAGCAATGCTTTGTCAAAATTATTGACATCAACAAGTGTATTTACTTTGATTTGAACTTAATTCAAAAGTTGATTGATGCAAGTGCATCTTTGATGAGATTCATCAACATCAATATTTTCAGAAACAGTTTCAGCAAATTTCTTACAAGTAAACTTTTCAATCTTCATATTGATCTTTATCTTGATTGTATAGTCAGTAGCTTTCTTTTCAGTTAAAGTAAGCAAAATTTTCTTTCATTTTAACTCATTAAAGTCATTAATAAACTGTTGCTTTCAAATGACTTTTGATTTATTAACTTTAATGATAATCATTTGATTAGTAATAATTCAATTCTTGACATCATCATTTTTGATCTTAATAATCTCATTCAAGATCTTTTTAAAGCTTCAAATCTGAAACTTCAAAATCAGTATCTGAGCAATGTGATTAAATCACTTAAGTCTTTAATTTACATGAAGACAGATTGATATAAACAGCATAAAATCATTAACTCAATCTTCAAAGTTCATAGCTTCAAGCTCAGAGATAAACAACTTCTTTGTTTTCTTTATAATCTGATAATTCAGATGATGATAATATATAGTCTCTTGTTCATCATGCTCATTGATTTCTGTCTGTCATAAAGTCTCTTTGCAAGCTTTATTGTTTCTCAATCTTCAAGCAGCATCATTTTAATTCTGTTGTTTTTTTTGAAGCTTTGCATATACAGTAACTTCTGCAACTGAAAAAGCTATTGATCTTTCAACTCTATTTTTAGAAATGTCAAGTTCATTCTTTCAATATTTAAAATATGACTGTTAGAGATCAGCATAAAGCGAGTCATATGAGTGTAAGATAACAAGTATATAAATGTTAAAAAAGAAAAGTATTTAGAAGAAAAGAGTTGACTATCTATATGACTCAGAAGAACATAAGTTAATTCTGAATAAAGTTAACTTTGAAACAAGTCTATGCTTTAGCGACGAGCGATCAATGATAACTCTCAGAATAATCATTAACATAATCATAAACATAATCATTAACAAAGATGCATAGCTAGAATTGTAACATTATTTCTTTTCTTCAATAATTTATGTTTACATGAATGTATTTTCTTAGTCTTATGTAAAATCGAAATGTCTATTGTAGCAGACTCACTATGCAAGATAGAAGTGTCATTGAAGCAGACTCACTGATTGACTTACTCATCAAAGATATCAACTTTGAGCTCGTCATTGTAGCAGACTCACTAGTTGCATATGAATGTATGATCAGATTCACTGATGATTAAAGCGATGAAAGTGAGTAAATCATTGCATTGAGAATAGATGTCATTGAAGCAGACTCACTAGTTGCACATGAACTGATAGATGAATCGATTCACTAATAAATAGAATGATGAAAAGATCATTGCATTGATGATGTCATTGAAGCAGACTCACTGATTGACTTGCTCATCAAAGAGATTGACTTTGAACTCGTCATTGTAGTAGACTCACTAGTTGCATGTGAATGTATGATCAGGTTCATTGATGAGTAGAATGATGAAAGTGAATAGATCATTGCATTGAGAATAGATGTCATTGAAGCAGACTCACTAGTTGCACATGAACTGATAGGCGAATCGATTCACTGATAGATAGAGCGATGTGCTTGTAGATCATTGCATTGACGAAAGATGTCATTGAAGCAGACTCACTGAGAGTTTGCTTCTCAAGATAAAGACTTCACGCAGTTCTATGACTGGTCTCGTTTGATTGTTTAACAAATTCGAAGAATTTCTTGCGAATCTGAATGAATGATTAATTCGCTGATCTTTGACCTAGTTGAATGAATTCAATCATTTGTTTATACTCGCTGATCAGCGCATGAGTGAAGAAAGATGAGTGCTGCTGCATAAACGCAAGTCACTAGATCAAAGTCGATAGAGGGTTGAAGAACTACTAGCAGAAGCACTTGAAGAAATCGATGCAGATTATTTCACTTCGTCTGTAACGAAGAAGCATTTATATAACATCGACAAAATCGTAAGACGGGAAAAGTCGATATTAGCTGGTTTTTGCCGACTTTTCCTGAGTTAGCTGTTAATCTCATGTGTCAGCTAACGGTTGAAATTAGCTGACTCTCTCAGTTATTAACTGACTATTAGCTGGTTTTTAGCTGGTTTAGCTGTGCACTCAGCTAATATTGATATTATCTCTTTTGTTGACTTCTTCAACATTTGCGCATTTTGCTTATTAACAATCAAATATTGAATTAATGACTAGATAGTTATTGCGCTCGTATAATAGATTAATTAATAATTAATTTGACTATCTAAATAATAGCTATTTACACAGTTTAATATATGCGCTGGGAAAGTCAATGGGAAAGTCAATGAGGAAGTTAATGGGGAAGTCAATGAGAAAGTTAATGAAGAAGTTAATGAAGAAGTTAATGGGAAAGTTAATGAAGAAGTTAATGGGAAAGTTAATGAGAAAGTTAATAGGGAAGTTAATGAGGTAGGAAGTCATGTAGAATGTTCGGTAGAAAGTCATGTAGAAAGCATTGTTTGAAGCACTGTTCGACTTGTGTTATGCGTTCGATCGACGCGTATTTTGAAGCATGTAGAATGTTTGGTAGAGCGTTTGGTAGGAAGCTCAGTAGGAAGGTCAGTAGAAAGCTCGGTCGGTAGCTCAGTAGAAAGCTCGGTCGGTAGCTCAGTAGAAAGCTCGGTCGGTAGCTCAGTAGGAAGCTCGGTCGGTAGCTCAGTAGAAAGGTCAGTAGGAAGGTCAGTAGAAAGCTCGGTCGGTAGCTCAGTAGGAAGGTCAGTAGGAAGGTCAGTAGAAAGGTCAGTAGAAAGCTCGGTCGGTAGCTCAGTAGAAAGCTCGGTCGGTAGCTCAGTAGGAAGCTCGGTCGGTAGCTCAGTAGGAAGCTCGATCGGTAGCTCAGTAGAAAGGTCAGTAGGAAGGCCAGTAGAAAGCTCGGTCGGTAGCTCAGTAGAAAGGTCAGTAGGAAGGTCAGT
>JAABUS010006392.1_pt1 | contig 14358 bp, 19 predicted proteins | sample 5560161 | NCBI WGS metagenome assembly JAABUS01 (sample SAMN10711885, study PRJNA513376) | rock metagenome | isolation source: Antarctica rocks | place: Antarctica: Victoria Land, Trio Nunatak nord | collected 2016-01-04 | reverse complement strand
AAGGGTCACAAGTGTATTTAAGTGCTGACAAATTGTTTGCTACCTACAAATACATTTCTTGTGCTTTGCAGCGCTACCTGAATTCAAATCAATAAAGCAGTGTCCCATCACGACATGGCCTTTTGCTGGCATTCGTAAATCTATCACAAGCATGTGAAATGCATGCTGTTGAAGATCAGGCAGGTCATTCATTCTGCAATTCTGCAAAAACAATGCACATACTCATACAAAAGGGCCATTCACCAACACCTTGACTGCCAAGCCCGAGCAGCACCTGGTAACATTCATTTCTGTGCTTCAGTCAGTACAAAAAAACGACTTTCAGCTTCATTTCGGATCGCTGTGCGGCTGCCAATCTGTGCAGCTACTGGACTTGCACCATTCCATTTGCTTGTTGGGCCTGCATAGCGATTCCCTGATTCTGCTGGTAGTTCTTTGGCCGCCTGTCATCAGGAAAGGTCAGTGTCAGCATCAACGCTTGCATTTCGAGAGACTTGTGACCAGGCTTGGTCTTTACTACATTCACAGCACTGTACTTCAGCCTGCCAGTACCTGAACAGCATAATGTGTGGCTCTGGCTTGTGTATGGCATAGTGCACCCAGCCTCGTGACTGCTGAACACCAATCCCCCTCCACTCATTCTGCACATAGCATTGGTAAGGAGGCCTGCAAAGCCTTTCACAATCGGTGGCGATCCGTGCAAGAGCATTAAACCGAACCTCCGACAGCAGGCGTCCTTTTGGCAGAAGGGCAGCTATGTCACTGGGGAGAACCACATGCCTGCATCACAGCGAGAGACAAATCGCTTGCAAGCTTATTGACAAGTCTGTTGATGTCATCGGAGCTGGCTGTAGCAAATTGAGCTGGTAAAGCTTGCCATTCGCCGTCTTGCATCTAAGATGATCAGCAATCAAACTAAGCTTCAAAGTACCAGAGCCTCACCTGTATTCATACACGTCGTCGAAGTACTTCTCTGAGTATTGGATCTGGTTTGGTGGCATGTTGCCACACTGCAAGTTGCAATGTAGACCGTAAAGAAACCGCGGGGGGCCTTCTGATCGGCGCAGCCTGACGCATCAAGTTCAAGACTCTAAACATTTGCCTTGCGTAACAGATCATCGTGCAAGATTACGGTAAAATCCGAGACAGCTGTCACCCGCCATGACAGTGGCGATTTGAATTTCAAGTGCTGTCTGATGCCCCCCCCACATGGAAGTGGAGAATGCCTAGTGATATCATCATGTTTGCACTGCACAACAGCCACCTGCTACTTATGGCTTGCAGGTGCGCCTTGAACGGCGCTGGAACAGACGTACATTGGACACAGATACATCCAAATAGTGACGGGACGTATCACCAATTATGTCATCGATAGATTATTACACATTATTGCTGCAGTGGTCTGCTACAAATTTTCGGTCTTGAAAAACACTGTTGTCTCGACAACCTCTGTCTGCTACTATACATACATGCATACATTGGTGGCTTGTACAGCTAATTCCACATGTTAGCTGAGACCGTGAGGTACTAGTACAACACACTGCATCTGTATATACAATTTTCTCCAGTGCTTGGCATGCACATAAGATCTGCTCCTTGGGATGGGAAAAATGCCTAAGGCAACGTACAAGACCTGCGTACAAAACAATTTGCAAGGTTCTGACCAGCAATGATACAGCACATGATTCAGGCAACCTAATTCACAGTCATTCAGCAACACATTGTATAGAGCCTGCCTGTCCTCCCCGGGTGATACTTGCAGGCACACTTTGTGCCCTGCCTTACACCAATAATGTACACTTGCTACAGGGCTGCACCCAGCAGCCCCAATCGTGCCATGATGCGCAGCCAAGTTTTGGCATCCCAGCCTATTCTTGGCATCCTGACCTTGGCATTGAGTATCCTCATGTTGTGCACAGTTTGATTGGCTGCTGTACTGACCTGCAAATGTGATCCAGCCAAAACTCAAAATTGGCTTATACTCAGATCCAGGCTGCTCATGGCAATTGATTCATCACATTATCCGAGCTGCCCATACATGCTGCAACTTGGTCAACCAAAATGATGGTTTTCACTTGGATGTAATCAGCAGCAAGGGGATGGTTGACCAAACTCACATGATGTGTGGCATGGGTCACTTTGTGAGCAACTGAATGCCCAGCATGCTTGACCATTTCCTGCGCACCCTCCAGCTTATGGCTCAAATCTTCCTGTATTTTCCTTGCAACCACCGGAGCACTCCTGACCACAGTTCTCGAGGCCTCTGCAACATCACTGCCAAACGAATGCAGCACAAGAGCACTTGCATGGCCAGCTTGTTGCAGAGCACCCTGAGCTGCAGCCAGATGGTGCTTCAGGCTTGCAGATGTCTGTTTGGCACCATGAAACAGAGCAAGGCTTGTGCTCTGCCCAAGACGGCAGGTTCTGTCGGCAACTGACTGGGAGAACTCGACCACAGCTGTGGCCGCAGCCAGGGCATGGCTTGCTGAATGCTGGGCGGTGTACTGTACCGCTGCCAGGCTGTGAGCTCCAGCAGCTGAGCTCAGTCTGCTTGCTGTGCGTGCAGCATGACTGACAGATTGCACAGCAGTGTGGGAAGCTGAGCCGAAGGTGTGGGGCTTGTACAAAGGTTTTGTACAAAACCCACACCTTGGGGGTGTAGCAGCCTCTTGGAGCAGATGAAAGTGGGCCACATCCTCAGATCCTGGTGCTGGAGCTGCAGAGGTGTTGGTACTTGGAGAAGACAGCTCTTCTGCATCAACAACCTGCAGGCACAACTAAAACATCTCCACAATGTAGGAACGTGTAAATTTACTGTCCCCAGACGTTTCTCTATTTGGATTTCCAGCGTAGGGATGACTTTTCAGAATTAAAGGAGACGCTTTTGGGGTTGAAAAGAGCGCAAAGTAAGAACAAGGCAGCAGCAGCCCAGCCTAGGCCAAACAGTCTGGGAATCACTGCTGCACAGCCCTGGAGCAAAGCAGACGCTCTGGAACAAGTGTCAAGTTGTTGTACTCAGGACTGCCATAGAAACTAAAGCCAAAAGCCGGAAGGATTACCTGCACAATGATGGCTTCGTCATTGCTTGCATTTTGAGCAGCAGCTAAGCGTGCCTGTCGCCTGGTGTGCTTTGCGGCAGGCTGCAGGGTTTCGCGCCATGCACTGATGAGCATTGTGCAGCCAGAGCCATCACCCAGACTGTCTCTCATTTGCACCACCTGAAACAGCAAATAAGTCTGTTTGCTACAAGCTTCACTGTAAGTCAGACAGGCTGTTGATGCTGACAATAAGGAGTATGTACTATCTAACTTATCTTGTAGGCAACCAGCCAGGTGTGTGTTATTGCATGTACAGGCCACATGATGCGAAAGGTACCCAGTATAGGTGGCCCAGCAACAAAAGATGTTGTGAGTAATCCAGCGGGTAAGATTGGTGCAAGTACTAGAGTGAAGACATATTGCAGACAAGAGGACTCACAGTATGAGGCTTCAGATGCGCTTCTCCAGCTAGTGGCTCATATGCCTCCATTTGTGAGGCAGCCTGCACAAATCACAGCCTAGCAAAGCTCAATAATGTGTCTTGAGACACACATTCAGCACACAGGCGTGACTTTCATACTACAGCTCAGGCAGCAGGAAAGCACAAGACAGGTCTAGGTTGCATCAGCAACAGGGTGAGATCTCACACTATCTTGCCAAGCCACTAAGCACTTGGTACGTCTGTGTGACCGCCTACGCATAGTTCTGATAAGAATAGCAAGACAGCAAAGCTCAAAATCTTGTACAACAGCGGATTTGTTACATGACTGAACAAGGAAGGGGCATAGATCAGCAACCAAATACGGCTCTAAACCCAAATTTCTGTACAGCTACAAACTTGCAAGTTTGCTTGACCTAGCCCCTTCCCTGTCAGTGTAGGATACAAACTCATGGTACACTTGACAGTTACTGATCTATGCCACCTTCTTCATTCAACCATGTTCAGCGCTGTCACATCGCAGCACAAATCAACCTGACATTGTCCCAAAATGTCTAATATTACACACTAGAGCAGAACACATCACAGGAGCAGCTTTGAAAGAGTACAAGCAGGGTGCAGAATTTGTGTTGTACATCTGTCAGCAGCGGCAGGACGATTGGCTGTGCTGATGAGTTATCTTGAACAATGTACAATTCGATTGCCAGTCTTCTTGGCCAGGAGTTGTGAAGACGCGCTGATATGCTGACACCTTTGATCTTTGGGCACTGTATACACAAGTATCACCGGTAATACAGTCGTTACAGTAGTATTGTGACCAGATTGTGACAATCTGTCAGTATCTGGCACCATCAAAGGTCCACACCTTGACCTGGGGTGGTCTTGGCACAGAGCGAAGCTGATTCTGCAAAGCCTGCATTTGATTGTTGTGGTGGTGGTTGACAATACTGAGGGATGCCTGGAGGCCGGACATGACCTGGTCTTTCATGTCTGCCAGGTTCCTGGCAGAGTTGAGCTCCTTCTGCAGTGCCTTCTTGTCGGCCTGCAGCTTGTTGTTGCTGCCGATCAGAGAGCAGCAGACGATGCTGGCAATGACCGCGCCCCACATCCACATGTTGCGGCGGCCACGCCTCTCCACATGACCACCCTCCCTGCAGTCATGCTGACTAGATGTGTACAATTTTGATGATGATGATGATAAGCAACATGACACTCAGAGACATGCTGTATAATCAGAAACAGGCTGAATGATCTTCTTTCTGGTTTGGCTAGAAGGTGTGCTTGCATAGCCACAGTCTGCTGCCAATGGCTACCCTTATGTTTGTGTACAAGGCACAGCGTTGCATCAGCGATCAGAGCAACATTACCATCACAAGCACCATGGCTTACAGAGCAAACACATCTACAGTGGGGGCCTCTCTCAATGACGCATTGCTCAAAGAGCAGGCCAAATACAACTGAAATTGCTGTACAGCATATTTATCAAGCTGCTGTACAGCATGTTTGTCAAGCTGCTGTACAGCATGTGTATCAAGCTGCTGTGCAAGCAACCTAACACAATGAAGGAGTTCACAGCAGAGGCTCTGAAACTTACACATTTTCAGCTGGAACTGCCACCACATCCTCTGTCTGTGAAATGTCTGAGACATCATCTGTGTCAGACTCAGTCTCCAGCTCAACAGATGTCTCTGTCACCTCTTCCTCTTCAGTGTCAGTAACATCCTCAGTCACAGGCCCTACCTGCCCTGCTGCCGGCTGGGTCAAGTGGGCTGTCCTGAACCTGCACACAGTCCCAGCTCTTCCAAACAGTCCTTTTCAGTTGCCTTGTGGCAAAATGTGGCATCAAGTAAGCAACCAGCATGTAGGGTTTTTGCCTTGGCTTGACACACATTGAGCGGATGCACATGTCACATGTGGAAGCAATGAGTGTGAGCAATCAGATCTGCAACAAGTTGTGCCTCAGCTCAATTGGTGATGCAACAGCAGTTTGGCGACTGCATTCTTGCATTGCACACACAGCATGCAAACAGACAGTGGGCTGTCGACATAGAAGTCCATAGTGGCTCACAACCACAGTCAGACAAAGCAGCAGTGCCAATCTAGACAATCAGGACCCAAATGACAATTTGATACATCACACATCTTGGAAGCTGCTTGTTGAATCCTACAACCCTGCGTACAGTTTCAAAGTTGATAATGCTGATGCACAGTTAGGCCAGCAGCCTTACTCGTAGTATCTTTTCTCTGTGGCCTGCTTCAGACCAGCAAAGCCATCCTCAAACAGCAGACGTTTCAGGCTTGAAAGGTCAGAGTTGGAAGAAGACAGAGCTTCACACTTTCCCCAAGGGTACGTACGGACAGGCCAGAACCTGCACACACAAGGGTCAAGCTGTTGACAGCAGCTCTAAGGTGAATGAGGACACTAGGTGATGCAACCATGTTTGCTACAACTGTGCAGCAGCAGTGTAAAGCATGCAGGCATTTGACATCCTAACACTGTGTCAGAGAGTGTCCACATTCACACTGCTACATCACTGCCTAGTCATCTTGCAGGTTGCAAAAAGTTTACCTCTCAGAAACACATCTGCAGATTATGCATGAATGCTCAATTCCATATGGATTGTTTCATCTATATCACTTTTCACACAGTTTCATGGTGTGAGAAGGCACAGACCAGCTTCAGCTTACCTCCCAACTGCCAAGTCTGTGTTGTTGCTGGCAATGACAGCAAACGGTGGCTGAGAGCACCGCCCATGGTCTTCCCCTACTGCAGCTTCTTCTTCACCCTGGGGAGCTTCATTGGGGCGCCACATGATTGTCCTGCCCAGCTTTTCCTCTTCCTCGGTGATACGCTTCTGAACATGCAGCCTGAAGGCTGTCAGCTCGCTGGGCATGAAGATGTCAGCCTGCACCACAACATCCAAGAGTCAAAGCAAAGGAAAACAGGAGAATGTACCCAATCCTCTCATCTCACCCCTGATATAGCTTTAGTGCATCTCAGAAGGCGTTAGCTCTGAAGTGTACACCACAATCATGGCATGCAGTTGCTGGCACAATGTAATGCCAGACAGCTGCAAACATCAGCAGCAAAGTGCAGAGCAACAGCAACAGCAGCAGCAGCAACAGCAGCAGCAGCCACAGCAGCAGCAGCAGCATGGAGCAAGGAGCAGCAGTGTTCACCTTGGCAATCATAGGGACAACAGGCACCATTTCTGCCAATGCAGCCATAGCAGCCACTTCAGCATCCTTCAAGTGGTTAGGGTTGAGGAAAAAGAGGCAAGCGTCCACCCGGTGATCAATACTGGCAGACATGGGTGCGCAGCGCGTGGGGTCCTGCTCCCAGGCAAGATAGGCATTGTTCTGCTTTGTGATGTGATCTGGAATGCGCACATTGGTCTGTCCGTACACCAGTCCTGGTGTGTCCTGCGTAGCAGCAGAGAGATTGACCAGGTGAACCAATTGTCAAGATGCAAAGTGTATTGACAGGTTAGTTGGACTGTACACAGTGACAAGACATTGCAGAGCCAGGTCTGCAGGTGTGGGTGGCATTGCAGGACTACAGCTGCATAGGACCTGACTCTGTGCACCATGCTGCTGCAAGTGCAGAGCAGACTGAATGATCTTTCTGACAAGGACACATACCTGCAGCAGGTAATGGAACTTTGAGGTCTCTGTGTTGATGGTAATTTCAGTGCACAGCTGCTGCGGGGACTGCTCAAACAGCTCATAGATGTTGGCACCCTCATCTTGGGTTGGGGCTACCCGGGGGGTGGAGGGGCCATCAGGCTGGAAGGCTGCCTGTATATTCTGAATAAAGGTAGTCTTGCCCAGACCAACCTCGCCAACCTGTCCAGCATAGCAAGCTGTTTGACTCAGCAGCCTTATGTGGTGCTGTCACTTATGAAACATGCGTTTGACAATCAAGGCAAGGTGACACGAGTAGTTCAGCACAGTTCAATGCTGCAAGAATTTTGGCAAGGTGATGCCATTTGTGTTCCTGGATCACAGTGGGTGCCAATGCAGAGTAGTATGAGCTGAGTTTCGAGTGTGCAGCATGCCAATAAAGAGGCAGAGAGGAGCTTACCACGATGACTTTCAGAAAGCAGTCAGGGCCAATTGCTTTGGGACAGGGAGGAGCACGTGCACGACGGATGTCATTGCCCCTCTGTTCGGCAAGGCGCCACCTGCGCTCTGCCGTGTCTTCCTCTTCATCACTGCCAGGGTGTCCCACCATGACAGCAGTTCCAGCGCTGGTCACAGACATGCTGTCACTGTCATTGTAGTTGTAATCCCTATCCTCCATGGCAGTGTGAAGAGGAGGGAGGCCTTCAGGGGGAAAAGAGTGGCTTGCTGCAACTGAGCTTGCATCTGCACCTGATGGTGAGTTGGCATCTGCAACCTGTGCTGTCTGGGAGGCTGCTGGAGAGAAGTGAGTTCCAGAGTCATCACCTTCAGAGGCAGAAGCGAGTGAGCTGGGGCGCTGATACATTGGCATTTCAGAAGAGCTCAAGGAGCCGGAGAGATTCCACTGCTGCTGAGGAGAGCTGCCATCGACCGCCTCCAATACTGCTGGCCTCGAGGGACTGCAGCAGATGAATTTGTTGAGTTTGTAGCGCAAGTAAAGACCTAGCAGCGCAGGTGAGGAAATAGCAGCGGAAAAGCTTGCCCACCTGTCGTTGCCGCTTTCTCCTGACATACCGTTGAGTTGCCCGCTAGTGACTAACGACTGTGTGCGAGATAGTTCTCCTGTAGATGTTGCTGTACCACCTACATTCAGACAGAATAGCTGAAGCAGAGTGCCAGGGGCTTGACCGGTGTCGGAGGATCGTGGTATGGGTAAACGGCGATCTGTCTATGACAAGGGTATACACCAAACACGAGCGTCGCTTGGATGTTAAGTCAGCCATTCCGTCGGACTTGAGCACATGACAGTCACGGTGCCACAGCACTGCCGTTCCGCAGCGACATGTGTCACAGCATAGCATGGGAGGGCAACCACATCCTATCACGTCTTGAAGTCACAATATGCTCACAAGAAACACAGCAAACACCAGTGTCTTTGTTGCCTGTCCCAGCAACGTGGCTAATCGCAAAGTTCCGCGGAGACAAAAGGTCGAAATACATGTTCAGCTACATGTGACAAGGTTTCCTGCAGACCACGGTGTCCAGGCACGGGCACATAACCGGGTGAAGTTTGCATCTTACTTTGAGTCAGGACAGTGGATACATCTGAAGATGGTGCGGGAGAAGCACGACCTTTAGCCTCGTCCTCATCCACGAAGCTCCAACTTTCTCTGTCAGACTCGTCCATGGCGCTAGCCAGTCACAAGCTACGCTGGCACTTGACGCAAGTCGCTGGCAGCCCTCTACACGGCCAGCTTTGCGCAGACTGGCCGAGAAACGCCGGAGATCAAGTCGCTTCGGAAGATGTCACTGGCTGACTTCTTGTATCTTGTCGCTTGGCTATCCTTGGATTTTTTGCTCGGAATGCAAATTCGAGTCAGCACAGGTCCGAGACCTGTGATGCGACTTGCCTGCATTGTATCATTCGATTGGAGGATTGTGGCCCGCATTGAGCATTGCAGGCCTTCGATTGGTCATTGGTCATTGCAAGTGCTGCAGGCTTGCACAAGGTGTCACCAGCATGCCGCAAAGTAATGCTCAACTTACCAATCTCAGTCAGCGCAGCGTTCGGGCGCTCTGCGACTTTGTGACATTCAACTTTCAGCAGGAGGTCAGCTGTTTCTCTAGCTGCGAGTGAGACAAGTACAGGATGAACCAACAGCGTATGTGATGTGCCATGCGACCTGCAAGTCCCCGCCGGCAGCGCACACCCAAAGTCTGCATCAACTTGATAAACTGCAAGTACGATCTGTGTGAGTGTCCTTGCTTCTTCAAGTAAGCAACGCTTTGCTGCTTGTCAACCTTTGTCAAATACTTTTCTGCCAGACACAACACGGAGAAACACCCTCTCACTGCGTTGGTCATGCTGCCAGAGTATTTTTGAAATGATGAGCAAAATTGCAACATTCCTCATGCAGTTGTCCTTTCCTGGATATTGAAGTGTGGCTGTCTGGTTGCAGTACATCTGGTGCAGACGCAGCTTGGCTGGGTTGAGTCTGATGACACAGATGCATGGGATCTGTTCTGGTCTGACCAGTCCATCAGTCTGGCCAGGGCTGTTGCTATGCAGCCAATGCAGGTGATATGTTGTCAACGTCAGACTAACAAAGCACTGCTACAGACTCATGCACTAGCTCATGGTACCCTGGTGTGCCAAGAATGATGAACTTTTTAGCAATGCATTCGCAGACCAACTCCACTGCTGCAAGGTGCCTGGTGTGTCATATGTGTCCTGAAATGTTAATGTGGGTCAGAAACCTGACATCCTGAATGCATTCTTGCAGAAGATCAACCATTTTGCTGGCATGTTGGAGCTGTGTCGCAAGAAGACGCTTGCACGCAGCATCACAGCCATGGCAGCACTGTTCCCTGGACATTACCAGTTCTGTCCTAAGACGTATGTCTTGCCAGAAGATCTCCAGACTTTGTGGAAGGACTTCAAAAGCCCCAAGAAGGGCAAGCCAAAGACTCTCATCTTGAAGCCTGATAGTGGCAGTCAGGTACATGCAGCACAGTGCATTGCTATCTTGAAGCCTACTTGGGCAGTCAAATGCACCATGTCAGAGCGCGTCACTCAGGCAGCACTGTAAATTTCAGCATGCCATAAAACTGCATTGGTGGCAGGATCTGTTGCATTGTTGGCAACCATCTGCTGCGCACTTGACAATCAAACCTGACCTGTGCAATAAACTTGAGCCAGTCATGCTGCCTTTGCAAGCTTCACACTGTAGGCATGCTTGCAACAAGTTGATGTGTGCAACTGTATGCTGTGCGTCAGCTGTATCTGCTGGCTGTGACTTTATTGCAGAGGAGAAGACAGTTGCTGTGTCACAGGGCAGGGGCATCAAGTTGGTGCAGAGTGCATCAGGCTTGCAGCAGGCCTTGAAGGACTTGGAAGGAGTAGACATCATCGCCTCAAAGTACCTGCACAAGCCTCTGCTGGTGAATGGCTTCAAGTTTGACTTGCGAGTGTACGTGCTGGTCTTGGCCTGTGATCCTCTGAGAGTGTTCATCTACAAAGAGGGCCTGGTCAGGTTCTGCACAGAGAAGTACAAGGCGCCACAGGTCAGCTGAGCCTTCACGCCTCTGCTGGTATAGCCTGTGAACCCGTGATCCATTGTTGGCTCACAGCATGTGTGCGACGTGGCTGTTGCAAAACCCTTTCTGCCCCTATCTTTACAGCTTGTGTATGCAGAACAGCAACACAAGGTGTCATGCTTAAATGTGTAGCACAGGGCACATTTTGATGGCAAAGCAGGATCATAGCAGCTTTACAACTACAAGCTTTTGAGCATCTGTGGCTGCCTGGTTGCTGCTGCTATGCATGATCACACTCCCATCTTCCTGCTGGTTTCCTGAACCATGGTGTTGCATGCATGCTATAACAGTCTTTTGTATCTTCACCAAATTTCTGTCTCAAGGGGCTGTTATCGCAGCGTGGGCAGTCAAGATCTGGTGCCTGCAGGCCAGCAACCTGAAGGCGGCCTACATGCACTTGACCAACTATGCTGTCAACAAGCACAATGAGAACTTTGTGAGTGGGCCTGAGGCTGACAGCAGCAAGTGGGACTTTGCAATGCTCAGGTAGCACTCCTACACAAGCTTGACCGTGATCTTGAACCCCAGATGACTCTTATGCGTCATGCCAAGCACTGTTGTAGTCAGCAGGTTGTCATTTGCTGTGTTGATCTGTCACGCAGAGGCTTGAGAGTTGATTGCTGCGAGTGCTCCTTGTGACACATGCTCATATTAGTTTGCTGAGGTGCAGCAAGCCACAGCTGCAGACAAGTGCAGACAAATTCTGCTCCAATCTTGATAGTCATGCCTTGCTATTGTCACAAAACAAAGCATATGGACTCAGATCAGCAACAGTGTTAAATTTCGTTGCAATTGGCATAAGCCAGTTGTTGTTGTTGGATAAAATCACACGTGTGCATGCAGCCTGAGCCCCAAGCTCAAGCAGAGGCATTGCTTCAGGCAATATCAAACAGCCTCAATATATCTTTTTTCCCCAAATCCCCCCTTTTTATCTGAAGAAAAAAGAACGACTTCAAACACTTTGTGAAGTACGTACAAGTCTATCACCAATGAAACAAGAGGAGAGCCTTGATGACATGCAAACAGCTCTGTATCTTCTGAGTGATGTGGACTCTACATTGTGTTCGTCTTTTCACAGGACATGGATGGCAGAGCAGGGGCATGACTTTGACGCAGTCTGGCAACAGATTGAGGAGCTGGTAGTGCTGTCACTGCTGTCAGTGCAGCCCCTGCTGCAGATGAACTATCGCACTGCATTCCCTGCCACCAATGACGGCTTCAGCTGCTTTGAGCTGCTGGGCTATGACGTGCTGCTAGACCAAAAGTGTCGCCCATGGCTGTTGGAGGTAAATCTCTGACCCACATGCTGCGGCATGACTCACCCCTGCTGAGATTCAGCTCGCAGTGAGCTGATCGATCAGCAGTCCATTATTGCTGCATTGACACATTGCAACAGGTGACCCAAACATCTGATAGCAACTTGCATGCTGCAGCGTTGCATAGCCGGAATAGTGTAGGACGTGTCACCTAGGCTGGCTGTCAAACAGCTGACACGCTGCACTGCACCTGGCGCATCAGTCTTTCCAACATTTGCTTATTGAACCTTTCAGTGGCAACCAGGTCTATACATTCTGTTGGTCTAGTCAGTTTCCAAAAAAGTTGATATGTTGAATTAACATACACATGAATATATTCATTTGTTGAATTTACTTATCTGTATGGTACATAATCAGTCGAGCAGCCACAGCGTGGTGACCATCCAGGTGAACCATTCCCCCAGCTTCAGCACAGACACACCCCTGGACCTTGCTGTGAAGAATAAGCTCATCCTTGAGACTCTGGCTCTGGTGAGAGTGGATGCCAAGCAGCTACGGCGGGGCAAGGCAGCTGACAAGCAGCTGGCATCTGAACGCCTGCTGAGGGCCAAGGGCAGGGCCACTGCGGACCAGCCCCCTGCTGTATCCCTGGAGGAGATGCAATCTATCAGGTCAACTGCTGCCTGCATACCTGCTGATCGAAATAAATCTGCCATGTGCTAAGACGCTGGTTTGATTTACAGCAGACGTCACCACCACAGGCAGTGTGTCGATCCATTCTGGCATGCCTACTGCAATTTCAAGGTCAGCAATTTTATCAGCTAAGTGCGAGCAATGTACAGGAGTCATGTCTCATTGCTGCTCTTTTTATCCTATGCTACTGTGTGCCTTGCTTCAACAGCGTACCTGACACACATAGCCAGCATCAACCACAAAGACCATGCACAACAGTGCCACAGGCAGCACTGTGTTTGGGCCAACAATATAATTTACATCAACCAGAGTCATTCCACTGTTGCTGTACCTCACAGCTGATTGTGGAACAGTCACGACTGACTGTGTCTGACTGCAGGCTAGCGGCAGCTCACAAGAGGGACAAGTACGAGGCCCGCCACATGGGCAACTTCAGGCGTATCTACCCTTCTTCGTCAGCCCCGCTGCAGGCCAAGTATGAGTGGCTGCTGCAGGGCTCAGCGCGCTTGTTTGCCTCCTCCATGAAGGCAAAGGCACACAACACCATTGGCAGGATACAGGTGCGTCTCTTGCTGCCGGCCTCCTGCTTCCACTGGCTGTAAAGAACAGCATAGATGACATCATGCCTCTTGCAAGACATGATGCATGCTGCCACAGGGTTTCAGGACTCTGTTGGCAGTGGCTGTTAAGTCACTGCCGTGAACCTTGCATCATCATGCAGTTGCATAGCAGCTTCTCATTTATTGAAGAAATGGCCATTGGCCCACCAGCTATATCAAGCGCCGTCATAAATAGTGAAGCTAACAAAGGTTATGAAGCTGAGGCAGGTGCCAATGGAGCGCGCCTTGTATGGCTCATTACTCGATGCCGACATGCATGATGGCTCCACTCAAGAGGTTGTGCATTTTGCTTGAGTCAGAGTTGCTTGGCTCAGGGCATATACATCGACAACAACGCAATCAACAATGGCAATAGCATGTTTCTGCTTTGCATGCGGCAGCAGCATCTGCTTGTATGTTGCCCTTCTGTGCCTTTCTCCTGTTGGTGTGCTTCAGCATACAGCAAAGGACCTGGACTCCCTTGAGCTGTTTGCCTGTAGAATTTTGTCCGTGGGAAGCAACAACTAAGCTGCTGACCTTCATCAGCACCTCAACTTTCTCCATAATTGGGCTGCGTTTTGCTGAATTCACTGATCAGTCGTGTCTCAGCCCTACATCATTGCCTGTGTTCCTGAATGCAGGAGCGACGCAAAGTAGAGATGCAGCTGGCAGCAGAAGCTGAAGCAGCCAGTAAGGCCAAGGCCAGCCTGCTGCGCGAGAATGTCCGAAAGGCCAACCAAAGGGTCCTGGTAGAGGCCCAAAGGCTCAAAGCAGAGGGCAGAGCCACCAGGGAGGCTGCCAGTCAAGCCCTTCTGGCCACTCTGCGCAACCAGACCCCTCCAGGGTACCTGGGCGCCCAGAGTGGTGCCTCCAGCCCTAGCAGCTGTGCAAGCCCAGTCAGAGACACTGGGCAGAACTGCAGGGAGGATGCAGTATCTGCAGCAAGGAGGCTCACCCAGTCTTTGGAGTTGCCACAGCAGCGCATGACAGCAGATGATGTGTTGCTGAGGCAGCGATGTGCTAGGCCGCAGCTGGGTCTCACAGATCTTGGCAAGGTGGGCTTGCATCAATGCACTGCACTCAAGCGTTCACGCATATATACTCATGCCTGT
>JAABUS010006391.1_pt1 | contig 14362 bp, 11 predicted proteins | sample 5560161 | NCBI WGS metagenome assembly JAABUS01 (sample SAMN10711885, study PRJNA513376) | rock metagenome | isolation source: Antarctica rocks | place: Antarctica: Victoria Land, Trio Nunatak nord | collected 2016-01-04 | reverse complement strand
GGCGCGTCTACGTGTCCGAACTTTGGCGGCGTGCCGGCGAAACCTCGATGCTACACGGCCTGATTCCCGATGATCGCCCCGGTCGTGCCTGTGTGCTCGATCTCGATGGCAACGTCCTCGCGCGGTGGGGTGGCCCCGATCGCTGCGCTCCGGGGAGCTTTGTGGCACCGCACGATATTTGCGTCGATTCGCACGGCGATGTCTACGTCGGTGAAGTCGCCTGGACGTTCGGGGTCAAGCCGGGGCATGTCCCCGCCGACTGCCACTCGCTGCAGAAGTTCAGGCGTGTCGATTAACGGTACCCACCGCAGCAATAAGCGGTTTCGGCTACACTGCCGCCGCGTATATGCTTCGCTGACGCAAATTTTGCTACGATGAGGAGGGGTTGTGACGCTGGTGATCTGGCCGGAAATGCCGCAGGACGAAGTGGCCGCGATCCGCGAGGCTGCCGGGACGATGGAGGTCGTCGCGCCGACGAGCGAGGCGGCGGCGCGCGAGGCGGCCCCGCAGGCGGCAGGGTGGATCGGGAAGCTGACGCCGGAACTGCTGGAGTACGCGCCGCGCCTGCGCTGGAACCAATCGCCGACGATCAGCCTGGAGAGCGTGGTTTTCCCGGACCTCGCCGCGAGCGATGTCACCCTGACGAAGATGCGCGACATTCAGAACGACCATATCTCCACGCACGTTCTGGCACTGCTGCTGGGCTATTGCCGCGATCTGCCGCGCCTGATCCGTCGCCAGGTAGCGCGCGAATGGGCCGAATGGGATGCGGTGAAGGTGCTGGATCCGAGCGAGATGACGATCCTGGTGATGGGGCTCGGCGGGATCGGTGCGGAGGTGACGCGTCGCCTCGCGCCGTTCGGCCCGACAATCATCGGCGTCGATCCGAAGGTGACGACCGCGCCGCCCGACGTTGCGGAGTTGCACGGCCCCGATCAGTTGACCGCGCTGCTGCCGAACGCCGACGCCGTGATCATCTGTGCCCCGCAGACGCCGGAGACGACCGGACTCTTCGACGAGGCGATGTTTCGCCTGATGAAGCCGACCGCCTACTTCATCAATATCGGCAGGGGCAAAATCGTCCGGCTCGCCGCGCTGGAACGTGCGTTGAGCGAGGGTTGGATCGGCGGCGCGGGCCTCGATGTCTTCGAGACCGAGCCGCTGCCGACCGAGAGCCCGCTGTGGGCGATGGAGAATGTCACGATCACGCCGCACAGCGCGGGCTACGGGCCGCACATCGAGGCGCGACGGCTGCGCGTGGTGCTGGAGAATGTGCGGCGGTTTGTCGCCGGCCAGCCGCTGGTCAACGTCGCCGATAAGTCGCTCTGGTACTGAGCGACTACCCTCTCTTCCACTAGGGTGGTGATGCTTCCCTGAAGTGGAAGGCGTGGATTGTTACGCGGTAGCGTCTTCGCGTGGCGGCACTTGTCGGCGTCCACGCGCAACTCCTAAAGTGGAAGGCGTGGATTGTTACGCGGTAGCGTGGAGCGCCCACCTACATGATAGGGGGGCGCTCCACGCGGGGAGAGGGTGATGACAACGTTCCGTTACGATAACGCGATCATCGACCGCTATCCCAATGTGATCGGCGGGATGATCCTGGCGCACAGTGTCGCGAATGGGCCTACCTCGCCGGAACTCGCCGCCGCCTACGCCCAGGAGCAAGCGGCGACGTTAGAACGACTCGGCAAAACGCCGCTGAGTCAGGTGCCTGCCCTGTCGGCGTGGCGAGCGGCCTTTCGCGGCTTCAGCGTCGATCCGACCCAATATCGCTGCGCGGCGGAAGCCCTGTTAAGGCGACTGACCAAAGCAGGCTCGATCCCGAATCTCAATATGTTGGTTGATCTCGGCAATCTGGTCAGTATCCGCTATGCCCTGCCGATCGCTATGGTCGATCTGCGCGCGATCGCCCAGGGCACGACCGTGCGCTTCGCCCGAGGCGACGAGCGTTTCACCAATCTGGGCCAGTCCGAGCCGGAAGCGCCCGTCCCCGGCGAGGTGATCTTCAGCGACGACACCGGCTTGGTCACCGCACGCCGCTGGTGCTGGCGACAGAGCGCCGAGAGCGCCGCCCGCGAAGACACGACCGCCATCTTGATCACGATCGAGGCGCATCACCCCGACGGTCGCGCCGATGTCGAGGCGGCGATGCGCGACCTCCTGGCACTCCTGCCGACTAACCAAGGGGCCAATGTCCAGTCAACTGTCCTCGATCGGGCGAATCCGGCGACGCCGTTCTGAATCTCGTGCCGTGGCCAGTTCCTACCGATGAACGCCAGCACCTCGCGCAAGAATTGCTCGGGTGGTTGTCTCATTTCCGGTGGCCGGGTCGAGCCACCATAGCCGCGTGAATCCATGATCTAGGTTGTAAGTCCGGCTAGAGCCATATCTGCGGCCAAAGAGCCGCCCGGAACTTGGAGTATCGAAGGAACCGAGAATGGGCACCCGCGCGCCGTGCTGCAGCAAGATTGGTGTCTGCCCGACACATTCATCACTTGCCGCGCGCACCTCGCCTACAGCAGTCACTTTCTACTCCTTACTGATATTCTATGGTGATGCTATCATAGCGCTGATGGGATTGCCCGATAGGGTTTGGATTTGAGGATCATAAATGGTTCGGACGACGCCAGCGCCAGAATTTGATCTTCCTTCGCTTTTCCCTGCAATCGCTGCTCTGGCGCGACAGACGGTGCGCCTCCATCCTCGCCCTGATAGAGATGTAGCGGTCAATGCGAGCAAGTGGGGTGGCCGTCTCCTCTGGCCTGCTGACGAAGAATGGCCGATTTGTACGGAGCCCGAATGGCTACGAGAGGGGGAATCCACGCCGCAGCATGAGCATCGGTATATCCCGATGTTGCAACTCAGGAAAGGAGATTTCCCTGAGCTGAGCTTTCCTGGAGATACCGATCTATTCCAGTTGCTCTGGTGTCCGAACGATCACGAATTGACGCTTTCCGTAATTTGCAAAGTATTTTGGCGCAAAGAGTCTGATGTCGCAGGTCCGATCGCTGAGGTGCCAAAGCCTACATTGGTCGAAGCTGACTATTTACCCCGCCCATGTAGGTTGCATCCCGAGCGTGTGACCGAGTATCCCTCCCAGGGTAATTTACCGACAGCTTTGGACGATGCGATTCATGATTGGGAGTCAGAGCGCGGAATCGAAGGACCGTATTTTTATGAGATGAGTGTCGCGCCGGGGACGAAAATCGGTGGTTATGTGCGCTGGATACAATTTGAATGGATACCAGTTTGCGAATGCGGCCAGGCTATGGAGCACCTTTTGACCGTAGCCAGCGATGAGTTTGGCGGCAGCTGGCCGCGATGGTATCCGTTAGAAGATGTACAAGCAACCGGCCTTTCTCAAGAGCAACTGGAAACAGATTATGCATATTTAGATGCGCTCAAGGATGCCGATAGGAGTAGTGGGATCATGCTCGGCGATTCGGGCTCACTCTATCTGTTCATCTGCCACAACTGCCCTACATGGCCGATTGATTGGATAGTGCAAAGTTGTTAAGGTAGCGTGGGTCATTGAGTAAATCCGACCGATAGGGTGGTTATCTGTGGTATTTGCATTATTGAGGTTCTCACTTTAGGATGAAGTATTCCGTGCTCTCTGGCGCACTGCTGGCCCTTTTTGCCGCTGACCGTGCGTTGAAACTCGTGGCGGTGACGCAGTTCATGCGCCGCGAGCGGCCAGCGGTGCGGACGACGTGGCCGAGCGCCACGCTGGTGCAGCCGATCACGCGGGCGTCGCACGATTTCACGCCGATCCTGACGGCACGGCGGCTGCTCGATTACCCTGGCACCGTGCAACACCTCCCGGTCTGCGACCGCGCCGATCTGGCGTCGCAGGCGCGGTGCCGCGCGCTTTTGGGCGATGCTGTGGGGATCATCCTTGCGGACCCTGATGGCGGCGCGATTGCCACGAAGGTCGCGAAAGTGCGGGCGGCATTGCCGCACATTTCTGGCGAGATCGTCTGCTTTGTGGACGATGACGTGACCCTGCCGCCGGATGCGCTGCAAACGTTGGTCGCGCCGCTGCTGCAACGAGAGGTCGGGGCGACGTTCGGCGTCGCCCGGTACATCGCGTGGGAGACGGTTCCGTCGAGCCTGATGGGCCTGTTCGTCAACGCTAATGCGTTGCTCAGTTATCTGCCGTTGACCTACCTGACCGAGCCGTTCACCGTCACCGGCCACTGTTTCGCGCTGCGACACGCGACCCTCACGGCGATCGGCGGCTTCGGCGACGAGCCTGATCGGATCGACGACGACCACGAGATTGCGCGGCGCGTGCGAGCGCACGGCCTGCGGATCGTTCAAACGCGGCTCATCTACGATGTCACCAATGCGCTCGATTCATTCTCCGCATATCGTGTGCAGATGCGGCGCTGGTTCATCTTCCCGCGTCAGGCGATGTTGCCGTATCTCCACTCTCGGGAGCGTGCGCTGTTGAGCCTCGGGAGTATCGGCGGGATACTCCCAGCCTTGTTGTTGGTTCTGGTGCTGCTGACACGTCGTTGCAGTGCGCTCGGAGCCTATCTGGTCGCGCTCTTGCTCGCCGCTTGTGTGCAGCTGCGATTAGAGCGAGCTTATCTCGGTTCGGTCACGCCGCCGCGCCGTTGGCTGCTCTTTCCGTTCGTTGTCACCATCACTCCGGCACATATCCTGGCGCTCCTCGCCGCCCGCCCGATCGTCGAGTGGCGCGGTCAGCGGCTTTACGTCCATGATGGTGGGACGTTTACTGTGCTTGGCCCTGCGCGTAGCAAGTAACACGCCGACATTTTCCGTTGAGCCAACGACGGTGTTTTGGGTTGTCATAATATAGCGGCGGCGGTAGGGGGACGCCGACCCGCACGATTAGTAGGGACACTCGCGTTGTTTTGCACCGACTCGAACAGCGACGGCGGGGCGTATGGGGCACCAGCCGGGCGGGTCATGACCCGTCCCTACCACCGCCACCGCACTTCTGCTTGGCCTCTATACCGGGCGAAGAAGTCCCTATCAGCAGGCTTGTTCCTGCGTTGTTTCGCGCACGAGCGGCAAATACCACAGGAGCGCCAGGATCATCCCGATGGCCGCGCAGCCGAATGCGACGCTGTAGGCCAGCGGGGGATAATGGCCTGCGGTATCTGCATCGGAACGTTTGATAATCAGGCCCATCCACCACTGGATACAGAAGCTACCGCCGATGCCGAAGAAATTCATGGCCGCGACCGCCTGCCCGGTGATCGCCTTCGGGAAGATCTGCCGCGCGTGCGCCATGCCCATGATGCAGAAACTGCCCGTCAGCCCGAAGCCGAGATAGAGCAACCCGACCAGGGCCAGCGGCGGGCGGGCGATCAGGCCGAACTGACAGAGGGTGAAGAGGGCGGCACTCGTCGCGATCGTGCGTGCAACCCCCCAGCGATCGGTCAGCCAGCCGGAGAGGGCCGAGCCGATGCAGACCCCGCCCGAGAGGAGGAGGAGGATATTGCCAGCCTCGATCGGGCGCAACCCCACGACATCGAAGAGATACGGCCCGCCCCAGAGCCCTTGCACCCCGAGTTGAATCCCGGTGAAGAAGAAGTTGAGCGGCACGATCCGCCAGAAGCGGCGGTCGCGCAGGACCACACGAAAGCCGCCCGCGCTGGTTGTGCCGCCGTACGAGGGAACCGCCGTCGGCGCGTTGCGCGCCCAGCGGGTGATCGCCAATGCACTGATCGCGACCGCGACCGCTGCGCCGACGAAGATCACCCGCCAGCCGACTTGCGCGGTCAGCCAGGCGAGCGGGGTCGCGGCGAAGAGCGCGCCACTCGCGCCGATCCCGACGAGCAGCGCCGACATCGTCGCGACCCGGCGCGACGGGAACCAGGCCCCGAACGTTTTGAACGCACTCGGCAGGATCGCCGCCATCCCGGCCCCGATCAGGGCGCGTCCCAGCGCCAGCGGGCCGAAGCTGGGCGCGATGGCGAATACGAGCGCCCCGATCACCGCGATGGCCATCATCGCCGGGACGACGACCCGCGCGCCCCAGCGGTCGAGTCCGATTCCCAGCGGGATCTGCGCCAGCGCGAACGCCCCGAAGAAGAGGCTGGTCATCAGCCCGAGTTGACCGGCGTCGAGGGTCAGATCGCGCGCCAGATCGCCCGCGATGATCGCGTTGGCGGTGCGGAAGAAGTAGGAGAGGAAGTAGGCGGCGGTGAACAGGAGGAAAATCTGGAGCGGTGTGGGCCTGTAGGCGTTACCGCGCGTGCTCGCCACCGGCGTTGGCGTGATCTCGGTTTGTACGGCCACTTGAACATTCCCCTTCCACCCACACGATTCATCCCCCGGCAACGTAGCATAGTTGATCGGACAGTCGCAATGGAATATCCCCGCGAAGGCAGGGGTTATGCGTGAGTTGCTGCCTGCCCAACCACGCATAAGCCCTGCCCGCTTGCAACTGTATCGCCGCGCATCACGACGTTTGCCGCCACCCCTGGTTATCCTGCCCGCCGCGTGCTAGCTTCTCTATGTATGTGCCGGAAGTGCCGGTCGCACCATCAAACAAGGACAAAGCAGCGCGATGACAGGAACGCCAGACGCCGCGCCGAGCCCCGAGTCGATCCGCCGGCTACGCAAAGAATATGCGCTTGCCGGGCTCAGCGAGGCGGATGCCGCGCCCGATCCGTTCCTCCAATTCCGGCGCTGGTTCGATGAGGCGTTGCAAGCGGAGTTGCGCGAGCCGAACGCGATGACCGTTGCCACCGCCACGCGCGAGGGGATCCCCTCGGCGCGGATCGTCCTGCTGAAGAGTTGGGATGAGCGCGGCTTCGTCTTCTACACCAATTACGAAGGGCAAAAGGGCCGCGAACTCGCCGAGAATCCGGCGGCGGCGCTCGTCTTCTTCTGGCCTGAGATGGAGCGGCAGATCCGGATCGCCGGGGACGTGGTGCAAGTTTCCGCCGAAGAATCCGATCGCTACTTCGCTAGCCGCCCGCTCGGCAGTCGCCTGGGGGCGATCGTCTCGGAGCAGAGCAGCATCATCCCGAATCGCCAGAGTCTGCAAATGCGTTTGCAGCAACTCGAAGTCGAATATCAGGAGACCTTGCCGATCCGTCCGGTGGGGTGGGGCGGTTACCGTGTGACCCCACAGACCGCAGAGTTCTGGCAAGGCCGCCCGAATCGCCTCCACGATCGCCTGCGTTACCGACGTGATGATGCAGGCTCCTGGATCATCGAGCGCTTGGCCCCGTGAGCGGGGGTCCAGTCCTCACCCCACCCCTTTCTCGCAAGTTGCACAGCGGTGTTGTGCAAGTGACCTTGCAGCGATCTCGCCGATTCGCTATCCTACTCGCATGAACTGTTTCGCGCGCTGTGCGCCGGTCGCTGCGGGCCATCACCATCACCGCCATCATGGTCGGTGTGTGGTCGCTTGCGCGCGAATCAGTTGAGTGAGCAGAACTGAGTAGCGCGCGAAAGGCCCCACCGCCATCTGTAGCGGTGGGGCTTTTTGTTGGGCGTGGTTCTTCCCGTTGTTACGGCACCGCGATTGTGGCGTTGGTGCGGTGCGGCGGGAATCAAGGGGAGAGTGTGGTCCGTGATTGAGCGCATCCGGGGCATGGCCGATATCTGGCCCGCCGAGCGCGCCTACCGTGAGGGGCTGATCGCCGAACTGGAGCGTGGCTTCGCGCGGCATGGCTACCGCCCGATCGATACGCCGGTTGTCGAATCGACCGAACTCTTCCTGCGGAAGTCGGGCGAGGAGCGCGCGGCGCAGATGTACGCCTTCGACTATCGCAACCGGCAGATCGCGTTGCGCCCGGAGTTCACCGCCTCGGTCGTGCGCGCGTTCGTGGCGGAAGGACAGGGGCGACCGCTGCCGCAGCGGTACTCCTATTGCGGCCCGGTCTTTCGCTACGAGAAGCCGCAGTCGGGGCGCTCGCGGCAGTTCACCGAGGCGGGCGTGGAATTGCTCGGGGCGCGTGGCCCCGCCGCCGACGCCGAGGTGATCCACCTGGCCCTTTCCAGCCTGGAGCGAGTCGGCCTGACCGATTGCACCCTGCGCCTGGGGCATATCGGCGTGGTCGGTGCGCTGCTGGCCTCGCTCGCCCTCGATGATCGGGTGCGCGACTGGTTCCTCTGGAGTATGGAGCAGTTGCGGACGCGCGGCGACGATGGACTGCACCGCAATCTGCGCGACCTGCTGAATGCCCAACAGGGATTTGGGACGAATGGCACGGCGGAGGCTGCCGTGGCTGGCGCTGCCACGACCGACTTCCCCGATCTCGACGCCCTCGCCCTCGATGGCCTGAGCGAGCGAGAGGCGCGCAGCACCGTCCTCGGTCTGCTGCGTGGCGCGGGGGTCGAACTCGGCGGCAGCACTCGCCCGCCGGAGGAGATCGTCGAGCGCCTGTTGGTCAAGCTGCGCCGACCGCGCGTTGACTTCGACATCGCCCACGCGCTTACCTTCTTGCGCCGCCTGATCACCCTGCGCGGCGAACCGGCCACCGTCCTCGCCGACACCCGCGCCCTGCTCGCCGATTACGGCCTCGATGATGCCCCGGTGCAGGAGCTCGAAGAAGTCCTGGCGCTGTTGAAAGCGTATGGGCATCATCAGCGGATCGTCCTCGATCTCGGCCTTGGGCGTGGGTTGCATTATTACACCGGCGTCCTGTTCGAGGTTCATACCGGCGAGACGAGCGGTCGGGAAGCGCCGATCCAACTCTGTGGTGGGGGACGCTACGACGACTTGGCTCAGATCCTTGGTGCGCGTGCCCCGGTTCCGGCGTGTGGTTTCGCCTGTGGCGTCGAGCGGATCGCCGCCGCGCTGGTGGCGCGCGGCGCACAGGTCGAAGAACCGGCGGCGGTCGATCTCTTCGTCTGCGGTGCCGGGCAAGTCGGGATGGCCGACCTGATCCCGGTCGCGGAGGGGCTGCGTCGTGCGGGCTGGCGGGTGGAGTTGGACCTGCGGGGCCGTCGCCTCGCCGCGAACCTCTCGCACGCCGAGCGTGTGGGCATTCCCGCCGTCGCGATTGTCGGCGAGGCCGAATTGGCCGCGAACGAACTCCTCTGGCGCGATCTCGCCACGCGTGCCGAGCAGCGCTATCCGCTCGACAACCTGCCGCAAGCACCATCCCAGCGGACACGGTCCGTCCGATGATGCCATCCTTCGTATCTCGATCCCGTTCATCGGGACTTCGTCGTTTGTACTTCGTACTTTCAGTGGGGGGGCACCGATGAGTGGCGCGACCGATCTGCTGCGCCTGGCAATTTCCAGTAAGGGCGAGTTCGAGGTCGATACCCGGCGCTTCCTCGATGGCGCAGGTCTGCCCGTGCGCCGCCCGAATCCGCGCCAATACACCGGACGTGTAGGGACTCTTCCGAGCACGGTCGTCCTCTTTCAGCGCACCACCGATATCGTCTCGAAGGTCGCCGATGGCAGCGCCGACGTGGGGATCACCGGCTACGATCTCGTCGCTGAGTACAGCCAAGATGACGACGATCTTCTCCTCCTCCTGCCGAGCCTGGGCTTTCGCTCGGCGCGACTCGTCGCCGCCGTGCCGCAAGCCTGGCTCGACGTGGCGACGATGGAAGATCTGGCCGACCTTTCCTCGGATATCAAGCGACGGGGACGCACGCTGCGCGTGGTGACGAAGTTCCCGAACCTGACGCGCGAGTTCTTCCATCGGCACGGCGTCACCTACTTCACCCTCGTCGGCGCGGATGGGGCGCTCGAAGCGGCCCCGGCGATGGGCTATGGCGACATGATCGTCGATATCACCGAAACCGGCGTGACCCTGCGCGATAATCACCTGAAGATTCTCGACGGCGGCACCGTCCTGCGGTCGCAAGCCTGCCTGATCGGCAATCGCCGCACCCTCGCCGCCAGCGCCAGCAAGCGCGAGGCCATCCGGCACGTCCTCGAACTCTGCGAGGCGCGGCTGCGCGTGCAGGGGTATCACGTCCTCACCGCCAATATCCAGGGTTCATCGTCGGAGGCGGTGGCGGCGCACGTCCTGTCGCATGGCGAGACCTCGGGGATGCAGGGCCCGACGATCGCGCGGGTGTATCCGAAGGAGCCGACTATACGCCCGCTCGGCCTGGACTGGTACGCGGTGACTGTCGTCGTCGAGTCGCCGCTGCTGCTGCGGGCCGTCGATCATCTGCGCGCCTCCGGTGCCTCGGGGATCACCGTCATGCGCCCTGACTATGTTTTCGGTGGGCAATCTGAGTCGTACGAAAAGTTGTTGGTCGAGCTTGGCTTGTCCGAAGCGCGGGAACAGGAAGATGCGGGGTGGAAGTGCGATAGGGGCAGAGGCTAAACCACAGGGACGGGGTTTTACCGCAGAGGCGCAGAGACACGGAGGGCCGCAGAGAGCGGACGGGGGACTAGATTATTAACCACAGAGCACACAGAGCGGGGACAGAAGAAGGACAGAGAAGACGAAAAAGGTTCTACAGGACGGGTATGTCATCAGCCTGGACGGCGGTTTGTGCTGCTGCTGCGTCGTCGTTGATGCTGTGCAACGTCAGAACGGTAGCCTTGAATGTTTCTGTGAGGGTTGATAGAGGGCTCACGGTGTTGCTGTGATCGTCGGGTGAGCTACGCGCGAACGTTTCGGTGGAGGTAACGACTGGTGTCCGATACGCTGCCTACGCGGCTGCCGCCACATGCGGGTTATAGCGCCTATTTCCGGGTGCGCCATTACGAGATGGACGCGCTCGGCCACGTCAATAACGCCGTCTACCTCCACTACCTCGAACAGGCCGCGATCCAGCACTCTGCCGCGATCGGCTATCCTGGTGCGCGCCTGGCTGAACTCGGTGGTTTGTTCATCGCCCGTCGCCACGAGATCGATTATTTGCGCCCTGCCGTTGCGGGTGATCTCCTGCAGGTCGTGACCTGGGCTGCCGAGATGACCGGCGCGCGGGCCTTGCGCGAGTATGCGATTATCCGGCGCGATCTCCCGGATGATGGTCACGTCCCGGCCGATAGCGTCCTGGCGGCTGGCGCTGCCTTGCCCGGCGACCTCATCGCGCGGGCGCGCACGGTCTGGGTGTGGGTCGGCGTGTCCGACGGTCGCCCGCGTCGGATCCCGATCGCGCTGCGCGAGTCTTTTCTGGCAACGCAGGCGGATGGCTGAACGGTCATATCCGGTCTGCTAGCTAGCGTTCCGCGCGGATAGCTCTTAGAAAAGCACCCTGCGGAACCTTGACGCTGCCATAGCGGGATGCTATTATTCCCTCCGGTCGGGGAGGTGTGGTGTAGTGGTTAACACGCTGCCCTGTCAAGGCAGAGACCGCGGGTTCGAGCCCCGTCACTTCCGCCAGATAGACGTCGCGCTTGACAGTCCAATGTGAAGAAGGGCGCGAATGTGGGTTGTGGCTTAACGGCCACAATCCACGCGTCTTTAACGTGGATCTCCGCGAAGAGCATCCGCGCCAGGGCGTTCTTCTGCGCCTGGTCCGCCGACGCCCACAGCGTCGGGATGTCGGCCAGCAGCGTGGCGGCCCGCTCAAGGGTGGCCCCGAACTCGTCCTCGGTGCGTAGCGCATCGATCTCCCGCTGCAGCCGCTCGCGGTGCGCTAGATAGTCCGCCTTACTCAATGTCGCCCAATTCGAAGATGACGAGCGCGCTGGCGCGTTGCGTCTCCAGGCGTTTGCGCTGGGCCGTTGTCTCATCGGCGGCGGTGTGCAGGCTTGCTTGTGCGGCCAGGAGCTGCTCGCGGTAGTCCACAGGGATGGTGAAGGTGGCAAGGTGGGCGGCGATCTGCTCCTCGTAGACGCTGAGGAACGTAGACCGCTGGCCACAGCGAGCCGCCTGTCGATCGCGATAGCAGTAAGCCCGCGCTTTGTTGTGGTCTTGATGGATGTGCAGGGTGCCCCCGCAATAATGGCATCGCAGCAGACCCGAGAGCGAGTACACCTGTGCGCCCCGCCGTACCGGGAGCGGATTGCTGGCCCGCCGCTGACGCGATTCCTGTGCGGCTGCAAACAGCGCATCATCGAGCACCGCCTCGTGGGCACCGTCGATCCAGCCGCCCTCCCCATCGGGCAGCTCGCCCAGGTAGAACCGGTTCTGCAGCAGTGGGCGCACCGTGTCCTTGCTGAACGGGTTGCTGCCGCGGTTGCCGGTGGTGCGATAGCCCCGGTCGTTGAGGAGCGTGGCGACCTCGCGTTCGGATTTCCCCTCGGCCGCCGCCTCGAAGGCCAGCAACAGGCCGGGGTAAGTCGCGGGGTCGGGGACGGGGATCCCGCGGCCGTTCTTCTTGACCCCGAAGGGGAGCCAGCCGTTGTAGAGCCCCTGCTTCTTGCGCTCGACCTTCCCCTTCTTCGTCTCCTGGCTGAGGTTGTCGGAGTAGTACTGCGCGAACGCGGCGAGGACCGCGAGGATGACCTGCCCCATCGGGGTGGTGAAGTCGAAGCCCTGCTCCACGACCGAGGCGGCGTTGCCCTGGCGGCATCACGCCGTCCGTCGCGAGTGCTGCCTGACTTTGAATAGACCCTGCCTCCCTTGTCGAGTCTATTGACACGCCTTTACGGCCCTCCTATACTCCCCTAATCTGTTCGGATAAGCCCATCTGGTGGCCACGTCACCCGCGTCGACGCTCCTCGTTACGGTCACCTGGCGACAAACCCCAGTAATCGCGCCGGGATGGCACAGTCATCAAAATTGCTATGTGGCACTCGTTCAGTTCGCGGGGATGCTCACCGCTTGGGCGGTGAGTTGTGGCCGAGAGGGGAAGACCCGCAGGAGGAAGCCTAGGAGAGGCAGGCGTGGGTGTGCGGGAGGGTCGTGGTGATCCCAAATGCGGCATCACCAGCGCGCCGTGTGGTCTCGATTCATCGGTGTGGAGAATTACATTGAAGACGAAAACGCTGCACACGCGCCCGGCCCCGCATTCGTTTCCTTCCATCATCCTCAGCGTCGTACTAGCGCTGACGATCTTTCTCGCCTCCTGCGGCGCGTCCGGCGGTGGAGCGAGTGCCAACGATCCCGCGAATGATTGTGAGAAGGCGAACACCGACCTGAAGGTCGGATTCGACACCTCGCTGACTGGGGGCACGGCCGATCTCGGCGAGGGGCAGCGCAAGGGCTTCAAACTGGCCTTGAAGGAGTACAACGCCAGGGGTGGCTACAAGGGCAAGAAGGTCACCTGCGTGATCCTCGATGACGGTACGAAGCCGGAGAACGGCTCGGCCAACATCACCCGCCTGATCGACCAAGATAAGGTCGTCGGTGTGATCGCCTTCGCCAACACCGGCGTCGCCAACGGCGCGCTCGACAAAGTCCAGCAGAGCCAGGTGCCGCTGATCATCCCGGTCGCGACCGGCTCGGTGCTGACCCAGAAGTTCGCCGACCAGCCGAAGAACTACGTCTTCCGCCTCTCGATGCAGGATATCAAGCAGGTCGCGGTGATGCTGACCTTCCTCGACAAGCAAAACTTCTCGAAGCCGGCGATCATGCACGATGTCACCGGCTACGGCACACTAGGCCGCGACGATATCGTCAAGGGGCTGGCCGAAAAGGGTAAGAAGCCGGTTGAGGTCCAGTCCTTTCAAATCGGTGATACCGACATGACCGGCCAAGTTCAGAAGGCCAAGGCCGCCGGTGCGGATGTGATCATGACCTACGCCCTGGCACCGGAGTTGGCGAACCTCCTCAAGAGCCTCGACCGCATCGGCTGGTACCCGCCGATCGTCGGCTCCTGGACCCTGGCGCAGCCCGACATGGTCAAGTTCGCCACGCCGGACGTGATCAAAAAGTTCAAGATTCACATGGTCCAGTCCTTCACCGTCGACCGAGACGAGGCCTCGAAGGCGTACAACGATAAGGTGGTGAAGGAGTACGGCTCCAACCCCGTGCCGATCACCTCGGCGCAGGCCTATGACGCGGCAAGCATCATGCTTGCCGCGATCGATAAGGTTGGCCCCGACCCCAAGGCGATCCGCGACGCGATTGAGGCGACCGATGGCTTCAAGGGGGTGACGACCGCCCCGGCGAAACCCTACGATCAGAAGAATCACGAAGCTATCGACGTCAAGGACATGTTCATCGCCGTGTTGCAGGACAATGGCAAGGGTACGATCATCCCTGCCAGGGCGAAGTAGTCGTGGGGCGTGGGGCATGTTGGCGTTGGGGTATGACCCACGCCCCACGCTCCCGCCCCGGGGCTGAGCACAGGAGTCGAACATGCTCGCGAGCCTTTGGGGTAGCCTGCTGGGCCTCAACTATCTGCAGGTGCTGATCAGCGGCCTGGCGATCGGCGCGGTCTATGCGCTCGTCGCGCAAGGCTACTACATCACCTACAACACGACCACAACGATGAACTTCGCCCAGGGCGATCTGCTGATGATGGGGGCGATGATTGGGCTGACCGCCTTCACCGGGGCGAC
>JAABUS010006390.1_pt1 | contig 14363 bp, 8 predicted proteins | sample 5560161 | NCBI WGS metagenome assembly JAABUS01 (sample SAMN10711885, study PRJNA513376) | rock metagenome | isolation source: Antarctica rocks | place: Antarctica: Victoria Land, Trio Nunatak nord | collected 2016-01-04 | reverse complement strand
GCTCCCGCGCAGACCTTAACTCTAACTTAAAAATCTTGGCGCCAAGATTTGCCAAGATTTGCCAAGGCTGCAAAATGCGCATTTTGCACCGATTAAGTAGCGATTTTGTAGAACTGTTTTTCCGGACTTACCGATGAAATAATAAAGTATAATAATTATAAACTTTAAAGAATAAAGTTACGGAGTATTTTTAAAACGTTACTAAATACTAAATTAAATAATATAATAAAATATATAAACTATAAAGTTATAAAATTAATAATTTAATTATATTAATAATTAAGAACTTAAAGTAAAAGCGCTTAAGTAAGAAATTATTCTATAAGTTTATAAAGCCCTTTAGGATTATTAATAAAATAAAAGTATAAATTTACCGCCTACTACTACTTTCTATATATAGAATTTATAATACCTTTCATATATCGTTATTTAAATTATATTATCTTCGCGATTATATTAATACGGCGGAATCTTTTATATAAACCCCCGAATTTATTAATAATAATAAATTATAGGAGGTAGAAGAGGTAATCGATAAAGTTAAAAATAAAGAAAATATCTAGTATAAAATTAAATAAACTAGTTAAAACGAAGAATATAATTAATAATTATTAGACGAAGAGTTTACTAGTATTAATAAATTAACTAAAGTCTTTAAATAAACGGGTAGTAAATATAAATATATAAATATAATTAAAGAGGTTACCTAGTTATATAAAATAATAAAACGGAGTAAACGGAGCCGATATTAAAAATAAATATTATTACTTTTATATTAATACTTATATAACGGATATTCTCCTTTATATTTATAATTTTATTATACGGTTTTAAAGTATAATTAAATTAAATTTATTATTAAACTATTTATATACGATAGCGATAAGATATTATATTTATAAAAATATTTTTATTTTAGGTATAGTTTATATAAATACCTAGAATATATTATTAAATAATATATTTAGGTAAATTTAGTCAACGCCGATTTAAAAAAAAAAATTTAATATCGCTATTATATTATATAAAAAATTTAGTTATTATTAGAATTATTAAAAGAAAATATAACCTCTTTAATATAGTTCTTAAGAATATTATCTTCCTTAGGGCTCTTTAGGTCCCGTTTATATTAATAGAAACTCTCGACTTCTTTTTCGAGAATTTTATTTATCGCTTTTAATTCCTTAATACGCTAGTTCGCCGCCGTTAATTAATTCTATAAATTAACGATTATAGTAGAGGTTTACCTACTAGTTATTATTATTTTATTATATATTTTATACTACTAGGTAATTTCTTTATTTATTAATTTATATTTACGTTTTTCTTTAAAAGTTTTATTACTAATACGGGTATATTAATATATAAACCTCTTTACCTTCCTTCGGAAAGATTTAAGGATTTATTATTATTAATATATATTATTTTAGAATTTACGGTTATAGTTTACCTTTATATAACGGTCGATTCCGTAGCGATTAATATAATAAAGTATATAAAGAGGGGACGTACCTCGAATATAATTATTATTAAACTAGTAGAAATAGACCCGGTAAAGGAGTTATAAAGTATAATAAATTATTATTATAATTAATACTACGTAGTCGCGCTAATAACGGATTAATTATATTTACTAGTATATTTATAGCTAAAATAATTAATATAAATAAATTAATATTATCGGTAAATAAAAGCCACTTATAAAGTTAGAAGAAAACTATATATAATAAGAGTATTATTTATATATTAGTTATAATACTAGAACGCTATTATAGAGCTAGAGTAATAATATATAAAAAAGACTAAAGAAGTTACGAAAAGAGAAAATAAATAAACGAGCGAGTTTATTTTAATAATAAACCGTCGCGCTAAATATTTTATCGTTATAATATATTAATACGCGCCTCCGCTCCGTTACCTCGTTTTTATTAATAGATATAATCGTTATTATAGTAGTTATATTATTACTAATCTCCGGGTATAATATTAAAGTTATACTATTTATATATAATATCTTATTACTAGTATTTTTTATAGTATAATAAAAGTATATAATAAAGGTAACTATCGTTATTCTATTACTAGTACTATAAATACTATAGGAATAATTTAATATACTATATTTACTATAAGTACTACAAGCGCTATAAGAACGATAGTATATACTATTTCGCTCCGTTACTATTATATATAATAGTACTATAGGGACGAAAGAAATATTATTTAATTAACTACTATTACTATATATTAATACTATAGAGATAACTTTATAAATATATTATTTATTTATTATTAATACTATTATATAATAGAGATAGTTTAGTAGTATTACTTTTCCGTTATTAATATTATATAATAATATTATAGGAAATAGTTTCGTACTCATTATTCCGCGACTAGTACTATATATTAGTATTATAGGACCGATAATATAAATTTAAAAACTCTTTTCCCTAATTTCTCTTAGGGGGTTTAAAGGTTTTTTAATAAATTTTATAATTTAATTAAATATTATTCCGTAACTAGTATTATAGGTATTAAAAGATTAGATACGTAACCTTATATTTAAATTACTATATAATAACGCCGTTATACTAGATAATTTTTTTCTCTTATTTCTCTTAGAGGGTTTAAAGATTTTTTAATAAATATTTTTTAATTAAAATATTTAAATACCTAGGGACTAGGGCCTAAAGAGGGAGGTAATTATAAAATAATAATATATTATATATACCTACGCCCCGTTAAAGATATTAATATATTATATATATTTACGCCCCGCTACCTCTATAATATTATTATTTATCGATATAGGGTTCTAGTCTTAATATCGCGGGGTTCTAACTCTTAATAATTTTATATCGAGTTAATATTCCCCCGTTTTATTAGAATTCTTAGAGATTAATTTTATTATTAAATCTAGGATTTAAAAACTATTTAATAATAAACCCCGTAATTATTTTATATTTTTTATATTATTATTAAACTACTAGCTCTACGCTAGCGGTCTTAAATATTATAAATAGAGATTTATTTATAACGAATAAAAAGGGGCTTTATAAATAGGGTATAAATTAATACAGAAAATTTTATATAGGTTTTATATATACGTACCCTAGGAATAGTATAAATTAGAAGGTTTTTTTAAGGAGACTATAAATTATATAAATATTTATTCGGGGTTTTTTTATTTACTTTTTATTATATAATCCCGCGTATTTACTTCGTAAAACGTATATATTATTACCGATATTTAATAATTTTAATAGATTTATAAAATCTAATATTACGTAACCTAGATCGTATTATATTATATATTATTTATATTTATTCCTATCGCCTCTATAATCTCTTTATAGAGATAACGACTCTCTAGTTTATTTATAATCGAAAAGAGTAATTATAGATTCTTTAATTCTCAAAATAGTATTATTTATTATTAACGAATATTTAGGACGGGATCTTTAATAATTAAATAATTTAATTAACGAGTTTTATTAGCGAGTTAGTTCGTATACTATTACCGGTATAAATCTATTATTTATATTATATATACCTCGTTTACGTTCGCCCTAGATAATTATAAATTAATAATTAAATAATTTTTATTCTCTAGCGGTACTCCTAGAGCTAGTACTATAACTAGTATTAAATTATTAATATTAACTCTTCCGCTTATCTCCGTCCCTTAGTATTATTCTATAGTAGTAGGAGTTAGAGACGTTAATTTAGTTTAATTAAAAAAATTACGACCGTTATATTCCTATTTATTTTTATATATCGTTATCGTTAATTCTACCCCTCCCTCCCTCCTTTCTCTTTATTAACGTCGTTACCGCCTACGTTATTATTATTATAGAGTTCTTTTTTAAATTTATAAATATCGTTATCGCCTTTATCTCGGATTACGCCCGGTTAATAAAACGCGCCCGCCCCGATAAAAAATCTTTACCTACTATCCTCTAGGTACCTAACTATATCGTTATTTAACGATAGTATTTTTTCGTCCCTACTACCGAGTTAATCGAGTATAGCCGGGCGGAATATTAAGGGCGACGACGACGTAACCTAATAGAAGAGTAAAGAGCGGGGACTATAAAGGGATAAGGGTGAACCGATAGTAAAGTAAATCGGTAGTAAAGTAGATAATTATAGCGTTAGGCCTAAGATTAGGCGACAGCTAGAACTATATATAAATAATAGTAAAAACAATAATCTAGAGCCCCTGTTTTACCTTACTTCCAGCTTTAACTGAACTCTTACCCCATAGCGGATTTCCCCTATGGCGACGCGTATGCTTTATAGTAACGCATCTCCGGCTGTTACTATAAGCGACACGTATTAATATCGGGAGATGCCTAGCCTGGGGCCATGCAGGAAGCTACTGCGCACCACTTGATAGTGCCGCTGGAGCATAAAAGCGTCCGATGATTGCTCTATTGTGGGCAGCAACATTAGAGTTCCATACCTATGCATACGGGCGTTGAGCCATCTTTTTGTGATGCTTGCTGCAGGCCTTGGCTAAATCCGTCGAGCGTCTTCAGTAAGGGTGCTGGAACCTGTGGAAGTTCCCAATTGGGATACCGATGTCGAGCAAGGATGTGATCGAGAATGGTGGGATGATCGATAGCCAACTATGGTGATCTGTCATACTAAAGACTTAAGATCCGCTTTCCCGTGCCAATTGATCGTAGTCGGTGTGACGAGAGGATGCCGTTGAAATATGGATTCCTCTATGGCCGCTCGAGCCCTGCAGGAAACATGTCTCAAAGTTGTTTGATTATCTGAGCTGCGCCTGAAGATAAGATAAGGTATGTAGCATTATCAGATAATTAGTAGTATGTACTTGGGTATCCCTATGTTGTAATGCACCGCATCTCCCTTCTCGCGGACAAATACAGGATATTTACAACCGCTCTGCATAGACACTGCTTTCGCTGTGAGTGACGCCGAAATCATACGGGTATCCAGGCTCACATGCACAAGACAAAGAGAACCAACATTTCCCCATCCACACCACAGTATTCAGCCTTGTCCATACACAATTTTCCACCCGCATCGTGTGCTGCTGTCTCCAACGAAGAGAGAGATCACATCAGGAGAGCGATCAAGGGCGCGAACATCATTCCCACTAGGAAGGTCGATTGCAGTGTAACGTGATTTGCCGCCGATTTGGGGCTTGCTGCTGCTGTAGAGGAGGTGGTAGATGATGACCCGGTGGAGGAGGTAGGTGCCGTTGTCGACGTCGTGGACCCAGAGGACGTCGCGGTTGAGCCAACTGAAGAGATGCCCGTAGAGGCGCCGGTAGAGGTTGCAGAAGATGTCATTGAAGAGGAAGTGGAGGTCAGGTTCAAGGCTGCTATTCCCTTGGCGTAGTACATTCCAGACACCGTCGAGTCGTTATTCCCGTTGCATTTCGTATCTGCTCCGATCAACGCGGGTGAGCCTCCGGAGCCCAGCTTCTGGTACGCAGCCTGGCCATTCGAATCGACCAGAACATAGGCTTGACTCAGGTCCGGAGGGTTCTCTGCCCAATTTTGAGGTTGGTTGAGGCCTGAAAGCTCTTCACTTGGGAGACTTGTGTTCCACCATTTGCCGTTTGAGCCGTCTGTGATGCTGGCCGAGGCGTTGCCGATGCATCGCCACAACTCGGGCATCCCGCCATTATTTGGGAGGGTCGACTTGGAGGCTATGAGACCGCAGAGGCAGACACTGGTATCTATGTAGGAAGGGATGGAGGTGTTCATAGCGGTAGACATGATGAGGAACGTTTGGATGCTAAGACTGTAGGAATTCTGTATATATGCTCGATGACAGAGTCTGAGTAGTTGACTTTATACACGAAAAGTTGGCAGTGAAATAGCAGACCTTGTTTTCCATGGATCGGGCATGGTGAGGAGATCTGCCGTACGCGCGCCAACTCACTCGTATAAAGTCCGGCCGATGCCCAGTCGCTGGAACATGAAGTACGCGTAATTGTACCACAAGTATGGCATTTGATAAACGGAGCTTGTGTGACCGGTCATGTGTGAGCTTCCAGGCGTCTTCCATCCGTGTCTCGCGCTGGTTAGTTCTATGTCAACCTCCTGAATCCGCGCATTCGCTCAAGAGAAATCATACTGCAGCTATCCAAGATTGGGCCGCAAACTCGAGAATCGCAAGAGCTCATGCCACGAATCATTGCGCCAGCGGACTCATAGCAGTAAAATGTAATTCCTGCTAGTCGTAGAAGTATCTGCCACGTCGTCTTGCATTTGGGCCGACGCTATGCGTCTTCTTTCCGAGACCCATGCCTAAGCAGAATTCGCATCTCTTGTACAACAACGCAGAATCTTGTCTACGACCGAACCAAAACATACTGTCATCCCAGCAAAAATGTCTGACGTGTCCCGCAAGGAAATCTTAACCCGTATGCTTCCTCTAGCAGTTCCTTAGGGGTTCACTAGCTAACGAGCTCGAAAGAGGATATCACTCCCAACTCTGCCAAATCCACCCAGCAGAAGCTGAAGGAGAGCATGTATAAGAACGCGGATGGGACTTCACGGTAGAGCTCGTGGTTTCCCATAATTTTGCCTAACCTGATACATTGAGCAGCGGCGCTCAGCCCAAATCAACCAAGTCTACCGCTCAACAGTTGAAGGACAAGAGCCAGCGTATGACGAAGTAATGAGGGTTGTGTAGGTGCTGCTGAGACTGCTTAGGTCTTGAGGAGGCGAAGGAGATCGGGCAGAGTATTTGCCATATGGCAAGATACTGAGTAGGGGCTAAGTACAGTGGAATGGATAATTCCAGTAGGAGCTTACTCTTAGACTAAAGTACATCTCAAAACTGTGCTCCAGTGAAGCTAAATACAGACTCTGGTGCTTTCCTGACCAACCATCTCCTTTCACCGTTTCCTGTGAATGCGGAACTCGATTTCATTCCCTTCTACTTCTTCAACCAACATCGACCCTGCCATGGCCCAGTAGTCAATCACTACCTTGCGAACGAACCCCCTCCATTAATCAGAATGTCTCTATTGGGTAGAGATGCATGTTTAACAAAAGGTATATGACATTGATGATCAAGATTTGTAGTCACCTCCACAATCACCAACTCTGCTGAGTACCAATCTCACGATCTATCGCCGTGCCGAAATAAAAGAATCTATCGACCAGCCGTGCCAAAGATGGATCCAACTGAAATAGCTCACCTTATTATCGACCAGCTCTACACAGCAGATGGTCCCGCCGACATCCCTAGCATATCGTTGGCGAATCTCAAGGCTCTCAGACTGAATTGCAAAAACTTTCGCCGTTCTCGTCTCAAATTACCACTGCAAACACCTCTGGCTATACATGGACGAGGATAGCTTCGCAGAGTTGACGGCGCTTTCCGAGCATGCAACCCACTGGCATATTCCAGACACTCTCAAGATCTTCCCTAAATTGCTGTCCGTAGATCTACTCGTCAAAGATGATTACGAGAGAAAAACATGAATGCCTTTACTTTCAGTGGGAAGGGTCAACAGCAGTGGGGTTTTGATGGTGATGGGAATCGAAGCCTGTCGCGAGAGCAGCTAGACTGTGGCTTCGCGAAGTACATGGCCTACTATGGCAGATAACTCAATTTTCGACACCAAGCCGAAGAAACGCTGCAAGCTGTCCTTACCGAGTCCTCAGATTTGGGCTGGTTGTCAGTTGGCTTTGCTGATGAAGTTTTCCAGTATGGGACAAAGCCTTGCGAACCATCGAAGTTAGCCACTATTGCTCGCAAAACTCTTCTGACTCGAAGGTTGGAAGTCGGCTGTCCATGATGCGGATGATGCCATTGCAATGAGCGAGAACATTTATACTACCCTAGACTTGGGCAACCTCGATGGTGTCTACGACGGTGAATTTCCTGACTTTAGTTCACACGATCGTGTCTTTGCAAAGGCCGCCCTTGAAAATTTTAAAAATTTGGACCTGAAGCTAAACAGCAAAGACCTTTGGTCTTTCAACCAGATCTTGGACGACGGATATTGTACGCGTTCCTTAAAATGGGCTGCTGGATTCCATACTCTCGATATTGGAGACGATGTACAGAGGAGCTTTTGCGTTAGCTTGGAGCATGTCTTTGGCACGGAAAATTGGCCCAAACTGACACAGCTAACGCTCCACTGGTTTTGCGTAGACACTGAGGAGCTCACAGAACTGATCAAGCGACTCCAGGCATTACTTGAGACCTTCAATCTAAACTACGTGCTCCTTTGCACGGGGTCGTGGAATCGGGTGTAATCGAGTGTGAGGGATGTCCAGCAGACCGGTGCATTAAAAGAATTCGTGCCACACTAATTAAGTACGGACGGAAAGCGATGAAGATTTGTTCACGTGGGACTGTGATCTAGTCTTGCACCGAAAGCTCAACAACTTCATATTTGACGGGTGATCACGGTCGACCGATCTTCCTAAAGGACTTACTAAACAAGGACAATGCTCAAAATAGAATTCAATTGAGATAGAACTTTAAACCTTGCTCATCGAACTGTGCCGCATAATTCCTTCTCGCCGTCAATCCAGCTTCAAGAAATGCAAATGCATACATGAAGTATTGCGAGCTACACACGCGTCGGTCCTTGCGAATCTAAAACCTTTAGCCAGATCTGCATCCAGCCTCTCTTCAACTCTTCCCTGCCATTGCATTTCTGGAACGACAAGGAGGAAAGAGATGACCGTCAAGCCGTCGAGCTAATGTTAATGCCACTCACACAGAGTAGTTCAAACGCACATCACTCATCCCCCAGCAACACCTCCACAAATCCATCCAACTCCACCATCCTAAATCGCTCCCCCCACTTTTGCCTAAACTCTTTCTTCCTATAAGCCATAGACGTATTATGCCTAAAGCTCGCCAACTCAACCTTCCACCCCTTCCCCAGCGCCCTCTCCACCATCTTCAAAAACCCGCCCGAATACTCAGCCTCAGCCGCGTCTCCGGTGGCAAGTACCATAGTCGCAGGCTCGCTAGCATCAACCACACTCTCCATCATTTTCAGATGCAGAATCTCGTCGACAGCTTGCTCTACCCACTTCTCTGGCGCATGCTGCACAGCATTGGCTGCGGTCGTCTCTGAGCCGCTGCCTGTGCCTGTACCAGTACCAGTACCGTTGTTGTAGATTTTGTATTTGATTTGACGAGGGGTCAATTCTTTCGCTTTGTGGACGCGGTCGAGGATGGAGGTCTCGTAGCCGATGGCTTTGGCTTCTTGCATTTCGGCAAAGTTGTCAGAGCCGACGACGATCCGTTTCGCTGTGGGCCGGCCGCGCTCGAGGATTAGAGAGAGGGCGTGGAAGGAGATGGGTTGGCGGCGCATGCGGAGGGAGGCCCGTTGGCCACGTGAGAGTTTGAGTGCGTCGTGGAAGCCGATCATTATCTGTATATTTTGTTAGAAGGGAAATTGAGGCCGGGCAGGTTCGGGAAGAAGGGATCGCACATTTGATGCGTCCACGAAGACATGGATGCCGTCCTCTGCGGCATCCGTATTCGTATTGCCATTTTGTATAAAGGAAATTTTGAGATATTGTCTCTCATCTATGAACGTCTCAAAGAGCAACGCGATCAATGTTGCTTTCTTTGCAGCTGCTGCTGCGTATGCGCTCTCTCGCGGCGGCTTGAGTATTTGAGTTGGTGGTTTAGCTGGTTGAGGAGTGACGGGTTCCTGAGACGCGACTGGCCACTTCTTCAGGTCGATCGAATCCTGCAGCTTATAGATCTTACCAGAGCGGAGACGGCTGACTATGTCCTCAGGGTTGCATTTAGTCGGTGTATCTCCATGTATTATTTCATAAATGACACCCTTGGAATCTGGAGTTCGTGGTGCTTTGGTTTTCTTATCAGACTCATTCTCGCTACCAATGGCTACTGCTGCACCATTCGTGGTGCCTGCTGCTAGAGCTTCACGTCTCTGTTTCCTCCTTGCCTTCTTCATTTGCTGTTTATTTAGGCCTGACAGGTATTGCGAGTTCTCGACCTCATCGTTGTCGGCGAGATCTCCACCTTCGAGCTCGTCTCGCCACTTGACTACCTTGAGGGGCGCTTGCTCATAGCTGCCAGTATTTTCCGAATCTTTGATGACTTCAAATTTGGGTCTGGGGGAAATGGTAGGTGGTGGTACATTCAATGGCTGCCCCAGATACTGCCAGAGCTTCTTGAAGTCTCCTAGCTGTGTTCCTTGCTCCAATCCGTAACCTTTTCTGTCCGAATATATGAAATCTCGTCGTTGTGATTCTCTTGATATCGTCTTGTCTTCTGTAAAGTCTTCACATCCAACGGCAAGGGAGTCCAGGAGGTGCAGGACTGGGGTAAAGTCCCAATGATCCTCCTCCGATATTCTGGAACTCATGCGATTTTAGCATGGAGCACCAGCTCCCCACTCTGCAGGTATGATATCGTGCTCAGTGTCTTCTATGAGAATGGGCATAATGAGGCATACAAACCTATAAGGATACCGAAGTCGGTTATGGCGATATGAAGCTCTAGATAATGAGGCGAAAGTCCATTGCTCATAGACCTCGACTCGAGTGCGGATCTATTCCGGCGTTTTGTGGCAGCATCTCTTGGCGAGGCTATGAGCTTCGGCCAATACTTATATTTTGAAGTGTTGAATGTGATATGCGGAGCTTTGGTCTATTATGTACGCCATAGATAATCTACCTAGGTCGAGACATTGCCGGAAACACCTCCAACGCCACTGCTAAAGGAGTATTCATATATATCAGGTAGTGGCATCACTTCTTGGCTTTCCGGCCAGCAACACCACCAGCGAATCTTCCAAGATTGCCCAGGCTAGATTTTGGTTTATGCAAAGGGCCGCTCGGTGGTGGCATCCCTCGCGTGTTACTACCAGCACTCGCAGGCCTGAGAGGCTGCTTCGGCACATCTTGCAACGCCTTTTGCTTGCTGTCCTCAACTATCGCATTGGGCGCTGGCGTACGATCGTCAATCTGACTCTGCATTCTATGAGCCCTCCTTGCTTTCTCCTGAACACTCTTGAACTTCTCAAGCAATTCCGCCCACTTGATAGCCCCTTCTTCGCGCGGCTTGAGGCGATTAGGCCGATCGAAAGTAGCTGTGGGCGTTTGAGGATTGCTAACCAACTTAGCTTCCGTGCTCTTTTGTTGGGCGTGGGATACGTACGTTCGGGGTGCGATATGGAGGTAGCCTATAGCACTGACGCTGTTCAAGCGGTTTTTCAGTGCTGCAAATGCAGAAGACTGGGGAAGTAGCATAAGTAATCCGTATAGACATTTGTATAGATGTGGGTATCTCTCTGGTTCAAGTAGCTGGAGGCGAAGATCTGAAAGATGTCAGCGTGTCTTTTCTTGCCTTGCGTGATCTACCCACAAGTGAAGACAGGTGATTCCAGAAGTTGCACTAGCTTATCGATCTGGATGAGCATATTTACAGTCATCTCCAGCTCCGCACTAATCCCATTAGCTCCTATTTCTTTTTGCCAGGGATTGCTACTCACAAGATCTGGAGTAAATTATACGCTTGTTCGTATGCCTGGGCAAGTAGACAAAGTGAGAATGTTGCTACCGAATTATGGCACCACGACCGGAACAAGGCTACGAAGAAGACTTGACCATCCTACATCCATTAGTAGGGATTGGCAATAGAGACACAGCGGATCTCTCACTTTAGTCTCAAGGTTTCGCAATCTTTTGCGCAGCTCTGCAAGTTCCGGCGCCGTGATGAGGTTGTTGTTGAGGTTTTGTACCATGATGCTAGCAAACTCAACATCCTACACGAGATCTTAGTAAGCTAAAGTTCAGAACAACGCAATGGAACTTAGTAACCTCATCTTTCTCCAGACAGTCTGCAAGGGTCCGATAAATCCTTTCTGCGCTCAGGCTAACGCATAATTGTCGAATGATAAGATTCCCTCTCGTTTCCAAAAGCTTTCTATCAGTAGCAAAGAGCTGCAGAAGGTTTACCATGAACGATGTAAAGTATCCATCTTCACTGTTTTTGGATATTTGCGACAGTAGCTGCAGGTCCCGAGTAACCACGTTTTCTGCAGGATCGGACAAGGTCTTGAGTAGTGCGGGAAATGTGCCGTCATTGGTAGCGAGTACTTTCTGGGGTGCCTTCTTGTGCAACATAATGAGCCATCCCAATGCGGCGACCCTCGTAGCCTCGTGTTCGTTTAAGAAGTGCAGGGTGAGAGAACCGACAGCCGCTGTATAATCAAGGTCTGTCACAGGTTTAGGTTGTGTAGGTGAGGATGATGGAGGGGTCAGGGCTGGTGCTTCTTCATCTTTCTTGACTTCACAATCTGCTTCGTTCGCCTGCGGTGGCTTTGGAGTGGGCGTTGAAGAACGTCTCGCCTTCGAGTCGGCTTCTTTGAGCGCACCTGTAGGTTCCTTGAGTGTGCCAGTAGGAATGCGAGAGGGTGGTGGTGGTCGCGTGTTTTCAGGTATGTTCTCATCCGGTAGAGACGCAATATGATCCATCAGAGAATGGTTGACTCGGTTCGCATCTTGTCGCACGAGATCCGAGCCGCTGGCCATTGCAGGGAGGACCTGCGACAGAAGCCGAGGAACGAAGGCCAAGATATCCTCTGGGCAGATCTCAAAGAACGTATCGATCCAGCGTAGTGCGGTCAGCTTCGTTTTATCATCTGCGACCATACGTGAGCGCATGCGGGCAAGAAACTTGAATTGATATTTACCTGAAGCCGGATCGAGGAAAGCTACTAAAATCTCCAATATTCTCGAATGGTCGACCTGCACGTCCTGCCCTGGCACCCAGTCATCGTCTCCTTGTCCGCGTTTCTCGTCTTGAGCCCCTCCATCTTCACCATTGACTATGCCCGACTTTTCGTTCAAGCTTCGATCTGTGCGTATGCTGGCACTATCAGATGAGTCGGAGTCCTTCGCTCGGTCACCACTAGATTCCTTGCGGCTTTCTGCCAGTCCACGTTTTATCCTGGCAACTTTCTTGATTTCATTGAGGAATTGCTCGAGGACCCCTTGTGTTGCGACGTATACATCCTTATTCCCATCGTTGAGAAAATTTATTAGCCCGCCGAGGAAGGCCGGCAGATAGTGCACAAGCTCCAAGTCCGGTATGCTATCTAACAGATTGATCCATAATACAAGAAATGTACGCGTAAAGGGGTTGATGACATATATACGCTCTTTGAGAAGGGGTATGAATCTTGCCAATGAGAAGGCAGTTGGGAGGCTGGTTGATGAGGATGCAATAGAGGCCTTACTCGATTTTGGACTTGAAAGAGCCTCATCAGTCGTCTGTAAGACAGAAACGTAGGTCGAAGCCGATTCCGAAACTATGTCTTTCACAAGTCTGTCAAGTAGTTCCGAACCATTTTTCACCGAAAGCTCCGAATCTGCAGCAAGCTTGTTGACGTTTAGTACAAAGTATAGGACTTCGCTCTGGGCACACGCACCTTGCAGAGTGCGTCGAACACCTCGTTGAAGAACAGCAGTATCTCCCCCTTTGCAACCTTGGCAATGTTATACATGCTCTCGCATGCATAGTATCGCACTCTTGCATCTGGATCTGTGAAACAAGCGAGGACTGGTGGCACGATTGCTTTGAGGTAACGAGCGACATCGTCCTATGCCCCATCAGCTAAATGAATGCTCTTGCCGTCCCCGAGTGAGGACTCACGGAGCCCAACGCAATTGAAGCCGCCGCAAGGCCTATCAACCCTCCGTTCCTAGCATGTGGTTGATGTGTTGCGTAGGCATATTCATTGCAAAGTTGGTCGACGATCTTGGCTATTTTGTCATACTCGCGGTTCGCAGTGGATTCTCGGACAATCCTCTCCAACCTGTTTTGGCAGACTTTAGCTGTGTACTCGGTCTCGTGTTGTGCCGGGGGTCTGACTCGAGGGCACCCTGTTTTCTTTTGTCATAGAGCTTGTCATTTAGTAGACGCTGCACGGCGGGATCCATTGCAAGGAATTGATCTTATAAGGACATTTTTCTTTTTGTTTACAAGGCGCACGAGAAAGTAGCAGCCGAGATGCTCACTAGAGCATAAATCCGGGCCAAGTGTAGTCGTCGTAGGTCTATGGCTTATGATATAGCACCTCTGTCTGTACAAGCAACAACAAGATAGCATGGATTGGTAAAGTAACCCACGGAGTGAAGCGGTTGAGGTACTACATGTCGCGAACATACCTTACCGAGCTTACCTACAAACAATCGCCAAATGTTTCCTCAATGGCAACACGCGCGGGGTGGTCCCGCTGATTTTAGCGTATGCAAAAAGCTGTAGAATCCTTGGCATTTAATTTTTTTTCTTTTCCCCACCACAGCTATACTACCCAGTACCAGCTCTATAAATAAATATTCTAAGATAACTAATGTTAT
>JAABUS010006389.1_pt1 | contig 14365 bp, 18 predicted proteins | sample 5560161 | NCBI WGS metagenome assembly JAABUS01 (sample SAMN10711885, study PRJNA513376) | rock metagenome | isolation source: Antarctica rocks | place: Antarctica: Victoria Land, Trio Nunatak nord | collected 2016-01-04 | reverse complement strand
AGTTCTGTTGATGAAGCGCCAAGCGCCAGCACGACGCCGATTTCGTCACAGTGATTAAGCAGGGTTTCGGGCGTCATATCGTGGCTTGCTCCCTTCCAGAATTAGTTTGATTACTTGCGGCCACAAAGCAGATAGCGTTATCAACGGTCTTCGCTGCATAACCGTCGTGCCGCCCTTTTGCTTTACCGCTTAAAGAATCAACTTGCGCGATCACGGCATGACGCGGAAAGCCAGCGCCGATACAGGCCATTGAATAACTAATATCAGCGCGACTTCTATCGCCGCCCTTCTCTGCTAAATGCTGCTCGTAGCTCGGCCATGCGCCCGGTAGCTTTGTGTTTACGGGAAGAGTAACCGGCACTTTCTTTTCTTTCGGTACGGCAAGGAATCCGGCGCGCTCTAATTCGAGCGGAGAAACGAAACGGGCGGGCGCGGTGTAAACAAGGCGCACGCGCGGGAAGCTCCCGAACGCTTGCCGGTACTTCTCTTTTGCGTTAAAGCATCCCGGCAGACGAAGCGAGTTATAAGCACCGCCGTTCGCACCCGCGCCTGCATCTTTGAATTTTCGCAAAAGACGCTCGCGTACATCCTTGCGTGCGTCGTCGGTCATATCCGGCGGCAGGGCCAGCCATGCTTGAAAGTTATCCGGCGAGGTTTCGACGGCGAGAAAAGCAAAGGGCAGAAGGCACGTCAGTACATCGCGTGCGCAGTCGTCAACCTGAATAAGCGCGCCGCCCCATGCCCGAAGCGTGACGCTCTGCGAAAGCCGTTCGCTTCGCTCGACGTAGCCCGCAACGCGCGCCGAAAGCATATCGGCCTGCACTTCTTCACTTCCAACGCATTCAGCTTGCCCGCCAACGGGAACGCAGCCAAGAAAAACAACTTTGAACCGATCCGCGCCGACGCTTTGCATAGCCTCGACGGTGAGCCGCGCTTCGTCTGCCGGAATTGTGCATTTTTCGGACAAAACTTTTGGCGCAAGTGCTAAATTCCCTGAACAATTTTGCATTTCGTCAGAATTTAGATAGGCGGTGCAACGTCCTACTAAATCCGGCGCGGAAGCGGCAGAAACGACGGGCGGGCACACTATTTCATCAAGCCAAGCGGCTGATTTTTCGCCGATGTTGTCCTTACTTAACACAGGAGGGGGAGAGAAAGAACGACGCGGGCGCGGCGCGCCTTCGGTTCGGGGCGTGTCTGTCCACTCGGTTTCGACAAGGGCGTGAAGCTTGGCGCGCACGATCTCTTTTTCGTCTTCGCTCAAAGCACGTTCGTCGGCAAGTTCCCGCGTTGCCCGCACGCATCGCTTCAATTTTCTTTCGATGGATACAAACGGGTCGGCTGTGCTTACTGTGGCCGCGCCGTCTGTTTTCTCTGGCGTGATGTCGCTTGACGTTTCCGGCTCCGTCCAATCCGGCGCATATACGCATTCGGGCTTTGCGATGAATTCACGCAGAGACTTTTCGACGGCCAGCGCCGCGCGTTTGACCGGGACGCCACGCTTCATTTCGCCGCGCATCAACTTCAGCGAGAAGTTTAGAAAGTCAGTCAAGCGGTCTGTGTATGTAGTCGCCAGCCGCTTGCTTCGGCTTTCTCTTTTCTCGCGCTCGAAAAAATTAAGATGGTTACGACATTGGCGCTCATGGATGACACGCTTAAAGCGTTCTCGCCATGCGCGGCCTAGCCTCTGCTCGATCTTCTTTCTTTCTTCTTTCGGCAGCTCGTAGGACAAAACTTCGCGGCGATAGGTCAACTCCGCAACATAATCAGGGCAGAAGAACCGGCGCAGCTCGCCCGACTCCGTGCCATTCTTTTCTGCCTGAATTTCGGCGCGCCGGGCGAGTTCGATTAAGGTGAGATACATACGCAGCGCTTCGTCTTCAAATGGAAAGTCGCTGCCGTCCGGCATCTTCGGCTTCGTTCTTTCAAGCGTCGCGGCAAGGATGCCGACAAGCTCGCTGGTGTATTTGCGCGCCTTGACGGTTTCCTTGTCGGCGGGCGTAAAGTTCCACTCGACACGCTTTTCGGCGGGCGTCTCGAACGGATCGCTTTCAAGTTCAAAGTCCCGCTCCGTCGCAACAAAAGGCGGCTTTTCAAATATACCTTGGTGTGCGCTCATCGGTTTGCGCCTCCCGTCTGAAGCTGCGCAACGCATCGCCCGCATAAAAACTTACGAACAGCCCGCCCGTTTCGTGTGGTAACGCTTGCCGATAATCTTCCCTTTCGCGGCGCTTCGTTTCGGCATCGGTTGCAAATGGCTTTTGTCATGATGCCCTCCGCGATCCGCGCAACACTTCGGCGGCTTCGTAACGTTCAAAGGTTTCGGCGTTTCGGCGCAAAGCATCGTGTGCGCCCGCTGGATACGTGAGACGGCGCGGCGGCCTGCTTTGTCGGATGGGTTCAATTGTCTTGCTATTTCGGGCGGGAATGTTTAAGATTCGCATTGTTCGTACCTTTCGTTAAAGTCAATCCACGTTAAAAAACTAAGAAGGTCTAAAGCGCGATCAACGCTTTGGCCTTCGCTTGTCTAGTTATCAAAGCAGAAAGCCTCTGGACTTGGGCGACGACTCCCAGAATCCAAAGGCTTTCTTTTGAATCGCTCTCTGCGGCGGGCGCGCGAGCGAAACTAAACTATTTGCGGCTGTCGTCGGTGCCGGTAAAGCATTGGCTCTTGCTGGCTACCTATTGACGAGCGGCGATAGTGCTTGAAAAAGCTGTCAAGCTACCGTAGAATGCAAATCCGCTCGCGTCGGCTTTGGCTGGCAAGAGTTTTCAAAAAGACTAAGACCGTCGCTAACTTGTCTAGGGCTGGCGACGGTTTTTAGTGTAAACCCAAAAACGCAAAAAAGCAACCTTATTTTACCCGCATCTTACTGTATACAAAAGGGATACATAAAAGTTGTAGAATTATGCATCCTTTTTGTAAGTCGAATATCTTAGGCCGTACCTTTGGAGCTGGCTTTTCAAAGTAGCGACGGGCATTTTTAGTTCGTTTGCGGCTTCCGTCAGCGTTGGCCTTCTGCCGTAATTCTTTTTCCTGAAGCCAGCGACGGCGCGCCGGATCATCTGCTCTATTTTACTTTTATCCCATGTAGCTGGCCGCCCCTTGCTGATGGGCAAATGCACGTGGTCGAGCCTGCTTAGTGCGTTTACGAAGTATTCATCGGGCTTCTTTTCCTTTGCAAATTTTTTTTTGAGATTAGACCAACTTTCTCGAAGGTCAATCTTTGCTGTGAGCTGCTCGTCGTTGCCTACAGCCAACGACATTGTTTTAGCTTCCGCATAAATAATTGCTTTTTTGAATACCTTGTTTATAGCCGCTTCAACTTCCACATTTAATCCCATGACCATGTAAACCGTAGCATATTGAACAAGGGTGGACAGGACAGTTTCACGAGCGGTTTTTTGATCCAAATCAAAACGAGACCTCGCCCCATCTGTGCGTTTAAGATAAATCGAGTCAAGGCAACCTTCAAACTCTTTGAAGAAGTCGGCAACTGATGCTTTTAAGTGATACGTGAGTGAAGCCTTGCCATGTTCGGTTTCAATATCGGGTATTACTACTGTATGAGATTTCCCCTCATTTGTTGACTGTGTTTGCCCTCGCGCTTTCGCGGGGAAATTAAGAATGTAGTCGCATATCTCGGCTATCAAAGCCTCCCTCTCTTCAGCATTTTCAATGTCTGTCTTGTTCTTAGACATGGCCTTTCCCTGTAAGCCTTTCCTGTTTTGTATTCGGCTCGCCAATCGCACAGGGAGCGATTCTGTCCTTGCGCTAGCTACACGCGAGTAAGACGAGCCGAAATTGTTAGCAATTCTTAGCAATTCACCTATGACTTAACGTGTCACGTCATACTGTCATAGCTTCTTTATGTAAGCTTCCAAGTCTTCACGTTTCACTCTCCAACCTCTGCCGATGATCCGCGCTTTCAACTTCTTCTCTTCAATGGCAAACCGTAAGTGACCGCGCGAGAGGCCGGACAACTGCGCCGCTTCGACGAGTGACAGCGTAAACTTCTCCGATACGCGCACGCCGCCATGCGCTTGAGATTGTGCCATCCCGCGCGATTGCAGCCCTTCCAACGCTTCGATGAGCCGCGCGCCGAGTGGCGCTAAGTCTTGCCCTTGAAGCGCCTCTCGTGGCGACTGATTCAGCGATGCGTCCGAAAGGCGCGCAATGCTTCGCGGCTCCGCTTCGTGGCTTTCGCGGCTAATGCGTTCGACGGCATGAACGGGCGCGCGGCGGGCGTCAATCGTCGCTTTCAGCTTGCGCAGTTCGGATTCATCGAACACGGCAATGTCGCCCGTCTTGCCCTTTTCTTTACGCGCGCCGATGTTGCCTTGCTTGACGTGATATTCAAGCGCGCGGGGCGTGATGCCAAGATATTCAGCCGCTTCTTTTTTGTTCATAGATGCTTATGGCTCATAAGCGGAAATTTATTGTTACGCGCGTAAGTTTCGCGGCTTTCGTGGTTTGAAAATAATTGATTATTCAAAAGAATCAACCGGCGCTTTCCTTGCTCTTTCTTTGCTTTCGCTCACGCGCACGGGCGTGATGAGGTTATGACGCTACCATGAGGTTATGTCTTTCAGCCTCGCGCACATGGGCGTCATACTGCCTTTCATTGCCCGCCGCTGCCATTATTACCGCGCGCCGTGATGTAACGCTCGACGGTGTTAGAAAGACGCTCCACAGTGGACGCAAGCACAGTCTGCTGCATTGCTAATGCTTCGAGCCGCGCGTCATGGCTTTGTGCAAGCGTGACAAGATTCTGCGTGATCGCAAGTAAGGTCTGCGCCGTTTCTTCCGTGCGCGTAATCCGCACGCCGTCCGCTGCCTGAATATCCACAAGGCCGCTTAATTCTTCGCGGATAAGTTGCCGGATAGCTTGCGCTTCTTCGTCGCTCATTTCTTGCCTTTCTTCTTCGCAGATGTGCCATTGCTGGCCTTTGCGGATGTTGTGGCTGCTTTCTTTGCTGTGGACGGCTTGCCGGGTGGTCTGCCTGCTTTGCCGTAAGTTTTCACGGTAGCTAACGCGCTTTCCTGAATTGCGTAATCACGACCAACTTTTTGCGCGGATAGCTTCTCTTCGTCAATAAGTTGCCGCACACGTCGCACGCTAACGCCTAACGCGTTTGCCGCTTCACTTGTGTTTAGTAGCTTCATGACCGCGCATTATTGCATGAAAAATAAATCTTCCGCAAGAGGAAAATAAGGCTTGACACCTAACTACCGTGTGCGGTATATTCTCACTTGTCAGCGACACTATACGAAACGGAGATAAAAACCTTATGTTCATCCTGAAATCACAAGCGACAATCGCAAAGGCAATCGAACGCGCACGCACGATCAAGCCGCATGTCCGCGCCGTCAAGTTCGGGCGCTACGAAGTATCGGGCAGCACGGGCGGCTACTATACCGTGACGTGCTTCCGCAATCGCGGGCAGAAGGTAATTGATTGCACATGCAAGGCCGGGCAAGCTGGCCGTCCGTGCTTCCACAGCGCGGCGGCTGTCGGGCTTCATTCGTACATGGCGACAACACCACTCGCACATTAAACGGAGTGTTGCAAATTTCTGAACGTCCAGAATTTCGCAACATTTCATAGACACGAAAAAGGCTAGGGAAGCGCGCAAACACTTCTCTAGCCTCCAACCTTCAACCTTCCAAAATTAGAAAGGCATCAGTCATGCAAAAGAAAGATACCACAGCGCGCAAAACAAGCGCGACAAGCAAGGCGAAGACTATTCGACAACGCGCGCAGGCAATCATCGCAAACAAGCGCCGCTATGATTCAGACACGCGCGAAGCCATCTTTTACGCGCTTGCGAAGAAGCACGCCGACCTTGCAGAGTATGTGAAGCGTGCCGAACGCGGCGAGACAATCCTTGACATTACTGCGCCGCCCGCGTCGGAGTTTTCAACACTTGCCCGCGAAGAGAATATTAGACGGCGCGGCTTTCCGCTTGACTACGAACGCGAGGCGGCGCAGATAGCTTCCTATCTTGAAAGCGAAGAGACGCCGCAGGCCGTCAAAGACTTGATCGAGTATTATGTGATGGAGTTGGGCAGCTCGACGAATGTCGGCGTGTGGACGCCCGCCGTGTTGCGCGCTGCCTATCCGATCATGCGCTACCGTGACGGCGCGTCCGACGGCGCGCGTGTGCTTCTCGGCATCGCCATTGATGCCATTACAAGCGAAGATGAGCGCGAACGTTTGCGCGCAATATGGCACGCGACACGCGAGAAGTTAGACGCACAGACGGCGCAGAAAGCGAGGCTGCGTAATGACTAAGAAACAAACATCACGCAAGAGCACGAAGGCAAACACCGTCGGTGATATGACGCTCGAAGAATTCACGCGCAATGTTCAAATCATCGGCATCGAAACGGCGCAGGAAATCTTCCGGCTCGTCACGTCAACGGATTGGCCGATGGCTAAGATTCATCGTCGCGTTATGGCGCGCATGGACAAAGAGGCTGCCGTGCGTCGTGCGCGGGCGCTTAAAGGGAAGTAGCAAAGGCAATTTCTTGAGAGAGGCAAAAGAGGCGATGCTTTCGGGCTTCGCCTTTTTCATTTTCAGTATTGTTAGATTGAAACTTGTACCATGGGGGTTTGATTTACCATCTGGTTATGTTTTCATTTTCAGCGTGGTTAGATTGAAACCTAAGAAATACGCCACAATCGAAGGCAAAGGAAAGGCGGCTGGAGTCTCACGTCTCCAGCCGCCTCTTCTCACAATTTTCATCGTGAGGCGCGTCGAACGTCCTCACTACATCCGACGCTAGACAGATGCGTTAGCACCCATCCGAGTGTTGCGCATCTTACATGCGGCGGTGTGCAATGGTCAAACAATTTCAAGCGCGTGTCCGATAATACGCATTATGTTCGACCATCTTGAAATGGGGCGTGGATTATCGGACGTGAACGCAAGATGCTGTATGTCTGCTTTGCCGCGTAAAGTATGATTCGTTTCCATTGGTGACACTTTTTCAAAATGGTCTGCGCACACCACATCTTGTTGTCTCACCATGTTAGCGATTAGCGCGGCGTGCGCCGCCGAAAGATCATGTGGCATAAGCTAAAAATCCCAATTCTTCTGTGCCGCGCGCACGGTCTTGACGATTAGTTTTTGACCCTCGCGTCCACGCAAGGCCGCGCGCCCCATCCCTTCCGCGTCCACACTGAACTCAATAACGATGGGGCGCGCTTCATCCGTGTTTGTACTCTCCCTCGAAGGCGTTAAAGGGGAAGCTGAAACCGTGCCACCCTGCGCGAACTGCTGTTGCTTATTCTGGATTCGCGCGCCCTGCGGAGCCAGCATGTACGTGTCGTCTACACCACGATCAAAGCCGGGAATAATTCCGCCCTGCGCAAACAATCTTTCATGCTCACGCGGCGGCAGAAATCTCTCGCCCGGTTTGACTTTAATGAGTTGCAATGTGTTCCAATCTCTGACGGTACCGCCTCTCGCAAACTCCGGCACAAGCTGCCGCGTTTTATCCTGCCGCTTCAATTGCCGATCAATTGCCGGGCGCAAATCGTAAGTAATCATCGCGTCAATTTCGCGCACGGTAGCCTCGGCGATGCCGCGCGTCTTTTTGTCTTTAATCTGCGAGACTTGCGAGAGATAATTACTACGAATAACACCGGCCTGCGTGAGCGCGGAAGAGCCGTCTAATTTATTCGCTGTAACTTGCCGGATAATCTCCGTGATCTGCGACTTTGAATCGAGTAGGATTTTCGTGCGAGTTTCTTCGTCTTTTCGCCGCGCTTTGTTTTTGCCAATGATGAGCGCACCAACAAGCAGAGCGCCCCCAACGGCTGCCGTGATCGGATTAGAGAACAGTCCCGCAAGCAATGGACTCGCCAGCGCGCCACCCGCGCCGAATAGGGCAGGGGCAGCCGTCAATCCGATTCCCAACAATCCACCGCCGACGCCGCCGATGATTGAGCCAAGTCCGCCGCCGCCAATTTTCGCGCCGAAACCAACACCGAGAAGCGGCAGCATTGAAGCGAGCGCGCCGCCTGATCCTGCTTTTGCACCGAAACCCAGACCACCAAGTAATTGTCCACTACCAAAAAGCGAACCTAAGCCTGTCTTACCAAGTGGGCTACCAATTGAACGTAAGAAGTCCATGCTTGACATGGCGGGGCTGCTTAATGAAGCCGGAGCCGTGATGCCGGACGCTAAGGCGATTTCAGGACTTTTGATTAGGTCGAATAAAGTTTTGGTGTTTGGAAGTCCGAAACCTAAGTTGCCACCGACGCGCCCGCCGCCCGTGAGTGCGTTCGTTAGAGCATTTGCGATAGGCGGATCGCCAACGCCCGCGACAGCCGTTCCGCTGCCACTTTTACCGCCTTTACCGAATAATTTCAGAACGCCGCCGAGTAGCCCGCCAAGCCCGCCACCGCCTTGCCCGCCTACTCCTGCACTACCAGAATTCACTCCCGCGCCGGTCAGCACTTTATAAATGCGCGACTGAACCATATCCTTAAACATGCCAAGCATCATCTGGCCGAAGTCGCGCCGGATAGTAGCGAACGCCGCCCGCGGCCCCTTCGTCAACAAGGCTATACCCGCATCACCGATGATACTGGCGATGCCTTTGGAAACGTCTCTGAATTGCTGTTCGAGTTCTTTGGCGCTGTCTTTTCCTGAACTGATGGCCGCCTTTCTGAGTATCGCGGTTTGCGCGGCCTGTTCCGACTGGATGAAGGCGCGTATTTCTTCGGGCATCTTCGGCAATTCTTTAAGCGGCTTTAAGAATAATTGCGAAGCGCCGCCCAGCCCTTCGGCATTGGTCACCAGATCAGCGAAGCCACCGTTTACATCAACAACAATCTGTCCGGTGTCACGCAGGATTTTATTCGTCTTGTCCCATACACCAAAGATGGCAACTGAATCATCTTTTGTCTTGCTGAGTGAGTTCGTGGCTTTCGCCCAGTCTGGCACTACGAACGGATCACGCCCGCCGTAATCTTCGCGTGCGTGTGGACGCTGTAACATTTTGTTTTTGAAATAGATGTTGTCGCTTGCGGTTGGTGCTCCCATATCACCGCCGACCACTTGCACAGGCATCGGGTTGGCCGACGAGACAAACGCCATACCATTAACGGAAAATGCACCGCCCGCGCCTAAAGCATTACGCGCCGCGGGGCCGAATTCCCATTGTTGAATACGCCCATCTTTGTTCACATCCCAACCGGGATTGTTCTTATAGCCCTTTGAGCCTTGCTTCCAAAAGACAGAGTTAGAATCAAGCGAGGCGCTGCCATGCCCGACTGTGGCGTAAAGAACAGACTGATCTATCGGCGCGCCGGATTTGTAGAACTTACTGAGCCGTTCATCCAAGTAGCGGAAAATGTAGTCGAGTTGCTGCGTGCCTGACATCTCGCGCAAAGCTGCGGTGGTCGTTCCAGCCGCCTGCGCTTCCTTTGTGCCGAGCTGCATCAAGCCCGTATAGCCAAACTTATTTTGCACGCGCGTATTGAAACTACTTTCGTTCGCAAAGACGTTCAGCATGTCGTTGGGATTGATGCCGCGCTTAGCACTCTCTTCAGCTAGTTTCTTGACGAACGCCGGATCACTCACAATCAGAGATTTGAGCTTCGCATAATTTCCCGCTTGACGTTTGGACAATCCGATCTCCAACCCTTCTGCAATCCACTGTCCGAGTTGGATAGCCTTTTTCGAGGGCGAGCCGAAATCCCAGACGGCGTTGAGGCCAGAGAAAATCCCTGCGCCTAAATCACCTGCGGCTGCGGTGGCTGACCCCACACCGCCTTTGATCGTGTCCGTGAGTGAGCCGACAATGTTTGCCGCAGCACCCTGTGCTTTCGATGCTGCCGATCCATCGAAGAGTGAACCGAAGAAATTCTTAACGGCCGCCTGCCCTGCCATCGGACTCGTCAATTGATCTTCGATGAAGGCTTCCGAGGTCATGATCTTGCCGCCCGCACCGGCCACTGTCGGGCCGAAGGTCGAACCCGCTGCCGTGATGCCTCTTTCTCTCCCGTGCAGGCGGTTGATCTGCTGGATGTAAACGCTCTCCGGCGTCGGCATCCCGAACGCATCGCCGCCGACAATGGCGTTGGCGGCCGCAATCCGCTTCGCGTCGTCGAAGGAAGCCTGCGCGCCTAAGATCGTGCCCGAAGCCGCGGCCATCGCGCCGCCGCGCTCTTTCTCCATCTGCCGGATCATTAGTTCGACGGCGGGGCCAGCAATGAGGCGACCCTGTTGCATCAATTTGTCGAGTTCCTTTATTTCGACGCCAAGCCCGCGCGCCATAAAGCCCATCGCGCCGGGAATAGCTTCGGAAAGCTGTTGGCGCATTTCTTCCGCAGAAATTTTGCCCTTACCGAGCATCTGCGTGATCGCAACGACGGCGTTCTGCACTTTGTCGAAGTTGCCAGATGAGAACGCGGCGTCGCCGATGCCGGTCAGATAACCTTTAATCTTCTGCGAAGTAACACCAACAGCTAAAAGTTGCTGCGAATATTGAAGTAGTTCGGTGGTTTGAAACGGCGACTTCTGGCCGAAATCAGCCATCTCTTTAAGAAACGCCGAAGCTTTTTCCGCGTCGCCGAGAATACTTGTAAAGCCGATCTTGGCGATCTGCATTGAGTCCGCGAAGGAAAGGCCGTCCGCTGCCATCTCCTTGACTTTACCAAAGAGGAAACTTGTACCGGAAGAAAGGAGCGTGCCCGCCGCGCCGCCAAGCATTCCGCCCACGCCGGAGCCTTGATTGATACCGATACCGGATGAGAACCCCTTTGAAAAGTCCTGCGAGAAACTCTTTTTTATTCCGCCCGCCACCGCGCGCGCGTGTTGCTCAAGCCCGTCTAAATGTCGCGTTCCTTCCTGCCGAAGCTTCGCAAAGTCTTTTGAGGTGTCTTGACCTGTTCGCGCGAAAACCTTGCTAATGCCCGACGCGGCACGTCCTGCTTCGCGCATCTGCACGTCCGCTAAAGTCTTGGCGGTGCGTTCCTGTATTTTCGATTGCTGTTCGGAGTATCGCACGGTTTGTGCATTGATCTTTTCCACTTCACGGGCAGCACGCACGGCGGATTGCGTTTGCGCTGTGACTGATTGCTCAAAGACTCGCTGCATTGATTTCGGCAACTGCGCAAACGCGGCCTGTTGTTTTAGCGCGGACGCGAAAGCACGCTTGTCCATCGCAGAAAGCTGGCTTTCAAGCTCCTTGCCGCCCTTTTTAACTCCGTCAGTATCAAGACCGGTCTTGATTTTTACTTCGTATTGTTTCGAGAGGGACATTCCTATTTCTCCACATTCAGCAAACGGATGCATTCTTCTTCGGCGGCATTAGGATCAAGAGTTAGTTCCATCCGGCAATGCTCGCAAGCCGATGTGCAAACGCACGGCGGGTCATCTACAATCACGCTACCGTTCACAGTGATTGTGAACAGGTTGACGGGCAAATCTCTGACGCTCGCCACCGCGCGCGCAAACCGCTTTAAGTTTTCTTGCGCTTCTTCGCGTTCATTGCTGACATCGAATTGCAACTCGCGTCCGCACTTCGGGCACTTTTGAACGGCAACTTCGACACCTGCCGGGATAGCTTGTCCGAGCATAGGAGCGCAGACCATGCACGCTCCTATGCGGCGTAGTGCCCGTTTCAATTGTCGCTTTTCTCTTAGCTTCATTCCTATGCTCCAAAATGTTCGGCTACTAGACTCTGGCGCGCATTGTATTTTCACTCATTGCTTTATGGTCACAACCTTCGATGCGGCACTCATAAGGCTTTCGAGGCTGTCCTATGCGCATCGTCGCGTCGTCCGAGACTTCCTAACACATAAGAAAGCTAACGCTCTGGCCGTGAAGCCTTGTTTTGCATTTTACGCACCTAAAAAAAAGAGGTATGCGTAAACTTAACCTAAAGTATGCGTAGAATCACGCCCGTGTGTTACATCTAGTTTCTTGTGGTCTACGTTGCAGACTCATGCGCCGCGCCCTTTCCTGAAAAGCATTTATCTATTGCCGCTTCCAACTCCGGCGTAATTAGCTGTTGGACAGGCCCGCCGCGCGCTTGCGCTTCACTCATACATGCTTCCAGAGCGATCAATTCATCATCGGCAAGGAGCGTTAAGTCATACTCTTCGGCCATGCGCGTAACCGCCGCGTCTTCTGCCCGCTGCTCTAATCGCTCAATTCTCGTTTGCATATTCATCGCGTTCGTTCTCCCGGCGGAATTGCTTACTCGCGTTGTCCACGATCCTGCAACCTTCATCGTAAGCAGCGCCATAGAGTTTGCGCCCGCGTTCCTCCAGCCGCGAAAAGAACCAAGTGGACGTACGCTTGTGGTCTTCTTCCTGCATTCGATCATGCCCGCGCAAAACTAAATCCAACATCGCGCGATTTATCTCGCGGAGCGCTTCGCGCTCCGGCGCGCCATAGCCTCGCACATCGGTTTTCACTTCGCGGCCACAAATGCACATCCAGATGAGCGTGTCGGCTACCGAAAACTTTCCATCGAAGCCGATTGAACGTTCCCATTCATGCTGCGCCACGTCCACGTATTGACGCTCTGCGCATTGAGGGCAGTAGTCACCATCCCACCACTGATAACTGAAATCTGGCGACCATGAAACAATGCCCGCTTGGTGTTCTAATTTACTTATACGTTGCTCTAAGCCCATCGTTTGCCTTTGCCTTTCTCTTGCTCCGGTAATAATTCTTCCAACCTCTCTATGCGCTCTTGCAAGTCCATCAACTCGATTGCGCTCACGCTCTGGTCAAGGATCGTTTTAGCTGCCGCCACACGCGAAGACGCGGGCGCGTGCTGATCTACGGCGATACTCACCAACACACGCGCGGCTGTGGTCGCGTGCTTCTGAAGTTGCGCGATTGCGGTTTCCACAAGCTGCCGCCGCGCTTGCCTGTAACGCGCTTGAAAGTTCGCGTCCTGCATGAAGCGCCACATCGTTGCTTTGGATATGCCAGCGGCCCTGTATGCCGCTTCTATCGTGCCGTTATCCAGCAATGCGAGGAGCGCCGTTTCCTGCTTTGGCGTAAGTTTTTCGGCGGAAGGGTTCATTATGTTTAAGTTCGTTTCATACGCACGACTGATACCTTTAATTTTGCCATCCATTTAGTCCATTTGTGGCAACTCGTTTCCAAAACGCTCGGGCGTGGTTGCTCTGCTTCTCTCAAGAATCGTCATCGCAAGCTCCATCGGTGCTGAAACGGCGCGCGGGATAAGAAAATCGTCGTTCGATAAAAACTTCCGATCTTCACGAAGTAGCTGGCTGCGCTCTTGGCTCGCGGCAAAGTAGCGCCTTCTTAACTCAATAATTCGCTGCGCAGCACGGCTGATCGCTTCGTCTGTTTGTGTGGTTAAAGCGTCGTGCTCTTTGATTAGTTTCGCTTGCTCGCTTTCCAACACGGCAATGCGCGCGGCTTCGCTCGCTTGTTTTTCAGCGTTCTGCGCAACAAACAATTTCTCGCCAAGCCCGGAAAGCTCGTCGGTGATTGATTCGACGGTTGCGGCAAGCGCCGATACTCGATTCTGCGCCGCTGTAATTTGCGAATCTTCGCCCGTGCCGGGAACATATTTGCGCCGGGCAGCGTCAAGCGTGGCGCGTGCCGTATCCACTTCGGCTGTAATGGTTACGCGGCGAGCTTCTAAACGCTCGATCTGTTGGGCGAGCGCTGTTGATTCGGTCTGCTGTTGATTCTTCATTTTTTTACCTTTACGCGCGTAAGATTCGCGCCTTACGCGGCCTCTTTTTTGATTGCCTGCTCTGCTTCATGTTGCCGCTTACTCGCTTCGTAGTGGTAAAGCGCGAGTTTTGACGCTGGAGAGATTTCGCCAAAAGCTCGCGGATTGCTTTTCCTCATCTCGATCAAGCGTTCGTAGAAACCTAATCGAACGAAACCTTGTGTTGTTGATGGTGCGTTTGTTTTCATGCTGCCACCTCTTGCGCTTCCATGTACGCGGCGACAATCTCTAGCCCGCCGAAAACTTTGGCGACGGCAAGCAAGCCCGCATCACAAGCGGCGATCTTTGCCAGCTCCGGGTCAACTCCATCGGCAACGGTGACAAGTTTCTTTTGTGCTTTGAAAAAGGCGCGTCCGAGATCGGATAGACTGCCCTCGTCTTCGATAGCTTGTGCCTCTTCGCGCTCGTAAACGAGTTCGATCAATTCGCTTTTATGCTCGCGCAAAAGTTCGGTTAATTCCGGCGTGAGAGTGCCGCGCGGCGCGTCCAAAGAAAGTTCTGTTGATGAAGCGCCAAGCGCCAGCACGACGCCGATTTCGTCACAGTGATTAAGCAGGGTTTCGGGCGTCATATCGTGGCTTGCTCCCTTCCAGAATTAGTTTGATTACTTGCGGCCACAAA
>JAABUS010006388.1_pt1 | contig 14366 bp, 11 predicted proteins | sample 5560161 | NCBI WGS metagenome assembly JAABUS01 (sample SAMN10711885, study PRJNA513376) | rock metagenome | isolation source: Antarctica rocks | place: Antarctica: Victoria Land, Trio Nunatak nord | collected 2016-01-04 | reverse complement strand
CATGCTATCAGAACAAAAACAGGGCAAACCAGGATTGCACGGTCTGTTTAGCCTGACACGCACTAGCCAGCTGCTGTCGATATGCAGATGACACGGACATTCTATGCCGAAGCTGCCATCACAAAAGAAAATACAGCAGCTGAGCAGGCAGAGCAGACGATTGATGCTACCAGACGCACCAACGAATTCAACGACCTCCTCGAAGTGCACCTCCCAGCTGACAACTTTGCTTGGGTTGTAGACACTGTGCAGCCTGTCCTTAGACTGTCCCTTGTGCCGCCCATCCTCACTGCCCTGGAGCAGCGGTCAGCACAAGGTGTCAGTGATGCATGCAATAAGCGTAAAAGGTCAGGCTGTACAGCTTGATATCCTTGCAGCGGGTGAACACAAGGTGTCGTCCCATCTCAGACGTACAGCATTGCAAAAGCGTAGGCACCTTGTGCTTAGCTGAAAGCTGATCTTGTCCAGCTGGCGAGCTTCCAGCCAAGGTGGAGACACTCTGCAGAGGGAGACCCTGCATAGCAAGCTATCATTGTCAGGCAGATTCAGCAGGAAGCTGCCATCCAGCAGTCACTATAGCAGCTTCCTTCAGCAAACGACAGACTGCTGTCGTCTACAAAACGTATGCAGTGCAATTTGCTGAACAAGACCAGTGCAGCAAAGCCAACGCAAATGTGAAAGTGGTGCGCGACATCAAAATAGGACCCGCTGATGTGAGTGCACGCCTGAGAGGCTTTAACACAGAACAAAGGAAGGTTTGGCAACACCTGGCTGTCTTGCAGCTCACATGAACCTTCTTGAGCAGCCCCCATGCTCTTGCCACCATGCAGTTCCATCTGAGCCCTGCTTCAAGCACACGCGCCATGTCGGAGGGCGCAAACAACCTTCCAGGGACATACGTGTTGCTCGCTTTTCAAACTACCTTATGTCTTTGTCAACAGCAGATGCTTTTGATGCTTCCACATCCCATGTTTCAATGAGCTCTGATGCCAGGCTGCGTGCTCTGCCACATGATCTGTGATGCAGGCTTCTTACGCACAGCACAAGCATCTCCTTGCGCGCCAGGCTGACAGGCACCTTCAACCGGACCAGCAGGTCAAGCGTATCCAGCTCGAACTCTGTACTCCGGCTAGCACGCAGCCAAGAGGCCAGCTTACGGACCAACTGGTGTTCCAGGCACAGTCTGACAACGGCTTCAACGGAACAACACCGCGCCAACTGCACGAAGGTATGCTGTGCAACGGCATCTCTGCAACGCGACAGAGCTTGAACGAGGCCTTGTTCGTGCTTGCTGTCAACCTGAGCACTGCGAACGTCAACCGTAAAGCAATGTTGTAAGCCGGGTTCACGAAGTTGTGACACAGCTTGGGAGTATTTAGACAGTGTCAATGGATCAGACTGCATTTCGACGTGCTTCAGATTGTCAGGCCACAGTGTACATTGCCATCTGCTTTGGCAATATCGAAGCATACATAGCTTTGCCACAAGTTGGTTTCGGAGCCAACTTCAAATTCTCTCATGAGGAGCAGGAGGCTGAGGTCAAGCTTTCAACGCTCAACGTCAATGGCATAATCGATTAGGTTCCTATGTCAGACTGGTCGCCGAGTGAGAGTGTTGTCATCTGTCCCTTTCTGCCAAGAGAGGATCTATAGCTACTGCACGATCTCAAGTCACTTACGTTTATTGCCTTGTCCAATTTTGTGGTACTGAGTCCACGATCAAATTGAGCTTTTGCCTGGCAAAAAACCATGCCTTGCATATCCCAGGTAACCTTTTGTGAATAGCTCTGGCTGTCAACGCCAGGTTTGATCTGTGATGTCTGTATAACTGCAGCTCCCTGGAGCCATCGTCGAGCTCATTCTGGGTGAGCTTTCAGCGGGTGATATAGCGCAATTTCGGCTCACTTGCGTCGCATGGCGAGATTTGCGTCCTGCTCGCGACTTCCGACACCGTGTGACACTCGGTATTTTGCCTGGCTGGAAGAAGTATGCAGCTCAGCTCCGGAGACTCTGCCCCAACATCACTGTCGTGATACATTGTAACGGACTCCAGAACCTGGCACAATTACTGCAAAGTCCTGAGTGCGACATCATAAGCTGCTTTCCACAGGGCTTGTCGATCATGCCGCAGTGGACCATGCAGACTGGTACGTATGTACAGAACACTTCTGGCAGGGCCTTGCAAGAGCTTCAAGAGTTAGCTGTCATAGCTGAACACTCAGACCCTCTTGCAAAACCTCACTTGGAGCTGGGCCTTTGCACAAAGTCCAATCAAGTGGTCTTGCCCTTGGTGCAAGCTGCACTGTTTGGCATGAAGAGTATGATAAGAGAGATAAGAGAGCAGCAGCAGTTCATTGCCACCTTAGAAGTACTGTCTCCCCTGGAAAACTTGAAAGTTTTGGCCACATCCTTGCCAGGCCGGCCAAGGGAGCCAGACATTTTCCAGAAAGCCATATGTCTTGCACCCAACCTGGAGATTTTGCAACTCTATATGCAGACGCACAATGCGACGGTATCTGCCTTGCGTTTCTTGACAGTGTTGGCTGAACTACCAAAGGTGACCTCTTTGAGGCTAGTCACCAACGGCACTGCAGCCTGCTTACTGCCAAGCTATCTGATGCACATCACATGTCTTGAGCTTGGTCGTCAAGTGTACTTTAGGCAGGTGCCACCAAAGCTGCGCGAGTTGTGCTTGGAGGGTTTGGATCTTGACTACCTAGGGTATGATGTCATGATGTCTGTGCTGACGCAAGCCATCACACCTGTTAGCTTGACTCTGAGTTCGTTTGCCCTAGCAGCAATGCTCTTCCTCCCAGGAAACCTGCAGAAGCTCTCTGTGCAGTATTTGCTTCATGTTCACTTTAGTGATATAGTGCGCTCACATGCCTTACACACTGGTCTGGCAAGGCTTGCAAGTCTGAGGGTTCTATGCATTGCTGATTTTCTCTCCGAAAATCTGGTATATTTTCTGTCAGGGACAGTTTTTCCTGAATTGCATACGCTGGGATTTTATTTGGACTCCCAGCCAAACACTGCCTACTACTCCTTAGACAGAGCCTCTGGTCGCAGCATTTTGCGACCCGCTTCCAGTGTGGACAGGCTTGTGACTGTTTTCCCCAATCTGCAGCGCTTGAAGGTATCATGTGTGGGCTTAGATGCCAGGATTGTGAGGTTTGATTGTGCTTGGATTAAATGGACTTTCGTGCAGCTGAGAAGCATCAGTTGCTACAGCACGCATGTCAGGGTGCAGTTCATGAATCTTGCAGAACATATTTATGTGACCTACAAAGTTTGAACCGAGGTCATCATGGCTTTTCAGATTGTCGAGCTCATAAACATCGTAAGCTGATCAGAAAAGCGCTGTTGACCTTGAGCAGGTAGCGTGTGTCAATGAGTCAAATCTTCTAGATTGCAATCTTTGCTCAGTGTAGACTACTTTAGCCATAGTGGTGCACATGGTATTGTACACTCCTTGAAACTGATGTACTGGGCTTTGAGACAAGTATGCCATCAGTGATGCTTGATTACAGCGGGCTGTGCTGCTTTGTATATGGTGTGTGAAAGGACTCATAGTTTGTGTGTATATTAGAACACACAGTTTTTATTAAAGTGTTTGTATTCCAATGGGAAGCAGACTGCATCAAGACTGGAGTCTGTGTCATGACTATTGCATCATGCGCATGCGCATTGCAGCATGCTAGCGAGGTCCTTGTTGTTTAGCAATCCTCATGTTTGTGTATTTTCTGACGCCTGTGAGTTGTGAGCACCTGAGCACTGCAAACGGACTTTTGTGCTTTCAAGCCAGGATGTATGATGAGTCACATCTGGCTCCAGACCCCAGACTGTAAGTTACAAAATGAAAATGGATGACTCTAGCAGCCTATGATTGTTATCTGTTGGTGTGTTGCAAGCGGTGAGAGGCTTGGAATATGGTCAGGCTCACTCCTTTACGCTGTTTGTCCAACAGGTCGGGTACAGAAGTCAATGCCGGTGTGGAATAGCTGGACCAAAGCTTGCGAGCCAGGACAGAAGTGATGTGATGACCTGCCGCACCTAAAGTGAGAGGTCAAGGCTGGCCGCGCCAGAAGCAACTTTAAGCTACGGTTGCAGGGTATAGCCTGCTATGATTCCAACAGACTGAAGTCAGTTGTCAATCGCGTCGTCTAAACTTCCAGTTCCGTTCCCATACTTCACTGCATTGCAACAAAAGAATTCAAACAAAAGAAAAGCAAAGAATACAGGGATACGTAAAACGAAATAATAGCCAATAATGTTTTGTGTTTATTTGCTAGAGGAAAAATGTAATTTTATAAGATATTATTCTTTTATCAATCTTTGGTATCCTAACCTGTCCCAAAGTCCCTTTCTGTCCGTAGGGACAGAAAGGACAGGTGAGTTTTCTTGTATCCCTTCCTGGTATCCCTTCCCTTTAAAAACTACGGACAGGAAGGGACACAAGTTTTCCTTTGGAAAACCTTAAACCTGTTGTCGTGGCCCTTCCTTCAAAAAAAGGTTCGCTTTTTTTGTTGTGTCGTGGCCCTCCCTTCAAATACCATTTTTGTTAGGAAAACCTTCCGTTTTTTTGTTGAACTCTTCGTTTCATCCTTTTTCTTCGAAAAAGGCAGAAAAAGGCAGGGAAGGGACACCCTTTTTGAAAAAGGATGTATACAATATTTTTGTTCTGTATCATTCTAAAAAATTTATAAAATCATCATTGATTTGTGTTGTTTTGTGAGTAAAACAAAAGAATTCAAACAAAAGAAGGCAAAGCCCTTATTTGCCTTCGGCAAATCATTGATTGCGCTTCTTTTGTTTTACTGCGTAAAACAACAGCAATAAGGGCTTTCCTGAAATCTCTTCATTGTTGTTCTTTGAATTTTATAGCAAAAAATATATCATTCATTTGCTGTTCTTTAAATTTGTTGTATAAATAATCCTTTCTAAAAAAGGTTTAAAGCCATGTAAGAAATAGATATAATATAACAAATATGAAAAGGTTATCGATAGTAAAACGACCTGCATTATCTGTAATAAACGATCATCTTATAGACTATCCCACTCCAAGTAATTTAAATATTCGACACGAGAAGTATTCATATATTTACATACAATATTACCGCTATAACTCTAGTGCGCACCAAAGCTCTAGTTGGAGGTAGGCTGGATGGTCACGGAAAACAGACTGCTGTGTTGTCGAAATGCCCTCCGACGATCGACTACTTGAGACCGCCGAAAGGCGCAGTACTCATCTGGGGTCGGATTGCTCCCCTTGACAGCTCGCAGCTAGACAAGACCTGCTTGTGTGTGACCTTGTCAACCTCATAGCGCTTCAGCGCTGTAGGCCAAATCAAATTTCCTCAGTAACAGATCTTCTGAATTCCTTTTGCAGAGTCATTTGACACCAATTGCAACCATCTGGAAACAAACACGGGCATCGGGCTTTGCAGTCAAGCGTTTACTTACATGTACACAATACTGCGAAAAGGCTGATCAGGCTCATGAGCTTGCACCATTGTGGTAGCTATACCAGCCTGGTAGCTGTCGCAAAATAGCTTTGTTGACAATGATGCTAGCAGAAGAGGTTTAACCCTGCGGGCATAACAAAAATAATGCCAGCTAGGGTTTTGAGGTGCCTTGACCTGACCTAGGTCCCTAGGGCTGCGCTGGGGATGGATTTTGAAATACTCGAGAGCATTTCTTAAGGTCTAGAAAAACCTGTTGTCATGCCCATTTTAGAAGAGTTCTAAGGGATAGTTTGGAATCTCACTTTCTCTCTGTGAACAACACTCTCGAGAGCTCAGTCTCTGAAAATCAGGCGAGTAGCTATCTGCTGCTGTTACACCTTGTAAATACCTTCCTTTGGACTCTACCCGTGTGGCACTTGCACAGTGGTAAGGCGTTGCAAAGGCCATGCAGTATTTTGAGTGTGAGCATGCTTGCATATATGTTTATACATGCTAATGCACTGGTGTGGTTATTGCAAATGCCACATACAGTGTGTGCCTGGGTGCTAGCTGTGTGACAGCAGCTAGCCTAACATAACAAAAGCTCCAAGTTAACAACACTTGTAGTGTCGAGTTAGGCAATACACCATTGCTTTCCAGCAATGCAAAGTGAAATACAAATAATCAGATGAGTATTCTATATTATGTTATTTACCTTCTGTGTGAAAATCTGCACAATTGTGAGGTTGCTGTATGGCTCAAGGACCCAACCTATTGAGGCTTAGGGAGTAGGAGAACTGCAGCAGCCACCTTGGTCAGGGGGCAAGGTGAGCCAGTAGTCCTGTACACAGTCAAGAGAGTTGGCAACATTGGCTGATGTGTCCCAAGCAAGCTCATCGCGATAACCTTCCCAGTGGTTCAAGTATTCAACATCACGTTGACGTCCACGCTTAACAACTCTGTGGTCAAGCACTTGCTCTATTGTCCATTCAGGGCAGTCATCAACCTGCTCAGAGGTGGTGAAGGTTGTGTGCGACCCTCACTTCTGTATGGCTTGATGAGGGAGACATGGAACACATTGTGAACCTGATGCATGCAGTCTACAAGATCCAAACAGTAAGCAGTGCTGCTTATACGAGCCAGGAGTTTGGTCCAACCCATCTAGAGGTAAGCTTGCGGGTACCAGTGGTCCTCAAATGCAAGATAGTGGTGGCAAGGAGCACTTCTGCACCAGCGTCACAGACATATGGGACATGCCTTCTGTCATAGTAGTGCTTCTGCCTTTGCTGTGCATTGAGCATGCATGTTTTGGCACGTGCAATTGTGGTTTGCATGGGCTGTGCATAAGCAGCAAAAGCAGGATTTATACTTTGTGAAGGTAGCGTCCTCCCCCTTGCAAGTGAGGCACTCACAGGTGTTCTGGGGTGACGGCCATGGTTGAAGAAGAAGGGAGCGTTCTGCACCAACTCCTGCCGGGCCATGATAGTAAGCTGCGCATACACAAGAAGTTCATCCCAACCAGTTTTGGTGCGAGACACATGCCATGAGATGCACAGGCAATCAGAGAGCGCTTGGATGTACTTGCCAGCATATTCTGGACCTCCGTCAGACATGACACTCAAGGAAGACCATGATTGCAGAAGACATGCTGACTGAATAGGTCAGCCCAAGTCTTTGCAGTGCATTTTAGTGGGGACAATGTGTACATGTTTGGTCAATCTGTCAATCAAGACAAGAATAGCATCATGGCCTGTTTTGGTCTTAGGAAGACCTGTGACAGAGCCAGTAGAGACACTGTCCCAAGGACCATGTGGAATGTGCAAAGGTTCCAATAGACCAAAGGGCTTGACAGGTGAACGCTTGCTGCTTTGGCAGGAGACGCAAGTGCGTATGTAACAACTGATGTCAGAAGACATACCTTGCCACATAAATGACCGCTGCATATTGTGCAGTGTTTTGTTGACGCCAAGATGGCCAGCATAAGGGCTATTGTGGTAGTCCCACAGCAGTGCTGTGCGCACACGGCTGACATCAAGGATCACCTGCCCTTCATATACCATCCAGTTACTTCAAGTCCTGCAGGTCATGGCTGTTAGCAAACCACGCATCAGACTGGTAACCTTGCTTTAGCTTTGCACAGAGGTCAAGCACAGGCTGCTCAGCCACCTCCATGACTTCTCCATGTCTTGAGGAATGACAGTGTCAGCTGCAAGGTCAAAAGGGTTGCTGAGGGTTACAGGAGAGGTTACAGAGGTTACAGGTGGTAAGGTCGAAGAGGTTACACTGTAACAGGGGGCAAAGAGTTTCCCCAGGGTCCAACTTGGGTCTGCAATGCAGGCTCAGGTGGGGTGACAGGTGTAGCAGCAGGTGTAGGTGTGGTCTTTGACCGTATTGTTACACACACCTGAGCTCGCAATGCATGAGCAACAAGTGAAGTAGCAGGGCGGTATGAAGAGTTGCGGCTCAAAGGGTCAGCTACATTGGTCCTGCCTGGTCTGTATTTGCATGTGAAGTTGAAGCGCTGTAGATATTCACTCCAGTGAGTTTGGCGCCTTGACAATGTAGGTTCAGTGTCAAGGAGAGTGTTAGGTTTATGATCAGTGACCAGGTTAAAGGGTCTGCCATCAACATAACACTGGACGGCTTTCAGTGCTTCAATGACAGCAAGTAGGCTTGGATGAGCACAGCACCAAGACCAAACCCAGAAGCATCACACACCTGGTCCAACATGGGATTGCCTTCTGATGTGTTTGGGAGAGCCAAACATGGAGCTGAGGTAAGGGCTGTCTTCAATCCTGCAAAGGCATTCTGGCAAGCAGTATTCCAGTCAAAGGGAGTGTTCTTCTTCAGCAACACAGTCAGTGGCAAGTTGGTGTAGCCCTGTACGTACATGTGAAAGAAATTGGTGAGCTCACTCGAGGCCAAAAGGTTGTGGCATCTCATTGAGATTAGTAGACTCAGGCCAGTAAGCAGCAGCTGCATCTTTTTAGTATCAACGTTGATGCCATCTTTGCTCACAATGTGGCCCAGATAAGGCAGTTTAGTCTGGCCCCATGAGCGTTTTGACTTTTAGATGAGTACAGAGTTCTGCCGCAGTATGTCCATGACAAGTTTGACATGCTCAACATGCAGTTTTACTGCACATCAGCATGCGATCAATGAAGACAGCCTTTCTCAGCTCAGAGAAGTTCTGTTTGCATCCAGCACAATCTTGCATTTTGCAGGTGATTGCTTGCTGACCAACTTGATGCTCTGCGGGCTAGCTGTTCCTGATGACTCACTGCAAAGTTACAGATGGTGAATGCCAAAACAAGGTTTGCTGCACTTGCCTGTACAATGCAGCAGCAATCAAGCAGCATGCCCAAGACGCATTCCTGAAGCACCTGCATCCCGTCAGTGCGTCCACAACCTAGGTTTCTGCAGCCACTCAGATTGTGCTAACCTACTGCTGCCATAGTATGCATCACGCCACTGCATTGCAACTGATGCCATGCTTTGTGCTTGCGTCAGCAGGAAAGGGGACGAGACAGCTGGCAGGCAACAGACAAACAGCAGCCAAAAGCACTGCAGATCACACAGCTGCCGAAATTGCCTTTGTCCTTAGAGCAGATGAGATGCGTCACAGCAAGCAAGAGCTTTAGATAGTTTCCGTGACACCAAGCAGCCAGGACAGATTTTGCAGAGGAATTGATGAGCAATGCACCTATCATACAAGCTGAGATTGCCAGCACCCTGATTTACACAAACAAAGTGGTTGAGGAGTGCACCAATCCGCGTCCTGCATCGTACCTCGCAGAGACAAGAAACAAGCACTGAGTCAGCACACAGGGAACAAAAGCCTTCCGCTATCCAAACCCAAATACAAACTGAGTAGGCAAAGACCCAACAGATTGCACCAGCAGCAGCTATGAGCTGTCTGTTGTGAAAAGATAGAATCTGACTGCAACATCAAGTTCTGAGATGCAAACTGGCATTGTTTAACATCGACACAATGAGTGAGTTTTGAGCTGCACCTGCATGCTGTTGCATTCCTGATGCAACTGTGAAGACTGTTTGCTAGATGTCTGAACACGTAAGCAGCCAGTAAATGCTGCAATTGCAGGACTTGGCTGTGCAAATTGTCATAAGCCCATTCATTGTCAGTCAGCTGCCAAACTGCGCTAGTGCTTGTGCATGTTGCTGGGCGTGGGCCGTCTTGATTTGCAAATTAAAGTGTTTTTTTAAAATCACATGCCCGTAAATTGCAGCCAACACGTTTTTCTTAGTTTAAGCGATGTGTTACCCTGCTTCAATTGATGCCGTTGGTCCTTGCAAGGCCCAATTGGCCATGATCGTCATCGTATGAGCTGTATGTCAATGTGTACAGGCTAAGCTGCGATGTGTCACCACCAAAGAAGCGGCTAGAAGAGCTGAAGTATACAATCTCAACTCAGCTTTGTAATCCCCACAGCCATGATGTCCTTCATATCTTGTAGGTTACATATATACGTCGTGAAAGATCCACAAACTCCACATTAACATGAGCACTGTTGCAAATGATGCCCTTCAACTTGGGAAAGGTCAAATCAATCCAAGCACAGTCAAACTTGATGACCCTGACCTGTACCCTCATTAGGGAAGGAACCATGTGACCACCACCCACACAGGACACTTTCATTTGCTCTAGATTGGGGAAGACAGTCATGAGTGATTTCACTTCAAATGTGGGTTTTAAAATGCCAGACGCTCCATCCAAGGAAAAGTAACCAGTGTTTGCCTGTGAGTCCAAACAAAATCCCAAAGTATGCAGATTTGGGAACACCATCCCTGACAGAAAGATCACTATTGTTTCAGTGAGAAAATCAGCAATACATAAGACCCTCAGGTTTGCAAACCTTGCCATACTAGTGTGCAAAGTCCCAATGCTCTCTCCATGAAGAGCAAGCAAAAACTGTAGAGAGAGCTTCTGCAGATTTGCAGGGAGACAGGGCAGTCAGTGACAGATGAAGTCAGAGTCAAGTTGACAGGTGTGATGGCTTGCTGCATTGCAGACATCATTGCTTCATACCCTAGCCAGTCAAGATCCAGACCCTCCAAGCACAACTCATGCAGCCTTGGTGGCGACTGCCTGAAGTATACTTGATGACCAAGCTCAAGACATGTGACACATGCATCAAGTAGCTTGATGACAAGCAGGCTGCATTGCCTTGAGTGACTAGTCTCACAGAGGTAAGTTTTGGTAGTTCAGCCAATACAGTTAAGAAACGCAAGGCAGACTCAGTTGTGTTGTGCGTTTTCACATACAGTTGCAGGAACTCCAGGTTGGGAGCAAGACGCAAGGCTGCCTGGAAAATGTCTGGCTCCCTTGGCCGGCTGGGCAAGGAGAATGCCAACACACGCAAGCTTTCCAGAGGAAACAGTACTTTCAAGGTTGCAATAAACTGCTGCTGTTCTCTTAGCTCTCGGATTGTGTTTGTCATGCTAAGCATTGCAGCCTCCACAGAAGGCAGGATTACTTGATGGGACCTTGTGCGAAGGCCAAGCTCCAGATGGTTTTTGGTAAGAGGGGCTGCTTGCTCAACTATGGCAGCTAAGTCTTGAAGCTCTCTCAAAGCCCTGTGAGTACTGTCCGGAATGTGTGTGCCAGTCTGCATGCTCCACTGCATCATGATAGATGAGCCCTGTGGAAAGCAACTCACGATGTCGCACTCAGGACTCCGCAGTAGCTGCGCCAGTTTCAGGTATCCATCGGAGACAATCACAACGGTGATCTGGGGGCACACTCGTCTGAGCTGAGCGGCGTGTTGTCCCCATCCAGGTAAATGAGCGAGCGTGACGCGGTGGCTCAAGTCGCGAGCAGGACGAAAGTCTCGCCATGTTACGGAAGTGAGCCGAACTTGCGCAAGATCATCCGCTGAAAGTTCACTAAGAATTTGTTCTATCACGGCTTCTGGGAGCTGCAATCATCACAATACAGATGAGGTCTGGCATGCGACCAATGCGACTGATGAACGGGAAGGAGCTGGCAGAGCTGGTCACCTGGGATATACACGGCATGTTTTTGTCCACCTTCTTCATAAGCACCTCATAGCGCTTCAGCGCTGCAGGCCAATTCACGTCTTTTCAACAATACAGAGCAAACCTACTGAATCTCTCACCGCATCTACGGTGTCTTCTTGACACCAACCGTCTGGAAACAGACTGCTGCTGTATCATATGCTTGTGCGGCAGTATCGATTCGTTAATGCTAACATCTGCAGACAAGCACTGATGTTGCAACAAGGCTGAGGTCGAACCACTGTGATAGGCACATCAGCATGTCACCTGTTACGAGTACCGTGTGCTATAAAGGTGGTGCATTAGGATAGGCAAGTAGTGGTAGAGCTGTACAATCTGTCTGTCAAAAAAACCTCCAGCAAACATGGTGTCTTACGGTGCAGTACTCCAGGCCATCAGGATTGACACAGAGCTTCTGCTCTCCATCTCAAGCCAGACTACACAAAGGCAACAAACACAGAAGCTGACTGCTTTTTCAAAACCTGAGCATAAAGAGGTTGCTGCCCTTGACTGTGAGGCGTTTCCATGCAGACAAGACAAAGTTGTGCTGGATAGTCAGGCTGGATATACAACATAGACTCAAGTCACATTAGTTGTTTATGCATTGCCTCAATCAGCATGACTGGGCTTCAAACAATTGAAGCGGTTCAGAGCCGTCACAGTGTCTGTTGTGCCTGTGCAGTATGTGTCTTTCAGTCTGCTGCTTGCTTAGCAAACACTTGCCACCTGACCCAATGATAGTCTGTGAATTACCCAGAAAACGGCCAATATCTGGACCTGCTAATGCAGTTATGAGGCACAGTGTTGGACATGGATTGCAGATGCGTGGATGATTTTGGCGGGCTAATGTGTTGCTTGGCCCAGGCAAAGCTGGTGCAGTGCATGGCACTGACATCCATACCATGACCTACGGGCAGTAGCTGCAGCAGCCAGGTCTGAACATACTTGAGGTGTGCCAAACCAAAACATGCCAGTGTTGGCAAAAGCGTCATTTGGGGACATGCCCAGCAGTATGTACAAGAGCTATTCTGCCTTGATAGAGTAGAGCATGCTCTTGCCTGCTGACTTTCAGGACTTTCTAAGCAAAGTTGGTGTGTCTAGCTGGAAAAGCTTTTAGTCTGAGTGTAAACTTTCAGAGCTTCCTACGGGTGCAGCCCGGAGCACACAATGTCAACTTGAGCAAGCAAGCGATAAATCATGGTCATCATTGCAGCATCTCCAAGGAACCATCCTCTGATTGCTGAACCTTCTTGTGTGCAATGCTGTAGGTGCAGAAGAGGGTGGCAATACGTGGCAGCAAACTTCATGAGAACCTGATCAGAGATGGGGCAGCATGCCCTGGCCATGGAGCAGCAGAGCGTGCTGAGCAGTGTGCTGCCTGGAGCGTGGTAGGGTTGCATGAGCACAAGCTGCCTCAGTCCTACTTTGTGGACCAGCAGGCATGCTGCTTATGTTGAAGTCTGACTGCTTCCAGCGCCTCCCTTACTTGCTGCCTGCTGAGCAGCTCTATGAGCAGCAGTATCATAGACGTATCGCAAGTGTCGCATCAGAAGCATCTGCAGTCAGCCACAGACCTAGCATAGCTGTTTGCAACTTTCTCCCTTGTCTCAACTGACAATTTGCCTTTCAGCATGGCAGACACTGTAGCTGAGCAGACCACCAAACAACTCACGCAAAGTCTCCATTTGTCTCTTTTCTGCCGCTGCAGTTGATGCTCTTTGTCCTGTTGCTGCTGTTGTGGCGGCTGACCTGATACTATGTCATTTTCTGATACCTGTCTTATAACCTGCCTCTTTTACTTTACCTCATTCACCAGTCGCTCCAGCGCCAAACTGCTCTGCTGCCTGCAGCAGAGCAGCTTGCCTGTTTCAGTTGGCTTGCAGTATTGCAGCCATGCATTGGAGGCTTCGTAGCCTGTGGGCAAGAAACCCATGAAGGTTCATACCTGTTGTTATGCGCCGTTGGAGAGCTCAGACCAGCACGTGCCTAGCGTCAGTCATTGTGCAGCGTAATGTTTTCTGCAAAAGCTGAACTGCTCAAGGGCTACACATGTCTGCCACTCTTGCCCTAGACAACAGGATCCTGGCATGGCATTGCAAGCTCTTAGACAGCCTAGAAAGACAAGGCCGCCCTGGCAGCAGTTCACCTTGTTGCAAGCCAAGCACGCGTGACAGCAAAATGGAAGGCCCAAGAGTGGGGCTGAGGTCAGCAAATTAGCAAAGACAGAAACTCACTGAATCGCTATCAGATTTGCCAGCAAAATTAGCTAAAAAAGCTTGCATCACATCTGGACACAGAGCTTTCTCACACTGTGCTTCAGCTAGCTGATGTCACTGAACTACAAGTGCCTTTGGTCATGACGATCCGATTGCAGCATGCTTTCATAGCAAAGACAGCCTGTCTTAGACACAACCCAAGGCCCTGAACAACATAAGCTGCGCTGTCGCAAGGTTTAGGCCTAGGGTCAGCTGCTTTTCCTCCTAGAAGAAATTGCTGAGCCATTTTGAAGCTCTGTGCAGCTTGGCGCTAGTCTTTTATGCATCAGCTCTATATGAGCAAGTATCAAATTAAATAATTTACAGGACATCAGGTGTCAGCACCATCCTCAGCAATGACAGGCACAATGTGAAATCAAACTTGTGCAACTTGCTGATCCACAGTACAAAGCAATGCCACTATGACGAATTCAATGTCGCCTACGCCTCAGCACGCAAAATGAAACAGGACAGAGCTGTTATTCAACAAAGAAAGTGTACATATGGCCGACAGAGGCCGTCTAAATCCCATAAAGATTTACTGATTCACAGAAGTGGGCAAACTATATACACCAGGCCTCAACAGCACTACAATACAAGTGACCAGGTCATGTTGACCAGCTCAAACCACT
>JAABUS010006387.1_pt1 | contig 14366 bp, 10 predicted proteins | sample 5560161 | NCBI WGS metagenome assembly JAABUS01 (sample SAMN10711885, study PRJNA513376) | rock metagenome | isolation source: Antarctica rocks | place: Antarctica: Victoria Land, Trio Nunatak nord | collected 2016-01-04 | reverse complement strand
GATTGGTCAATATTCGACCGAGTCTTCATCTCAGGCGATGCCGGTATGCGCAAGCCAAACCTCAATTTCTATCATCATGTACCCAAAGAAACACAAACCGCCGCTCAAGACGCCATATTTGTAGATGGCAAGTCCGAAAACGTCTTTACGGCGCGGTCTCTTAGGGTATAATCTTCGATGACAGTGCTAGTGTCGCTCGTACCTTGCGAGACCTTGGCGATCCGGTATTAGCGTATGCAGAAAGGTTTAGAATCCTTGGCGTTCATTTTCGCTCTGCCCCACGATGATCCGTTTATAGGAGGAATTCAGAAATCAATCCCATCGCCCCCCAATTGCCCGAAATTGAAGCTATTCAGACCTCTTTGTTTGTTGACGTTTCTGATGTTCTTTCAGCTATGCCGGAATCACTTCCTGCAAGCCTTCGCTTCAAAATACTACGCCTTCTGCTACTTCATTGAACTTCTTCGGCAATCGCTGAAGAGATTCATTGTTGTTCTGCCACTGTATATAATGTTCAAGAGAATCTCTTTATGTATAACTCATCTTTTAGATCTCAATTTCGATTCAAAGATGCTTCTTGAAAGATCTTCAAGATCGTTGAAAATGATCTCATAGTTTATTTCAAAGAACAGTCGTGAATCATGTAGAAAAAGATGATCTGATACATATGAAAGAAGTGAGACATTAATGTGCATCAATTCATGATATCAAGAATTCTGAAGAGAAAAGATTGAAGTATTAAAAAAAAACAGTGTGTAGAAGTCAAACAAAATGATGAGCTTCGTTTGAATTAAATAGCAAACATGCTTCGTTTGATGATCAAACAGCTCATGTTCGTGAATGAATCTTTATTCAATGAGATCACAGACTGATGTCATCAAGTTTATGCTTTTGTTAATCAATCAGCTCACTATCAAGTCTTCAGAATGAAAGAATATTGCTGAAATATTCTTTTAATTTATATGAAAAATGAATATTTATTCTGCATCAATATTTGCAAGAATTGATTCAATGATGAGACTTTCTTTCAATGATTAGCAGATGAATTGCTATTTTTGTGCAGTTTCTTTTCGACTTCAAAAAGTGTGATCATCATGAATAATGCAAATGTTCATTGCAATAGTTGAATTGAAGAGTTCATCATTTCACACAAATGTCAGATAAGTTATTTATCTCGTTGAATTAATAATCTATCATTGATATGAATGTCAGATGTGATATTTGTCTTTCTACTCATTGAATTACAATTTCATAATGTTATGATTCTAGTCTTCATTTATTCTTCAACTAGTCTTCATCTGATTTTATTCTAATCAAGTCTAGCGAGAATCTGATCTAAAGATGATGTCATTGAGTTTCTGCATCATATGTGTAAGATGTCAATTCAATTGAGTTTAGCACAAAGTTGAGAAATACACATATAAGAATTGAGTTCTTTTCTGTAAATACTTTTCTTTCTTAACATTTATCTATTAGTTAAATAACACTTCTATAACTCATTCTAAATTGATTTCTAACAGTAGATAAATGCTAATCAACTACTCTGCTATTGACGTGTAAATGATATGAAATAATCTACTTCGTTCATTCAGAAAATTTGCAAGAAATTCTTTGAATTACTTTCATCAAAATACATCTTCAAATTTACTCAAAATTACTCAAATTTATTAAATCAATCACTCAATCTTCTTATAATTTATTTATCTTTATCTTCAATCTTTCACAATGACATGCAACTTCAAATCAGTTGAGTCATGAACAGCTCATCTGCTTAGAAGCATTGCTAGCAAACATATTTTCATTATTTCTTTTAATGTTTCAGCTGAATCTCAAAATGTCGTTATTTCATGAAACATCAACATGAATCAACAACTTCATCAATGAACTATTAATCAGTCAGACGAAATCATCAAGATGCTGATTGAGCTAAGAGATCAATGAAACATGATTTTGAAACTTAACAAGTAATGAATCAATGTTCAAGTTGATCACATCAAGAAACTTAATGAGTTAGAGATCAATCAAATGACAATAAACACTCAAGAAGAAACTATCATTAAACTATAAAAGAAAGTCTTGAGTCTAAAAAAGAAACAGCATTCAATGAATCAATCTCAATCTCATCAGTTTACTGAATCTTGAGTTTCTATGAAATCTTTATCTCATCAATCTATTGAGAATCATACTCAACGTGAATCATTCACTTTATTCAATAATGATCATCACAAGTCTTTCAAGTTTTTGAACTCATCTGTATTCATTGATGAATATGAATCAACATGAAATAACTGAAGAATCAAGATGAACAATAAGCTTCAGACAAATGTTGATCACTTTGATAATGAAAATATCTGTATTATCTATGTGATATTTAGACTAGAAAATGATGCTGCTGAATATATCTTCGCTTAACATCATCATGATGCTTTGCATTCTTACATCTCAATCTACAAGCTATTTGAACATCTGAAAGAAATATACAATGAATTGAATAGAAATTGAAAGTGTCATCATGAGTACAACGCTCTGAAATAAACAGACAAGTCTTTCAATGTCTTCTACTTCAACTTTATGAAGTTATTCAGTTATTTTGAATATGATGATCATACTTTGATGAACAATCTTCAGAATAAAATCAATAATCACTTGCAAAACACTTTATCAGTCTGTTCAAAGAATTTTACTTTGCTCACTCGCTTAAGAATCTTTCTTCAAGATGTGAATAATAAACAGCGAGTCAACTATCAGCTACGCAGTCAGCTTTGCACTGTCATCATCAAAGTCACTGTTGTCATGATTCTAGTCTTGTCAGACTCAGTCTTCTAGTCTTGTCAGATTTATTCTCGCTTTGTCATCTCGACTAGTTTCTATTGAGTCTAGCGTCGACTGAGAAACACACATATGTAGTCAGTCTCTTTTCTGTAGCTATCTTTCTTTCTTAGCATTTATTTTCTAGTTAAATGACATTCATATTGACTCGCTCTATGCTGATCTCTAATATTAGATAAATGCTCATCAACTACTCTGCTATCAATGAATAAATGATATGAAACAATCTATTCAGTAAGAAAAATTTGCAAGAAATTCTTCAAATTTGCATCATCATTTTAGATTGCAAGAGATTCTTCGATTCTACACTCATTTTCATCATTCTATTTGCAAGAAATTCTTTGAATAAAGCACTCAATTATTATCTAAAATTCACAAGAAATTCTTTGAATTTTCACTCATCAAAAAACATCAATTCAAAACATCAATCTCTCATCTATCTTCTCTCATCATGATATGTGACGTCAAGTCAGTTGAGTCTTGAACAACTCATCTGCTTAGAAGCACTGTCAATAGAAGAGTTTTACTTTTACTCATTGATGCTTCAGTCGAAGCTGAGAAAGCTGTCATCGCATGAGACATAAACATTGAAGAACAACTGTTTCATTAAGTCAGCAATCAACTCAGCGAAGTCATCAATATGCTGCATGAGCTTCGAAGTCAGCAAGACTTGATTCTACAACTCAATGAATACTGACTTCTTGTACAAGATGATCACAAAAAGAGAGCGAAACAACTAGAAGTCACTTTTGATAAGAATAATGAGCTAGAGAAAAAGATCAATCAGCTACAAGATGAGAAATTGAACTTCAGAGCAAAACAACGTCAAGCTGATTGATCTATGTCTCATCAAGATACTCAGTCAGCTGAGCAACGAGTCAATCAGAAGTTGAACGAAGCTTGACTTTCAAAGCTCACTTTCAACGAGAATCTTCTACTCTATCTGAAAACAGAAATGATCATCACAAGTTCATCAAGCTTTTGAATTCACTCATCTTCATCAAAACAGATGATTTTATCTGAAAGACATAAAACATCAAAATAGCTGACAAGCTCGATGTCAACGCGAATCATTATTCTACTGAAAAGATTCATATTGTTTATGTGATTTTCAGACTAGAAGATGATGCTGATCAGCAAATCTATGCAAAGCATCATGTTGATGCTTTCTCATTTTATCAGTCACTATCAGAGTTACTGAAACATCTGAAAGAAATTTACGAAGATCAGAATCTGATTTGAAAGTGTCGTTGCAAATACGTTGCTCTGAAGCAGCTCAACAAGTCTTTCAGCTCTTTCTATTCAGAATTCACTAGAATATTCAGCTTTCTGAACTACAACAATATCATTCTGATGAATGACATTCAGAATAAAATCAACAATCATCTTCAGAATGCATTGTCAGTTTGTCTCATAAAGTTTAGCTCACTTGATAAGCTCAAGATCTTTCTTTAAGATGTGAATAATAAACAACGAGTCAATTATCAGCTACATGACGAGCAATGAACAGTCAAATTGATAGCAGCTTCGAAAAAACGTTTTGTTTCTTCGTTGACATCAGCTTCAGTCTTGACTACTAGTTATGTTCAACTCGCTACTTTTTTCACTCTTGAATCTGAATGATCAAGAATGTCAATCATCTGCTTCAACTGCAAAGTATTGAATTATCTTTCAAAGAATTGCTCTCAGCTGAAGACTAGTACTTCAGCATCTCATGCATTCATTTCTTGTCTCAATGAGATCATCATGTCGAAAGAAGAGAAGAAATTATTTACAGAGAAATCAAAAAATGAGATAAAAAATGAGTGACTTTCATCAAAGACGTGATGAAAGATGTGTTAATTTCTTCAACAATGAGCAGCTCAAATGACTTCTTTGCTTTGAAATCTTTGACTATTGAATGTGTACTATCTAGCAATGAAATTAGTTACTTATTAAAGTCATTGATTGACACTGAAGCAGCTGACTATTCATTCATTGATGAATTAATCGTGCAGAATGTTTGTAATCATTTGAAAATTGAATCGTTATCTTTAATCAAGCTCAAGTCAATAAGAGAATTCAATGATTATTATGCAAAAAAGCTCATTACTCATGCAATTTATTTGAATCTGACTGTTCAAGATCATATGAAACGTTTCGTCTTTATGCTGATTACTCGATTGAGTCAGCATCAGATGATTCTTGAAAAAACATGAATGAACAAGATTGAGATGACTATTGATATGAAAGAAAATCGTCTTCAATTTTCTAGTTTCGAAGCTCATATCAAAGCTTCTATCAAAGCTCATTCAACTGTTCTTTTGAGCAAGAAAATCGCGATAGAACAGAAGAGTTTAATCTTTACTCAAATACTAAAGAGATCTATCTTTTCTGTTATCACTCAACTCAGCGAGAAGTCATCTTCATTCAGTAAAATCGTGAAATCATCTAATTCAGTCAATCTCGCTTCGTCTTTCGATTCAATGAACATAGCAATGATAGAGACTGCAGCATATAGATCACTAGTCAAATGATTGAATGTGACTACTTTCGCGATCATCATCACGAAAATCGATCGACTTCTACAAACAGCTAGAAATAAACTTGAAGATGTAAATCTACAAGAGCTTTCACATGAAGAGATCTTGAAAGAAGTCAAAGCTAAGCTTTCTTTGAAATATCATGACTATCTAAACGTGTTTGATTGAGCGATGACTGATCAACTATTCTCTCATCATCTCTACAATCATAAAATTGAGTTAATCAACAAGAGAACATCTTCTTGAAGTCATCTTTATCATATGTCTGATTACAAGCTTCAAAAGATGAAGAATTACCTGATTGAACATTTGAATAAGAACTTTATATCTTCTAGCTTGATTTCATACGCTTCACTCATACTATTCGTTGAAAAGAAAGACGATAGTCTGCGTTTTTGCGTTGATTATAGAAAGCTCAATGCTTTGATCAAACGAGATCGCTATTCTCTACTCTTAATAGACGAAACTCTCGCTTGTATTCAAGATAGCAAATATCTGATTCGATTGAATATAATAGTCATCTTCAACAAACTACGCATGTATCTGAAAAGCGAAGATTTGACTATCTTTATTACCTCTTTTGATTTCTACAAATATCACGTGATGTCTTTCAAATTAATCAATGACTCGACTTTCTATCAACACTATATGAACGACGTGCTGTTTGATTATCTACATCAGTTTTGTCAGATATATCTAGATGATATTATCATCTACAGCAAAACACTGAAGAAACATAAGAAACACGTACAACTAGTTCTACATAGACTACAAAAGATCGATCTACAGATGAATATAAACAAATGCAAGTTTCATGTTCAAGAGATCAGCTTTTTAGAACTATTGCTATTCATCAAGAAACTGAAGATGAATTCTTGAAAGATATAAGCAGTTGTCGAATGATTTACTTCTACAAATCTCACTCAAATGCAGTTCTTTATCGACTTCTGCAATTTCTATCATCGCTTTATAAAGAACTTCTTGAAGATTGTTCAATCAATGATTCAACTTACTCAAAAAGAGATGATATTTGAATGAAATCACGTTTGTCAAACGATCTTTGATCATATGAAGAAATGAATGACTGAAGCATCTATTTTTCGTCATTTTGATCAGAATAGAAAGACTATTCTTGAAACAGACTCATTCAACTACGTCAATGATGACATACTTTCTCAGTATGATGACGAAGAAACATTGCATTCAATGATTTACTACAGCAAGAATCTGAGTCTTGCTGAGTGCAATTACAAGATTTATGACAAGAAGCTACTAATGATCATTCAAGCATTCAAGCATTGATGATCTGAGCTAAAATTGACTGAGTTATCAATCAAGATATTCATTGATCATCGCTTGTAGAAAGACATTTGATATGCTTGACAGCAAGATGATGTTGCGTCACTAGTAAGCTTTATCTTATGATCATACAAATGATGAGACAATAGCTTGTCTGCTTGAGCTCAATCAAAGATGTCTAGAAAATTCTGATATTTCAATGATAGCTTGACTTTAATATCTTTTAGATTCTGAGTCATTTCATTGATTGAGAAGACATTTATGACATCTAGTTTGCATTGAGTATTGTAGATGATTTTTCTATTGATGTCTTCAATGAACATAGTAAAAATCTTTGTCTGATTCTTCTTTTTTCGTTTTACTAGTGCTTGAAAAGAAGCGACGTTTATGTTTTGAATCAAGAATGACTCTTTCTGAAAGAATGAAACTAAGTGCTTGAGCATCTTAAAAATCTTGCTGTGAGCTGCTGAAAAGATTAAAGTTGATCATGATCAATTTGAGTGCTTTGTATTTATCGAAATTGAAAAAATCGAAATAGAAGTATCTAATTGATCAAAGAATATGATAGTATCATGTTTCATGTTTAATAATATTTCATTTTTGTTCATTCAAAGTTTGCTCAATATAGCTTCATGATGCTCAATATCAGCTATCAGCATTGACACAATCAATTTCTTATGACTTTTGATCGTAGAATTAAGTAGAATCTTATGAGTAATAGTTTTTCTAGCTAGCTTTTCATCATAATGTCATATTAACTTCTCTTTTGCTAATGATATAAATTGTATTTCAAGTTTCTGACATACTTTATTGACTAACTTGTCATGTATCAGCGTGTAGATGACAAAATTACTATCTATCAAAGAGCGAAGACTGAAAGAATTGCTTTAAAAGATAAAAGAAGCATTGATCAGAAATAACTTCTCAAAATAGTTTTCATTTGATAGAACTTTGATTTGACTGCACAAAGATATGATCTCTATCTTTTCAATGATTTTAAAAGAAATAACTAGTTTTTTGAATCAGAATTGAACTTAAAGTTCAATGTAAATCAATTAAACTTGTCATCTTTTAATGCATTGATTCTCGATTGATCAAAGCACTCTTTAGAAGTATGATCTGATTTGTGATAGATGAAACAGATTTCAGCTTGTAAATCAATGTCTTTGATGCTAGTTAAAATCACGTCATGCAGCTTTGAATGATCAATAAATGTAGTGACTTCAATCTTTTTATAGAGATTCAATGAATCTCATTTCTCAGCAAAAATGACTTGCTTTCTGACTTTAATCAAGAATTTCTTTTCTTTGATGTCATTCATGACTCGATGCTCATTGTTCAAATGAATCAGATAACTACGAATTTCATTAAGAGATTTTGACTGAATCAGCTGACTACTTTAAGCTGCATGAAGATGATAAACTATCTTGTCTTATAAATTAATGATCAATTGCTTTTCGTGATACTTTAAATAAAAGAACAGACGTTGAAATATCAAATAGAAGTCGCTGAATTTGCTCTTTTCTTGAATGAAATTAGCATATTTTCTTTGAAAGTTTGTTTCTTTGTCAGAATCATTGTAAAGCTGAGCAAGTTCATTTAGTAAATTGTTGATCATTGAATAAAAGTTTAATGAATCTCGCTGATGTCTGACTAGAGTGACTTTGACTATGTCTTCGCTGATTCAAAAATGAATGTAGACTAGTATAGCTTTGTCATTGTTAAAATGATTGATGTTGATTTCTAGCTTGTTGCAAATCTTTTCTTGTCAATCATTTCAGATAGATTCTTTTTCATCAGTAAACAAAGATGAATTCAAAAGCTTTTGAAATCGCTTGAATGAATTGAACATGATGAAAGAAGTAGAAGTATCTTCTTTAATCAATTGCAGTTGATGTTGTAGTTTCATCAGCTGATCTTGAAGCTTTTTAAGATTTAAATTCAATCATTCTTTTGCTTGATCAATTTTCTCGAAACGAGTCTTTTATATTTGTTCGCTGAATATTTTATCAAATAACTCACAAGCTTCTACATTTAGATCTCATTGAGTTCAAAGATTGTTTAAATCTTTTAAAAAAACTTCTGAGTCTTGTTTAACTCAATGTTGTAGCTGCTTTACATTTTTAATATCTCAGAGAATAGAGACTTTCAGAGATTCATTGAGTGTCTGAGAGTGAGGCATGAATTGATGATGTTTTCATACAAAGTCAGTTCTAAGAAATTTCAATAAACAAGAAGATAACTTAAAATAAATGATTGAATCAAAACTTTGATTATTCTTGAAGAAATTGAGTTGAGTATTTACAGATGATTGAATCATGATGAAGATTTTGATGATTGAGCGAATGATGATGCTTAATAGTAAATAGTGAGATTGTTTGTTAAAGAGTTTAGTCTTCAAAGAAGAGTGTTGCTGATTTGAGAAGGTTTTTTTGTGATTCTCAAGCAATCAATGAAGATTCTTTATCATTGATTCTATTAATCGATTTGAACTGATGCTACTGACTGAGCGATAAATTATTTAGCAATCACATGATCATATATTTTCATTGATTTCATTGATTTCTTGATGTTGTTCTGTCTTTCAATGTTGTCAATCATCAGATACATAAATTTCTTTATACTTATTTTGTTGTCAATCAAGTGAATTTGAATGAGTATAGAAATCAGTATCATGTGATTAACGAATTTTTAAAGTAATGTTGAAATCATGTCTAAAAACTAATCAGAGTGCGTGCATGACTAAAATGTTTGATCTATAAAGATAGTTATAACTAAGACTTTAAGAATACAGAAGAAAAAAGATACAAAAGATAAAAAGAACATGCTTTATATAGTAGTTACTCAGATCAACGCTAGTCTTAAAGAAGACGTGTTGAAACATAAGAAAGATGTTGATTCAAAAAATGTTTATGATACAAAGAAATGTGTTTATCATAGAAATCTGTTAATCATTCATAATACAAAGAAGTGTGTTTGTCTAGAAGACAATAGAAGCTGATTAGAAGATGTTAAAAAAGAAAAAAGATGCTGAGTCATATTTAAGTCAAGTCTGAGTCAGATCTAAATCAGATCTCAACTAAATCATTGACTAGTTTTAATTAACTCTGACACATTCATAACAAATGCAAGCAGTCATTGATTAATTTACACTCAATAATCTTATTCAGATGCAGTTCTTCATTGATTTTTGCAATTTCTATTAATGTTTTATCAAGAACTTTTCAAAGATTGTTCATTCAATGATTTGACTCACTCAAAAGAAGATTATATTTGAATGAAACGAAGTCTGTCAAACTGCATTCAATCACATGAAGAGATGTATGATTGAAACTTTTATACTTTGTTACTTTGATTAAACTTGCAATTTCATTCTTGAAATTGACTCATTTAACTACGTCAATGATGAAATTCTGTCTCAATATGATGATGAAAATGTTCTACATTCAATTGTCTTTTATAGCAAGAACATGTTTTCTGCTGAATGCAACTACAAGATATACAATAAGAAACTGCTGATCATAATTCAAGCTTTTGAACATTGATGACTTGAACTGAAGCTGATTAACATTTCTATTAAAATGTTCATTGATCATCAAGCGCTCATCTTATTGATGAAAAACAAGAAGTTGAGTTAATGATAAATGCGTTGAATTCAGAAGCTAGTTGACTTCAACTTCAAGATAATGTATTAATTTGACAAACAAAACATTAAGATTAATGCATTAACTTGTTAAGCTGACTTCATACTTAAAGATTTTAACAATGAATGCATTTAATATTAAAAAACTACTATTTTGACATCAAATTAAATGAAGATCGCAGATTTAAAGAAGAATAATGATTAATCAATTTATAAATAAGTTCTTGACGTGAATGAAATCAATAAGAATTGTACATTACTTTGTGAAGCAATAGCAAGAAACTGTTGAGATCATGTCTAGAAATTAATCAAAATGCATGCGTGACTAAAATGTTTGATTTATAAAGATAGTTATAACTAAAACTTTAAAAATATAGAAGAAAGAAAATACAAAAGACAAGAAGAACACATTCTATATAGTAGTTACTCAGATTAACGCTAGTCTCAAAGAAGACATGTTGAAACACAAGAAAGATGTTGATTTGAAAGATGTTTGTGATACTGTCAGAACTCAGATCTATGAAAGTCAAAGTTCTTCAGAGAATAAAGAATAAATATGAGAATTATTCTTTAATGTTATCATTGAGCTCTCAAATAAGAATCTGAATCTATGAGAATTGAGACATTGAGTTTACAAGAATTTTTATCATTGATTCTCAGAGACTTTGAGTCTACAAGAATTTAAGTCGCATACAAACTTCAACGTTTCATCAATGATAAAAGTTCAAGTCACATACAATCTTCAAGAAACTTTACAGAGATTGCATGTAATCTCGCTGATTTCATTAACGATGCTTGAGCTTAATCTTCTAAGTATATAAAGAAGAATTCACTTTTGTATTTCATAGTTTAGTGTTAACTTTCTATATGAATAAATATTACTAAGTTATTATTAAATTTGATCATATTATCTACATGCATATTCTTTAGTGTGACTGTACATTTCTCAAGCTACTCACAATTTTAACACTTTACTTTATTGCAAAGATGATAGTTCATACAATTTCAAAAAAAATCGTTAACTTAAACAACAATTCTTCAAATATGACACTCAATCTTTGTAATGAATCTTAATTTCTTCTCATTCTTGAAGCTTCTGCATCTCTGATTTAAGCAATCATCATCACTGACATCATAGATGTACTTTTCAAGCATCATGATCAAGATACAACTTCTCTTGATGTCATGATTTCACTTCTTGAAAGCAATATTTGCATGTTTTTCAAGAGCATTATCTCGTTTACTTTCATTATCTTCACAAAGCTCATACTTGCTCTGCTTAATCAAATTTCTTGCAACAATAGAGAAAAGTCTCAATTGAATTTGATGAAGAGTCTTGCACAGCGTCAAGCAATCATTGTTGACATTGTTAGAAATCAGCATAGAGCGAGTCAATATGAGTATCATTTAACTAGAAGATAAATGCTAAGAAAGAAAGATAGCTACAGGAAAAAAGCTGGTTACATATGTGTGTTTCTCAGTCGACGCTAGACTCAATAGAAACTAGTCAAGATGACGAAGCGAGAATAGATCTGACAAGACTAGAAGATTGAGTCTGACAAGGCTAGAATCGTGACATTACTCTCTCTCTTCAACGATTCATGTTTGCATGAATGTATTTTCTGCTCAATTCGATTGATTGCTCAATCATGATTTCACAGACTCAGACTCATTAAATTCTGATTGACTGAATAGTCGAAAGCACTTCTAGCGCGATTTGTTCAAATATTGAATATGAAAATCGTCAACTATCTTCTGAGTGTTCATAAATTCATCGTCATCAGCGTTGTATTAATTGAGATCATTGTCATAGTCATTTCATTTGATTTTATACTGAAGCTGTCTTCGATATCGACGAAAATTCAATATATCGTCGATTTTTCATTCGTCTTCGTCATTTATCACTATTGAATCTGAGAGTTCGTTCTTTTGATCAGGCAAGAAGTCGTTGACGACAGAGCGAAGCAAATCAGAATGAAATACATCATGAACATGCATAGACTCTGATAATTTCAGTTTATATGAAGAGTCAACAAGATCTAGATTGATGAAAGAATCGAGCATTTTGTCATCTAGCTTCTTGAAAGATCTCACTGTAATGATGTTTCTTTCATTCAGAAACATTTTTGATTCGATCTTGTAATCAACTTCTTTTCTATGCTTATTGACTTGTTTCATCATTTGTTCTCATGTTTTGACTAGCGACTCGCGAGCAAACTTCAGTGTTTTGTTCATATGTTCAGATATATTCTCGACTTTAGTCGTCTGCAAGCGTTTATGAGAACTTTCATATTCGCTGACATTGAGTTCAAAGCTCATACAAGAATGAAAGTCTTTGTTTAGAAAGAAAGAGATCGAGAAAATGACTGAGAATAGAGCATTATTGTCGACGAACTTGATCATGAGTAGTAGCTTAGCTCAGTCATTCTGCATGTACAAACAGAAGAATCAAAGATATTTTTCAACGTTCTGATTGACTCATTCACTTTAATCATCAATTTGAGAGTGATAGACAGTGAATAATCGAAGATTAATGCTCAGTCTTTTGCAAAGAAACTTTCATAGAATGAAGGTAAATTGAAAATCTTGATTCGAAACAATGAAATTGAGTAAATCATGTATTCAATATATTCACTGAAGCATTAGCTCAGCTGTTTTTTCTGCTGTGATTTTTTCGTCATCAGTAGAACAAGAAATATAGTGTCGTTTCTTTGTCAATCTACATATCACTGTTAGTATGATGTTTTTGCCTTTCGAAAGAGATAAGTCAATAATAAAATTCATGACTATGTTCTTTCATTGCTGTTCAAGTATGAGTAGAGAATGTAGTAGTTCATTGAATTTATTTCAAGAAGTCTTTGATCGCTGACAAATGTAGCAGTTTTGAATATATCGATTTATTGTCTTTCGCATTGAAGATCAATAGTAGTATCTTCTTATGATCTTCATCGTTCTGAGAATTTCGAAATGATCAATAGAAGATTGATCATGAACTTCTCAAATTAACTTCATTTGAAGATGCTCATTGAAGAAAACTCATAGAAGATCACTTTGATATAGTATTTCGTTCTGAACTCGACAATTTCTTAATTTAGTATCTTTGTATTGAGCTTCATCTTTTAATACGACTTCACGAAGTAGAATACAATTCTCGTTGATTCTGTTAGCTTCTAGAATCAATTGATAAATTGATTCATCGTTCTCTTTCTCTTTTAAATCAGCAATTTTCATTCGATTCAACGTGAGAATTGTAGTTCACTGATAGCAACATCATTCATTCTTAAAGCTTCTAGAAACTGAATTGACTCAACGAGTCAATGCATCGACTTTGATGTTTTGTTTGCCTGAGCGATACATGATTTTGAAGTTGAAGTCGACGAGCTTTTGTACTCAGCGCATTTTACGTCTACTTAGCTCTTTATCTTTCATTAATGACGTTAAAGCTTGATGATCAGTGAACATCTTGATGAGTAGCTCAGTCAATTTCAGCTCAGATCGTCAATGCTTGAAGACACAAATGATTGCTAGTAGTTTCTTGTCATAGATCTCGTAATTGCACTCAGCGAGACTCAGATTCTTGCTGTAGTAAATCATCGAGTGCAATGTTTCTTCATCGTCATACTGAGAAAGTATGTCATCGTTGACGTAGTTGAATGAGTCTGTTTCAAGAATAGTCTCTCTATTCTGATCAAAATGACGAAGAATAGAGACTTCAGTCATTCATTTCTTCATATGATCAAAGATCATTTGACAAGCTTGATCTCATTCAAATATCATTTCTTTTTGAATTAGTTGAATCAGAGAATGAACAATCTTCGAAAAGTTCTTTATAAAACGTTGATAGAAATTGCAGAAGTTGATGAAGAACTGCATCTGAATGAGATTTGTAGAAGTAGATCATTCAACTACTGCTTGTACTTTTCTGAGATTCATCTTTAATTCTTCAATGAATAGCAATAGTTTCAGAAAGAAGATCTTCTGAACATGAAACTTGCATTTGTTTATATTCATCTGAAGATTGATCTCTCGTAGTCTATGTAGAACTAGTCGTACGTGTTTCTTATGTTTCTTCA
>JAABUS010006386.1_pt1 | contig 14367 bp, 18 predicted proteins | sample 5560161 | NCBI WGS metagenome assembly JAABUS01 (sample SAMN10711885, study PRJNA513376) | rock metagenome | isolation source: Antarctica rocks | place: Antarctica: Victoria Land, Trio Nunatak nord | collected 2016-01-04 | reverse complement strand
GTGTGGAGCCACTTCGCCGCGTGGCTCAACCTGCTCGGCATCTTCGTCCCGCCCATCGGCGCCGTGCTCATCCTCGACCAGCTGCGCCCGCGCGCCGCCCGTGCAGTGACCGCTTGGCGCGCCGCCCCGTTCGCGGCGTGGGCGATCGGCTCGCTGGCCGCGTTCGCCGTCCACCTCTGGGCGCCGCAGCTCAGCGAGGCCGTCGTCGGGCTGCTCGTCGGCGGGCTGGCCTACGCGGTGATCGACCAGGTCACCCGGCGGGCCGACACGTCCGAGCCGGCCGCGGCGGTGCCGGCGTGAACAGCGGGCTCGACACCCTGACCTCACTGCCCGCCGCCGAGCTCGCCCGACTGGTCCGGGAGCGCACGGTCTCCCCGGTAGAGGTCGTCGACGCGGCCCTGGCTCGGGTCGACGAGCTTGACCCCACCCTGCACGCGTTCTGCGAGCTCACCGCCGACCGTGCCCGCGCCCGGGCCCAAGAACAGGCCGACGCGCTGGCCCGCGGGGAGGATCTCGGACCGCTGGGCGGGGTCCCGATCGCCGTGAAGGACCTCATCGCCACCGCCGGGATCCCCACCCGGTGCGGGTCTCCCGCGTATCGCGACTTCGTGCCCGACGAGGATGACGTCGTTGTCGAGCGAGTGCGCGATGCGGGGTCGATCTCACTGGGCAAGACGACGGTGCCTGAGTTCGGCTACTCCGGCGTGGGGCACAACCCGGTGTCCCCCACCGCGCGCAACCCCTGGAACCCCGAGCTGACCTCGGGTGGCTCCAGTGCCGGCTCAGGCGTGGCAGTCGCCGCGGGGATGAGTCCGCTCGCGCTCGGCAGCGACGGTGGCGGCTCGATCCGGATTCCCGCCGCGCACTGCGGGATCTACGGGTTCAAGGCGTCGATGGGACGCGTTCCGGCTTACCCGGGATGCCGCGACGACCGTTACCCAGGCATCTCCAGCTGGGAGAGCCTCGAGCACATCGGGCCGATGACCCGCACCGTCGACGACGCCGCGTTGCTCATGTCCGTCCTCGCCGGACCTGACCCCCGCGACCGGCACTCCCTGCCGGCGGGGGACGTCGATTGGCTCACAGCGACCCGGGGCGGTGTCGCCGGGCTCCGCGTCGCGTTCAGTGCCGACTGGGGATACCTGGCCATCGACCCCGAGGTACGCGCGATCGCGACGCGTGCGGCCAACGTATTCACCGACCTCGGCGCCGTCGTCGAGCATGTTGACCCCGGGTGAGACGACCCGTTCGACGCGTTTTGGGGTCTCGTGGTCGGGGACACCGACCTCACCGGGATGCGAGCAATGGTGGCCGAGTTCGGAGAGCAGATGTCTCCCCACCTGGTCGAGATGCTCGACCGACCGTGGACGGCCCAGCAGCTCACCGACGCCCGGATCGCGCGCCAACGTCTCGTCAACCGCATGTGGCGGTTCATGGCCAACTACGACCTGCTGCTCAGCCCCACCCTGACTGTCCCCCCGTTTCCCGTCGGAATCCAGGGCCCCGAGCTGGTCGACGGCCGCACCGTCCCCGACACCGCCTGGCTGGGCTTCACCTCGCCGATCAACATGACCGGCCAGCCGGCGGCGAGTCTGCCCGCAGGGTTCACCGCGGCGGGGCTGCCCGTGGGTGTCCAGATCGTGGGCCGCCACCTTGCCGACGCGACGGTGCTGCGTGCGTCGGCGGCGTTCGAGGAGGCCGCACCCTGGGCCGGCGCGTGGCCGACGGGGGTGGCCGCGTGACCGGGTTCGGCGGGCTGAACCCGTCACCGGGCGGCCTCGTCCTGGGTCTGGTCCAGTCGCAGGTGCCGATCAGCACCGCGCCGGGCGACACCGTCCGCAACGCCGAGCGGTTGGCGGAGGTGCTGCGCGGCGCCAAGGCGGGCATGCCGACGCTGGACCTGGTGGTGTTCCCGGAGTACAGCCTCAACGGACTCGACCCGGGCACCTGGCTGGACGACACGCTGCTCTGCGATCTCGACGGCCCGGAGGTGACGCTGCTGCGCCGGGCATGCGCGGACTCTGGCGTATGGGGCTGCTTCTCGCTGATGGAGCGCAACCCCGACGGCGCCCCGTTCAACAGCGGCATCATCGTCGACGACGGCGGCGAGGTGGTCCTGTACTACCGCAAGCTGCACCCGTGGGTACCGCTGGAGCCGTGGCAGCCCGGTGACCTCGGGGTACCGGTGTGCGACGGCCCAAGGGGTCGCGGCTCTCGCTCATCATCTGCCACGACGGGATGCTGCCCGAGTCCGCCCGGGAGGCGGCCTACCGGGGCGCGAACGTCATCCTGCGGACCGCGGGCTACACCTACCCGATCCAGCACTCGTGGCAGATCACCAACCAGACCAACGCCTTCCACAACCTCGCCTACACCGCCTCAGTCTGCCTGGCCGGCGCCGACGCGACGGGCCAGCGGTCCCAGGGCGAGGCCATGGTGTGCGACGTCGACGGCACCGTCATCGTCCACGGCGACGGCACACCGGACCGCGTCGTCACCGCCGAGGTGGTGCCGTCCCGCGCGGACGACGCCCGCCGCACCTGGGGGGTCGAGAACAACATCTACCAGCTCGGGCACCGCGGCTACGTCGCCGTCGAGGGCGGCGCGACGGACTGTCCGTACACGTTCATGCAGGACCTGGTGGCCGGGAAGTACTTCGTCCCGTGGGAGGAGCAGGTGGAGGTGACCGACGGCACCACGGCCGGGTTCGGGACCCCCCCCAGAGGTACGCCGGGGCCGCACCTCGGCCCCCGCAGGCCCGAGCGGCGGGTAGCCGGGCACGATCGGCATGCTGTTTCAGTCTCGCGGCCGAGCGCTTCATCCGGAGAAGGGATACTGCACCCATCCCCCCGGCGAGCAGGTCGGTGTCGGCTTGGACGAAGTCGCCGCCAGCGGGCACGTCGATTACGGCGAAGACCCTCATCATGCCCGGAAGCACCGACCTGTATTTCACCCCCGAGGACAGCCAGCATGAAATCGAGCACATCCACAACGTCGAGCTTTGCGTGATCCCCTCCGTCTGGGGACACCAAGCAGGCCGCGGCCTGGCCCCCGCCGACGCCCTCTTCGTCGATGCGGGGTTCCACGATGTGTTGTCCTCATGACCCGCCCCGGTCCTCTTCACGGCCCCTTCTCAGAAAGCGCCCCCACCACCATGCCCACAGCGACGGACGACACCCATCGAACCCTCGTGGAAGAGATCACCGCCGCAGTCGCGGACTATGAGCACGCCCTCGCCCGCCACGATCTCGATGCCCTCCACGAATGGTTCTCCGAGGACCCCAGCACACTGCGCGCCGACGCACACGGTGTGCTCATCGGCCGCGACGCGATCGATGAGTTCCGCCGGCACAGTCCGGGAGCACTACCCCGCACTGTGGACCGCCTCCACGTAGTGCCCCTCGCGGACAGCGCCGCGTTAGCCGTCGCGGAAACTCTCCGCCCCGACGGCACCCGGGGACTCCAGACCCAGGCCTGGGTCAAAACGCTGCGAGGCTGGAAGATCTCCGCCGCCCATGTAAGCGTGAGCCCACCAACGGCTGCGCCCGCGACCGGTGGCGACCCCGCCAGCCGATCCGCGCCCGAGGACGTGGCACTGTGGCGGGTCACGGGCACCCCGCTCGTGCGGGGTGCCGAGGGCGGCACCCTGTCAGGACGTACGGTCGCCGTGAAAGACACCTACGCCGTCGCAGGGTTTGCGCGCGGCGCCGGCAACCCGACCTGGCTCGACGAAGCGGCCGTCGAGCACGACAACGCGAGCGCCGTCACGTCACTGCTTGCTGCCGGCGCCGACATCCTGGGCATCGCCCAAACAGACGAATTCGCCTACAGCCTGGCAGGCACGAACGTGCACTACGGCACCCCACCCAACCCCGCAGCGAGCGGCCGCATACCCGGCGGCTCATCCAGTGGACCCGCCAGCGCAGTGGCCTCAGGACTCGTCGACATCGGCCTAGGCAGCGACACCGCCGGCTCCATCCGGGTGCCCGCGTCCTACTGCGGACTGTTCGGTCTGCGCCCCACCCACGGTGCGATCTCCACGGAAGGAATGCTGCCGCTGGCCCCGGACTTCGACACCGTCGGCTGGATGACACGCGACGCCGAAACACTCGAGGCCGTCGCCGTGGTGCTGTTACCCGAAGGGGACGCCACACCACCGGAGTGCCTGCTCTTGGCCGAAGACCTGTTCGCGCTGGCCGACCCCGCTGTGCAAGCCGCTCTGCGCGAACCCGCCGAGCGGATCGCCTCGCGACTCGGACTGCCGCTTAAGGTGGTGCCAACGCTCTGCGACCAGCAACTGGATAGTTGGACAACAGCGTTCGGGACGATGCAGGCGGCGCAGGCATGGAAAGCCCACGGACCCTGGCTCGCCGACCATCCCGACGCTCTCGAGCCCGAGATCGCCCAACGGTTCGCCAACGGTCGGGTGGTTACACCCCAGCAATTCGACGCCGCCCAGCAGACCCTGGCCAACGCACGGAACCTGCTCGCCGGTCATCTCCGCCCCGGCACCGTCCTCGTGCAACCCGCCGCCAGCACCCCCGCCCCACCGCCCCAGATGACCGATCACGACAAGGCCGCCATGCGCGCCGGCACCCTACGACTCACCTGCGTCGCGAGCATCGCCGGACTGCCCGCCACGGTCATGCCCGCTGCCCTCGTTGAGAACCTGCCAGTCGGGTTATGCCTCGTCGGCAGACGAGACACCGACCGCACTCTCCTCGCTCTCGCCCGACAGGCTGCAACACCGTGATTTCCCGCAGACAGTCCCCCGGCTGATTGGGGCCAGCCCAGCAACTGGGCCGCAGCGTCCTCCGCGCAACAACCTGACCGACAGCCCAGAACACCGAGCGGGCTCGGCAAACCGTTTACCGGACACTGCTCGGCCGGTGACTATCGTCGCTGGTGATGACCGTCGGAGACCCGCGTCGGGAACAACGTCGGTTCATCCCATCTCCGGATATTGTCGGCGAGCCTAGGGTGCGGGAACGTCGGCTACACGCGTCGGCACAGAGTGATCCGGTGTCGCCGCCCGGATCACTCTGGCCCATCCCTATTCAGCGGTTGCCCCGGGCGAGGTGATGGAGCCGAGTGTGCGAGGTGACCGCTTCGGTATCGGTGGCCCAAGGCGGTCGAGCGCCAGCGAGGCAGGCGACGACATCGCATGCTGATCCCGCAGGCGTAGTGCATCGGCGGAGCTGGGCTTGCCGGGGACCCTTCGGCAACGGCGTCGATTGTCTGGGTGCTGTTCGTTGTTCTGTGGTGGGCCGGTGCCGCTCGGGGGCAGTATCCGGCCCCTCAACCTTGCGTGGTGTTGAACCTACATGATGTGCCAGGTGGGCCGACAGGTAGTGCAGCAGGTGTGCCGACACGTGTGGACCTGGTAGTGACACACAGTGGTGTAAACGTTGACGTATCACGTGTTGTAACTGGTGACACGCAAGGTATTGCCTACGGCGCTGCGCCAGGTGCACCACCATGTGTTGCAACCGTTGGTATCCCCGGTGTTTGTCCCGGTATTTGCCCCGGTGTTAGCTCTAGTGGTTCGTAAGCTATTGCACATTGTGTTGCCCCTGTTAGCTCTCTTCATGCGTCTCACCAGGTGTCTCGCCCGGCCGCTTAGATGTTGGGCACTGCATGGCTCACACGAGAACCAGCTGATGCGCACGGTGTGTCGCATTGTGGTGTGCACTGCGGCGCACCACAATGACCACAAGACAATCGATGGGGAGGCTGTGCCATGCGTCGTGTAGTTGCGATTGCCAACGGCAAGGGGGGAGTCGGCAAGACGAGCCTCACCGCTGGACTTGCTGGCCTGGTTGCCGCCGCTGGCTACCGGGTGCTGACTGTCGATGCCGATCCCCAGGGCAACCTTCGTCGCGACCTTGGGTACACCTCGTCTGATGGTCAGAATTTGGCGATGGCCATCCAGAACGGTGTTCCGTTGGCGCCGGTTCGTGAGATCCGCCCGAACCTGGACTGCATCCCCGGTGGCCCGGCGCTTTATGACTTGCCCGCGACTTACATCTCCCGGATGGCGCGGGGGGAGTCGTTGTCCGGTCTAAGGGGGGCGCTCGACTCAATCCGGCCCGATGGGCAAGCGGCGCACAGCAACTACGATCTTGTGCTCATCGACACTCCGCCCGGGGAACCGGTTCTGCAGGACGTCGTATTCTCCGCCGCGGACTACCTGATCATTCCGACTCGTTCCGATGATGCCTCGCTTGACGGATTGGTGGCCGTCGCATCCCGCTTCGCCTCTGCCCGCACCGCTAATCCGGACCTGACCTTGCTGGGAGTGCTGCTGTTCGGTGTGCGATCGGGAAGTAAGCGGCTGCGCGGCACCGTTCGCGATGCCCTCGAGGACACCCTTGACGGTGCCGCCCCTGTGTTCGAGGCCAGCATCCGATACCTGGAGAGCGCGGCCGTCGACATGCGCCGTCATGGACTGTTACCCCATGAGCTCGAGCAGGGCCAGTTACGCGAGAGAGCGCGGCGACTGTCTCGGCTGCGCACCGGAGCCAAGGCTTCTGCGGGCGACGACCTGCTCAGCCGTGACGCTTCAGGCCTCGCCGGTGACTACGCGGCGCTTGCCCGCGAGGTGCTGGAAACCATTGCTGCTGCGGAAGCGCCGCGGTCAGAGCCGCTGGGAGTCTCCCGATGAGCGCAGACCGACCCAAGGTGGGCGACGTGTTTCGGGCACCTGATCACGTCGGTGGACTGGCCGGGTTGCTTAGTCCCGTCTCGCCAGCCCAGGACGGGGCCACCGAGGCTCCGGTACAGGGTGACGCCGATACCTCCCGAGATGCAGCCGCTGGAGAGTCGGCGGCCCACGCCCGCACACGAAGCAAGGCCAGCGCACGTCCGTCTCGGGCAGCGGCGCTGGTGACCGAGATTCGGATTGTGCCCGTAGTCCTCGATGTCTCGGTCATCAGCGATCTCCGGGCCTTTGCCGTGCGCACCGAGCTAACCCAGGGAGTGGTCACTCTCCGGGCGATTGAAGCCAACGCCAGTGAGTTGACGAAGCATTGGTCGCAGCGGCAGGTGGCTGCGCCGGCGTCCGGTCGACTGTTTGGAAATACACGTACAGTCCACCGCCGCACCGAACCAGGGGTGCAGACGCAGTTGCGGATGGCTGCGGCCGATGCCGTCACGCTCGATCGGCTTGTCGCCGATTGGTCAGCGCCGTCTCGCTCCGCACTGGTCAATGAGGCTCTACGTCGGTATGTCCGTCCAAGTCCGGTCGTCGAACCTGAGAGGCGGGAGGCGACATCATGAGATTCTGGCAAAACAGCAGGCTTGACGGGACTTTCGAGGCATCATTGGACGATCTCGTCGCCCAGTTCCGGGCATCGGAGTGGTGGTCCGCCAACCTCGACCTCGACTCTGCGGTGCGCGCCTTCCTCACCGATGGCAACGGACCCGTCAGTGCGGTGTGGGACGACGAAGCCGACCTGCTTGAGTTGTGTATTCGCGTCCGGGCTGCGGGCTGGGCCGGCGCGGTGGGGGAGACTCACTCGGCGCTCGCATGATCATCGACTGTTCCGGTGGGGATCTGTCCGGTCCGAGAATCGGCCGATCGTGAGTGGCTGGATCTGGCTTGCCCCCGTCGCGTCGTTCCTTGGCGCCGGCCTGGCCTATGTAGGTGCATGGTTGGGAACCCGTCAGCGCGAGAGCCAGGGTCGCCGCGAGGAATGGGGCCGGCGGTTCACCTCGGCCCTCGACGCTATCAAGAGTGCCGACCTGCGGTCTCGCATGATCGGCCGGACATTGCTCGTCCAGCTCGCCAAGAGCGAGTTGGCCAGCGTCGAGGAACGCGCCCTGGCCGAAACACTGCTCACCGAGGAAGCCCGGTTTGATCCCCACGGAACCGATCTGCGGCTGGTCGTTGCCGGCCCGGAACTAGACGCCGTCGTTTTCCTGGAGGACGATGAAAGCAATGAAGGGGCGGACGAGCAGGGAGATCAGCCATGACAGATCGGGTTAAGACGATCACGGTCAGCCGCGACCAGGTCTCCGCTGCGCGCGCCCTCGTCAAGTTGCGTGGGGGACTGGACAAGGTTGATCCCGTCATCGCCAAGATCGCCTTGGCGGTGCCGCGCAGCCGCGTCGCCCACGACGCGAAGGCATCCTGACCCGGGGCAGGTAGTCGGGCATCCGATGCAATACGCAGAGCATATACTGACATAATATAACTTATCGGCGTTTGATTTACGTTGCGGGGGAGTACTTTTCGGGCGTGCAGACTGCGGCGACCGGTGATGGGCGACATCTCGTCGTAGCGCCGTTCGGTCTGGGCGCTGCGGCGCAGAAGTCCGCGGCCTGCGGGATCAACCGAGGTCGCGGAAGGTGAAGAGAAATCCGCATATCGCCACCGGAACGTCCAGGACATAGACCGCCAGCCTCAGCCAGGTCGGGACGCTCAGCGAGTACACAATCGTCCCCGAGACCATGGCACCGATGATCATCAGCACCCCGTAGAGCGGTGTGCGCTCTCGATGTTCGCCGCGAACCACGGTGCCACCCTAGCCAGTGGTGGCCGGCTGAGACACTGGCGACACCCGCCGCAACGGGGTGCGGCACGCAAGGATAGAGGTGTGATGCGGCTGATGCGGGACGGTGTTGCTCCGCACCGCACCCCCCTGCCCCGCCTGCTCATGCCCCGCATCGCCCCACGGTCCTACGCCCGCTACGCACGCACGCTGCACGACACCAGCACACCCTGACGGTCTCAGAGACAGGACTTCCGCTGACCACGACCCCTGACGGGACCTGGTCGGACGCCCACACTCCACCGGCGCCGCTCCGGGCGTCGCGTGCGGTGCTCGTGCGGGTGGACAATGAGACGAGCGGCCTGGGATCGCAGAGCGACTTACCCCTCAACACAGGTGGCCGCAGCGTGGGGAAGAGCGCCGTTCTGGCGCGTCGTGTCGGACCAAAGCGAACAACAACCCCGCACCTGGCAGACCGTCCCGTCGGCATGTGCTGCGTCACGCCTGAGGAGTTGCGGTAAGGAAGGACACGTGGTGAACGCTGGTCTCCAAGACACGGCGTCAGGGGACCGCGATCGAGGTTCGCCGCCCTAGCGGCCCGATCAGGGTCCGTGGGGGTTGACACAGGTGGAGGTGAAGACGGGCATGGCCAGCACTGATACAGAGCAGGACCAGGTGATCGAGTTGCGGCGGCAGCAGATTCGCGAGCACAGCGATCGTCGCCGCCCGCGCCGCCGCATCGAGCTGGTGCGCCCCTCGATGACTCGCCGGTGGCTGCGGGTCCCGACACCGCGTAGCAAGAGGGAAGCCGCGGACCGGCAGCCGGGCAGTTGGTGGCTGCACCGGTTGGGGAAGGCCACCGCGCATGCCGGCGCTGGATTGTTGGCTGCCGGCGCGGTGTTTGGGTGGACGGTCGTGGGGGTGGTGACGGAGTTTCCGGCGTGGTGGCAAACGGTGCTGTACTCGGTGAGCGCGTCGATCACAGTCGTGATGGTGTTCGCGATCCAGCACACCCAGGCCCGGCAACAGTCCGCGACCCAACGCAAGCTCGATGAGTTATTACGTGCCCTGCCCGCAGCCGACAACCGGCTCATCGCCACCGAAGGAGCTCCCGATGACGAGTTGAAGGCGCTGGCTGAACTCAACGACCGCGACCGCGACCACGCCCATATCCCGCACCGCTAACCCCACCTCAGAAGACCACAGCAGGCGACACGCCAGGTCGTGTGGAACGCCCGAGAAACGAGCCCAGGCCAACTCCACCGCCGCCTACCGGCGTCGTGGCGGGCCAGATATATTTGGACTATCCACTTTTTGCGGAGCGGCCGCGTGGGAGAGAGGCCCCGAGACCACTGTCAACGACGGGATCCCGCGGAAGCTCCACCAGCTGCAGGCGTGGCGACGGCGCGGGCGCTGTGCGGCATCGCGTTACCCTGCTGGCACAGGCGGCAGGGTTCCTGACAATCATCGAAATTCTCCGCACGAAGGGCAGCTACAGTGGCAATTCTCGAGCTCGGGCACACCGGCCTGCACGTCCACGACCTCGACGTCATGCGCGACTTCTACGAACGCGTGCTCGGCCTGACCGTCACCGACGTAGACCCCGCACAGGGCACGGTGTTCCTCTCCTCCCGCCCGAAGGTCGAACACCACGAGATGGTGCTCGCCACAGGGCGCACCGCCCCGACCGACGCAGAGTTGATCAACCAGATCTCGACGGTATCGAAGCGCTGCAGCACTACCACCGGGTGCTGACCGAGAACGGCGCACAGATCGAGCGCGTGCTCGACCACGGCAACGCGATCAGGATCTACTTCCTCGACCCCGAGGGCAACAAGCTCGAGGTGTACTGGCAAACCGCCCTACCGATGCCGCCCTTCGGCAAGCAGATCAGCCTGCAGGGCAGCGTCCAAGCTGTGCTCGCCGAGCATCAGCGTCTGGTCGAGGGCGCCCGTACCGGCCGCTGATCAAGGCAGGTTCGACTCGGGCGCCGACCAGAACTCCTCCAACTGACGCGAATGGCACGGCGGGCCGCGAACATGAGCTGTCCACAGCGGACACCGGCCGACACCGGCCTTCGCTGCTGTGGCCGACGCGAAGAAGACACGCGTGAGGATGCGGGCGCCCAGCCAGGGGCCTGTCCGAGCGACGCTCGGTCCCCGGTTATGCCGCGCAGTCGCGGCAGATCGGCAGGCCTGCGCGTTCGCCGGCGTAGCGGTGACGGTGCTGGACCAGGAAACAGGTCGAGCAGGTGAACTCGTCGGCTTGTTTCGGCACGACTCGCACCGAGAGTTCCTCCCCGGACAGGTCCGCACCGGGCAGCTCGAAGGACTCGGCGGTGTCGGTCTCATCGACGTCGATGACGGCGGCCGCGGCGTCGTTGCGCCGCTCTTTGAGCGCATCCAAGGAGTCCTCGGCGACATCGTCGGATTCGGTGCGTCGCGGTGCGTCGTAGTCGGTGGGTGCCATCGTGGATGTTCCCTTCGTGCCAGTCGTGGCGGTCGTCGGTGTGCGGGCCAGGTGTGCCGTGCAGCGGTGTAGGGACTCAACGCACGGCGACCTCCTCTTGTGCCCGACCCCCCGCCGCCCCCAGGACTGCTCCACCCGCGCGCCATGCACGGCGATGACCTCGACGCCAACGCGGACGGCAATCAGCCACCATCACCAACCTCGGTCAGTGCCGTTGTGGGGTGATGGCGCTGGCGGGCAGCCATTGCCGCAGCTCCAGTGCTACCCGGTGGTTGCCGCTGTGCACAGTGAACGTGCATTCCCCCATCCAGGTGCCGGTCGTGAGCCTGACCCAGGCATGCAACTGTCCGGGGCAGTAACCGGTGAGGCGAAGACCCCCCGCGCTCACGCGGAGCGGGTTCGTGGTGCGCAACGGTGGATTGTCGCGGGCCAGGGCCTGGTCGAGGTTGATGACCACCGGCTGCGCCGGGGTGACCTCCCGGTAGGACGGGGTGCGCGGGAACGACTCGTCCCACCGCCCACCCGTCCTCGAACACATGCTCGAATAATAGTGTTACATTAGGTCGGCGGGTAGTCGTTAGGTGTGATCGGGAAGAGGTCACATGGGCCGGCTCCCCGCCGCCCTTCTCCGCTGGGCGGACCGTCAGGCCGGTGACATGCCTGGCTGGCGGCGGATCTTCCCCTCCGGCCAGGCCCAGCGTCAACGGACAGGGGCGGTTGCCCGCCACAGCCGGCGGGTGGGTTGCGGTGGAACTGGATGTCCGGCGAGTACCTGCGCGATGAGATCACCACCTAGCTGACGGTGGCCCTGCGGGTGCGCCCTCGAGTAGGCGGGTCACCGCCTGCCCCGGGCACGGTCCACGGCCGCGGCCCGCGCCGCGTGCTCGGCCCGGATCGCGGCGGCTTTGCGTTCCGCCGCCGCCGCTGTCGCCTGGTCCAGGACCTGCCGGGCCAGCCGGTGGCCCGGACCGTGCAGGTCGGCGCGGGCCGTGACCCGCGCCTGCGCGGAGCGCACCAACTCCTGCGCAGCGGCTTCGCGCTGTTCGTGGGCGGCGGCGCGTTCCTGATCACGGTGTGCGTGTTCGAGGAGGGTGGGTGAGAACGCCAGGTCGTGGCGCTGCAGCAGCCACCGCAGGAACGCGACCGGGGTGGTGGGTTCCGGTACCTGCCCGGTGTCGGTGGCCCAGTCGGTGATGATCGCGTTGAGGTCCTCGGCGTTCCACCCATACCGGGCCGGTTCCGCCAGAACCCTCGCCCACCCGGTGGGGGTGTGTTTGCGCGCCCACCCCGGGGTTCGCCCATCCCTGAGCCACCGGGAGGCCAGCACAGCCCCCCGTGGGTCGGGCAACGAAAGTTTCCGCCGTTTTGTTGTCGTGGAGCGCCGCGAAGCGGCTCTGCTGTCCACAGCTTTGCCTGTAGTAACCACTTCTCGAGAAGAACTTTTTAGGGAAAAGAGACCCCTACGGGGATGGGGTGCCATCTGGGTTTGACCAGCGCAAACGATCCGCGTTTTGTCCACAGGGGTGGGGGGGTGCAGAGCCCAGACTGAGGCCCACCCGCGGGCCCGGTCCCCCACCCGCCAGGACGCCATCCGCTCGGTATAGGTCCGCAACCGGCCCCGGAAGACTTCCGTGGCCACCCCGAGCAGCCGCAAGGCGGTGCGGGCCCGCTGCACGGTGGACTCCCCGAGGCCGGTGCGGGCCATGATCGTGGCCACCGTGAGGCGTGAGCCCCGCCCGGTACTGTGCTCGGCGGCCTGCGCCATCACCAGGGCGACGAGCTTCACCGCCCGCAGCGACACCCCGCCACCGCGGGTGGCCCGCAGCTCGGGCAGCACCGTGGCGAGGTAGCCCCGCCGGTAGACATCAGGAACGTGCAGCTCCACCCAGGCTTGGGTACCGCCCCAGCAGGCGATACCCCCGAAAGGGTTGTCGCCGAAAGTGAGGCGGACCTGGCAGAACCGCCGGCACGCCTCCTCCCGACCACCCACCGCCCGCAGCAACGCGGGCGAGACTGCCGCACATTGGTGCCCACACACATGCCCGGGCACCGCCTTCGGGGCGCGGGCCTGCCCCCGGCGCGGCCGGGTACGGCTGCTACCGCGGTACCGCGAAGAAGGCTGCTGACACCAACCCGCTTCGCCATCACCGCTAGACGGGCGATCGCGCACGTCAGCGACACGCGGATCACCTCGGTGATCCAGATATGGACTGGATTCAGGGTAAGAGGTACCCTGAGAACTGCCTGCCACGGCAAGTTCCCTTCTGGGAGCACCTGGTTATCGAGCGGCTAACTCGGTGGCCCTAGTCGAATCGCCCGAACCCTCCCCTGCCAGGGAGGGTTTTCGGCGTTCTAGCGACTTCGGAGTGCCAGGTGTGAAATGTGCAGTTGTGGAGTACGGCTGCTCAGCCGCTCATCTTCACGCCGACCGTGGCCACCACCCCCTTTCCCCTAGCTCACATACCAGCTCATCGCGGCCGGAGTGGGCCGCCGTGAGGGCAGCGTGATTCAGGCGCCGAGAAATCTCGACGGAGCCATGGTCCAGACGTAACCGGCCGAGGGGTGTGGGCCGTCGCCTGTAAGGACAGGGCAGGCGCGGCACGCGCGCGCCGCCTTGACGGCTGCGAGTTGAGCGGGCATCGGCAACCGCCATGGCAGGCACCGTCGCAGGCGGTGCTTGCCTTGCGCGGTGTAGAGGAGCGGCGTCACCGGGACGCGCCGAAGACACGGCGGGTCGCGCGTGAGCACCCAGTCGGGGCGGTGTAATGTCAACTCCAGTTCGTTCGACGAAGCCCTGCACCCAATTCGCGGCCAAACGAGATTGGGGTGTGGGGCTTCGTACTGCGCGGAGTCAGCCGGGCGGCTGACACCGGTGGTGCGGTCTAGGCGGCATTCGTCCGGCCCATCTCTGGGATCGGTTCCTGGCGCGGCCCGAGCACTTGGTCGGCCCACAGGGGACGGCCGGTGTCATCAAACTCATCCAACTGCACCAGCAACTCCATGTACTGACCGAGCGTGATGCCCAACGCGTCGGCAGCAGCGTTCGCCCGGGCCCGCGTGCTCTCGGGCACGCGGGCCTTCATTCCGACGAGTGGCGCCGCCGAACGTCTGCGCGTACGTCCGGGTCCTCCTGCAGGCATAGACACACCTTGCCCGAAGAGTGGAACCTATTGCCGCATCTGGTTCGGCGTGTCGAACCTAGGTCCTCCACCTTCGGAATAGTTAGCTACCGCGCCTGACCGGCAGGAGGCTGTCGAGCACGCTGCCTAGGAAGCGAGAGTGGGCAATAGCTGTGGCCACCTGCACGGTCGCCGCGTTCGGGTCACCGTTCCTCGGATGAAGTCCCTTCGACGGGAGTCATCTCAGCAAGCACCATCATCGGCCCGGTCGTGGGAATGACGGTGAT
>JAABUS010006385.1_pt1 | contig 14368 bp, 11 predicted proteins | sample 5560161 | NCBI WGS metagenome assembly JAABUS01 (sample SAMN10711885, study PRJNA513376) | rock metagenome | isolation source: Antarctica rocks | place: Antarctica: Victoria Land, Trio Nunatak nord | collected 2016-01-04 | reverse complement strand
CCTCGATCGTATCTGGCGCTACTCCACCTTCTACCCATTTTATTAATGCTGCCAGCACATTGTTTGCACTTTCGAATGGTACTTCGGCAGCAGCTCCTCCACCTTGGCCAAAGACCCATGCCCCTGGCCCGGAGTTGCAGTGAAACATGCCGGATATTCGAAAGAAGCGAAAGAAATCATCAAGATCATCAGAAGAGGCGTGCATTCCGCGCGAAAGGCGGTCATAGAATCGTTCAGTATTGAAACTTGTTATTTGATTGTCCTGCCCGCCATGATAGCTGATGATCTTGCCGCGTTTGGAACGAAACAAGGAAAGGTCGTTTGGCCATGTTCTGATATCAGACGGATTGAGCGACTCCGCCACGACAGCGTCCTTGGTAGAGAAAGTAGCAGCGTTCCACTTAGGATTGTTATAGACCACGTATCTAAACCAGTCCTATCAAAATTGACATTAGTGAGACAAAGACCGATAGGGAAATAAGAATTACCTCAGAGTAGCTAAATGGCTTTCCTGCGTAAAGCTTTTGAACAGCCAAGACTTCACTACCAGGCTGCATGGCGGGATATATCAAGTTCCCATGGGTATCATAGAAAGGACTGAAGATCTCTCGAACCATATCAACCTGAATAGACGTCAAGCAATTCTTAGACGTTCCGTTTGTACATAGTAATGTTTCAGGACAGAAATTGCATCGTGTAGGATCTTCAACGATACCATCTATGACTCCGTCAAGACCATCGCATTGCCTTAAAACCTCTTCATGAATTAGGCTTATCCAAATAGATGGCGTAATAAAGTTCGACGAGTTGACAGAGTTGGAGCCGGTGATCGTAAAGAATCTCGCTCTCCAAGATATCAAATTATTAAAATCAAGTGCTGGTGATCCAGCCACAATACCGTCGAAGTCGTCAGGGAATTTGTCCGCTGAATCAATGCCTTGACGCCCGCCCAGAGAGCAGCCCAGGAAATAGGACTTGTCGTAATCTCTGTTGTAGAAGAGCTTGGTCAATTGTTTGCCCGCAAGTACGCTGATACGCAGTCTTTACCACGGAAAAGGTTAGCCTTCGAAATACTCTTAATCGCAACAGATGGGAATCTCTGGATGACCCTAACGCCGCGAGTTGTGCGCTTTATGACAGTCAAGCAAGCAAGTAAGCAGCCACATGACGCACGACACTGGGTTGGAAAGAAAAGCCAGTCTGTAGTAGATTTATCAAGAACACTGTAAGGACCCAAGAACAAAGACAGGACAACGTACGACCTCGACGCAAAGTCGGTAACGACGTCAGGGTTCCGGTAAAAGGCCACACCCGTGGTACCGTTATGACCATTGTTTGATCCAAAAGAGGCGAAATCATAGCGAGTGGTATAAGCTAGATCCTCATATTTGATACCTACCATAGCGCATTAGTGTCAGTCATCAAGCACCGAATCATTACCGTATCTTGGCGATATCTCGACTCTCATCAACGCCATTGAAAAAAAGACATTTACACACATCCATCTATCCCCCCATTGCCAGTTCCCAGGATCCTTCCACTCCAGGTTTCCGGCAGCCATAGCTCAAAAGTCACGCGCGATCGCTCCGATGTCGATATTTCGAGCGCAATCCTGCACAAGTTCACCGAAACAACCTGACTCGGCCGTGCACATGTTGGGTCATTGTAAGGGAAGGAAAGATTGACACCGGCAGAGACGTATTCGAGAACCTGACGGGTACTGTTGCCAATGTGTACTTCGGGCGTGAATGATAGGCATTTTAATGCAAAGTCGGATGATGCCTGTACCTTTGTACCTAAGAGCCAAAGGCATAGTGCCATATATAGGCTGGAACGAGCCATGAGCAGGAGGGACGATAGACTTACCTACAGGCTACGTACGCCGGCTGAACGATGATCCAAACTCCGAGCAGAGAACTGGCGAGGCGCAGCATCCGACGGCTCCTACTGACATGCACCAAAACGTTCTACTTGTAGGGAAAGTAAATTCAATTATTGTTTAGATGAGGAAAGTCTGTAACCATGCGCGCTAACCCGATTAGGTTAGTCGGCAGTTCAATACCACTGCTTCTACTACTGTTCCTGTAGCTCCCACTGTTCTGTTGCTCCTGTTACATTGATACCTTCAAAGATCGAGCCTGAGAGTATCGTGCGGTTCTCATGATACGCTTTGGAAGCTGACCTGCTAATCCTAGACTTGTGTAACCCTAACTTGGCCACCTGCAAATATATCTTAGATTCACCCCACAAAAGCACAAAGCCCTGTCTGATAGGCAAAGCGAACACTTGGGTGATCATCCCCTAGGTTCCTGACCTCGTCCGGTGGCAGATTCAGCCTCCAGTCTCTCCGCTCCGCTGTCCCGCTTTCTGTTCTCTGCCCTTAGGCCGAGTACGAACATAGTGGCGGTCACTACCGTCATACAGATGCATCCTAAACTGACCCCATATCCCATCTTATATGCCGGTGCCTGAGAATTGACGAAGACGTTGCTTCCGATGAATCCTGCGCAGTTTCCAAGCGATATCTGAATCGCGGTACTGACGGCTCTCTTGTAGTGCCCTAAGACGTTATTGGCGACCCAGCCCAAGGTGATTGGAAGTGTACTGTGGGCGCCGGCAGCTATGAAGAACACGGCCATGTATCGAATATGAACTCCCACTGCATCCTGGGCTAGGAGGGTGATGTAGCCAATAATGCAAATCGAGCTACCCAGCAGGATAAAACCGTATCGGTGTTTTTATTGGTGCCGAAAGCAATAGTGACCATCACAACCGCTGCGACGATATAAATCGGGATTGACATGATCTGTGCACGAGAAGACGTGTAGCCGAGGTCTTTGAGGATACTCGGAAGAAAGAGAGCTATCGAGAACGTCAGATCAAGAAAGCTCTGAGACGGGCCATTTGAGATGACCACAACCCGTCATACCAATTACATAGCCTGTATTCACAGCACCAAGATACATCAGCGCGCTACACCAGTATTTCGTTAGCCTGTTTGTGGTTCGAGTAATTCGTGTGGTTGATCGACATACGCAATGTAAATCTTCCAGTCGAAGACAATCCGCATGAATGCCGGTCGGTCGAAGTGGTCCATCCGTGCTACGCCTCGTGAAGCATCGTTTTGCAGACGATACTGAAGCTGGAGTCTTTCTTCCGGCCGCAGGAAAGTCGCTTGGTCAGGCCAGTCAACGATAATGAATTTGGCAACGACACTGAACAAAATGGTTAAAAGACCCTCGACGATAAAAATTCTACCGTGAAATCTTCAGCATTGCATCCTTTGATAAACAGGCAAGAGTTGCGCTACCATCTCCAGGCCGAACCCCAAAGGGGTTGTATTTTAGCCAATGCATATGCAAGTAGCTAGATCATCCTCAGTAGTGCTTTGTGGTATATAGACCAGCTAGGTTGTCATACTCCACTGAATGCCCCGGCGATGATACCGGAAGCGAACAACAAGGTCAATTGTCTCTGCAATTGAAATTGTGTGTAGTACATACTGAACAAATACAAACAACCTTTGATACGATAAGCGCGTACTGTAGAACCGCGATTCTAGCGACGTTACGTGGAGTGAAGCCGGCTTCGAACAATCCAATGAAGAATCGACATATGACCCGACCTCCGTATGACGCAGTCAGGCCTTGGCACATGGCAGACACTCCTTTCACCATCATCAGCTGGAGGCTTCTAGTGCAAGGTCGGACCGCCCCGACAAAAAACCTGACGCAGGCATACCCCAGAAGAACAAAAGAACACTGAGCCATGTAGAGGGTGCAACCTTGGCGAGAATAAGGTTACTGGGTACCTCGAAGACGATATACGAAACATAAAATATTAAAGATGCAACCTTGTAGTTCCTGCCCTTCATGTGCAAGTCGTGATCCAACCCTTGAATCTTTGCATTTCCTAAATTGGACCGATCGAGGTAGGCTAGCATGAACACGACGAGCAACACCGGTATCAGTCTGAGATCGATCTTGCGAGTTATTTGGCAATCGAGGGTCGGGTTAGGGGCATAATCTGCGCCGACGGTTGACCCCGTCGAGTCAGCGTCTCCGTCAATAGTCACGTTATTTTTCCCAGTCGTCATGTTATCAACTAAGTGGTAACACGGTTCAGAAGGAGGTTTGCTGGAGTATTGGCGGGAGAGAGCAAGTAGATGCCGAGGAAGGTATTGTATTATCCAAGACCAGATAGGTGCCTCGCCCATTTAAAGAGGTCGTTTGAACGCTTGATCGAAGACGGGCTGTTGCGCCACCTGGGGCCTCCCCAGCCTCCTGCCGGCGCACAATGCATACAACCAAATGTAGCTCAGATGCGAGATACGGCCGGTACTCTAAGCTAAGTAGTTCGGGGGTACTGTTGAATGCGGGAGGTTCAATTCCGTGCATTAATGCCCAAACGCTGGGAGTGATGCTCGGACCTATCAAGGTCACATGACGCACTGTAGTTAACCGAAGCTTCGAACCTTCATAGAACCACAACCGCACACTTACAACTATCGCTGCTTCAACAACTTCAACGCAGGGTGGATGTAGTTGTCTAGTAGTAGTGTACGAGTACGGAATACAGTCGACGATTTTCGTGAGAGGGGGCCCGGGGACGGGATGTACCGGCTATCTTAGATATAAGCCTGCAGTCCTTTCCATTAGGTTGTTTTCATCACCCGTATCCTTCGCTCACCACGCATTCAGCGATGATGATTAGGAGGCAATCCCACAGAGAGATCTAGGTAGCCCGGAAGAGGACGATTTGAGGAGATACTTCCACCAATCCCACGTTTATTCCCCGGCCGCTCTCTGTCACGGTGTCGCCATGTGGAAACGGCACGGGTGAGGGATCGAACGCCACATGGCCTAGAACTGTCGAACATGCATGTACCACTACTCCACATAGTAGTTGGGCAACCTATGATAGGTATCTTTGCAGTTTGCACATCTATCCGATATAGGTTTTCGATGTACAGGTACTTGGGCTTATTGAGCACCTCCAGGCGGCATCCCAGGCAAGCAAGCAGAAGGTTCAGAGATTGCCCAAGAACGTCAAGAACTACCTCGACCGTAGCTAAGCGACCAAGGATATGGAGTGGTGGGTGGTGGGTAAGACAAAAGCGTTTTCTGGCGGAATCCAAAGGCATGATGGTCGAAACAGGTGGGTGCCGTACAGTTTACACAGTACGTGGCTGCGCCCGCTAATGTGCCATTGCGGTGCGGAATAGGTGGCTACACTTCCTATTCGTGCCCTTGCTGTCGACAGCCCTCAGTCAAGCTGGCTCGATACTACGATACTCGTATGGACCGGTTACCCATCGTGTTTTGCGCTGAAACAAAAGCCTCATCTTGGGAGCAGTCAGACGAGATACCGTTATGCAATCTCTCTTCGTGTATAACAAAGCTTATAGTACCAATATCGAGTAGCTGTACTTTCCTGTCGTTCTAGGACCGGAAACGCCAAGAACCAACTGATATTCCCGCCCCATTGCTCCTGCAAGCCTAACCTCTGTAATCACCCACACTTTTAGGAATCCCTCTGCTCCTGGTTTGATACACCTAATATGGACTGGAACTTCCCGCTCAGAAGATCTGTCGGCGATCCACAAGCTACGAGGTACGCTTGGGAGTCCATTTTCTCGAGACCTACCGTTGTCGTCCCTTCTGCATATATCACTGGGTGTAAGTACCAAAATCATTTCGCAAGCATCCTTTGGCAATTACGGGCCCTTCCAGCGCAAATCCTCGTTCTCAGGCCTTATTGACATTATTGATTCCATTCTTCCGCTCAATGATTGCCATCGGCCATCATGATCCGGGATGCTATTGATAATGGAACCCAATCCCCGAGGTCACCTTCTAGCGACGATCAGTATCATCTTCGGTGTGGTCTCAGCTGTCTTGATTATCGCACGATGGATCACAAGGATCACTGTGAATAGATCAATAGGTTCTGACGATTATATCATTACCCTAGCTGGTGTTAGTGTCTTGGAGAGAAGACGAGAGAAACCCTCTTCAACAGAGCTGATGATGCTTTCCAGCTCATGGCAATTACTCTGACCATATTGTACTGCCAAGGTAGCATCATCTCAACCAGTCAAGCCTAGAAGGACCCAATAGCTAAGATCTCTACAGAGGCCAAGTATGGGTTTGGGATACACGGGTCCGACCTGACCGCAGCTCACAAGATACAGGCCATGAAGGTATGGAATCTACATTGATCAAGGTGTCTCACTTGCCCAGACCATATCCTTGCTAATGAATACCATTGGTTGCTCTAAGTATTTCTTTGGGGCTCAGATACTTTACAAAACATCGACCTGCGCGACTAAAGTCTCACTCTTGTTGCTGTATCTTCGAATCTTTACCGGCCGTGTGTTCCGTACAACGGCTTGGGATATCATCGCGGTTGTGGCAGGATATGGTACCGCGACAGTGGTTGCCACTATATTCCAATGTCATCCGATAGCTAAAGCATGGGATTCTCGGATTCACGGACACTGTATTAATGTGGGTGCAAGTTGGTACGCGACCGCGGCTTTCGCAATCACTACGGACATCGCTATTATTGTGCTACCTATCAAGCAGATATCAACCTTGAGACTACCAAGAGCTCAGAAGCTTGGTTTGATGTTCCTCTTCAGCCTTGGGACTTTTGTCATTGCGACCACTGCGATTCGGATTGTGTCACTTGGCCCATCGACAACTTCTTCTGATAGCACCTGTAAGAAGAAAGTCTCATATCATGCGCTCCCTGATCTGCTATTTATGAGCTAATTTGATACTCTTCTAGACTATCAAGCCATCTCCAACACTTGGACAGATTTGGAAGTCAACAACGGAATAATTTGCGCTTGCCTTCCAACTCTCAAAGCCCCTCTTGTCAAATTTCTCCCTCGGCTCTTCTCCAACGCCATCTTCTCCAGCCGAAGCCGCAAGAGAAGCCGTACAGCAACGGGGTACGATGTGAAGATTTCTTCTGAGCGAGTCCGCTCCCAGATCAACCCGATGAATATGGCTCGGACAAAGCAGAATAGTGCTAGTGATGAGGAGATCATGTTGGGAAGCATGGAGATAACCAAACAGACAGACATTGAAGTCAGAACAGATGCAGAGACATCCGGTGAACGAAACTCATATATCATGGAAGCCAGAAGTGGCCCTCGCTCCTCATGAGAAGTGATTAAACCATTCTTGATCAGACCTTGGATATCATTGCACACTTGTGTAGCAGTGTCGGCTAAAACAGCAGTCTTGTCCCATGTGATGTGTTCCAATAAATTGTATGCTAACTTTGTTTTGATGAACATTGTAGAACGACCCTGAACTATGGAACCTCCTGGACTGTGTTTCAACAAGGACTTCTGAACCTCGCAAAGATACCATGAACCTCGATCATCATTGCCACCGTGAACGATTGCACCTTCTCTAAAATACTCAATGTCATTGTTCTTTAATAAAATTGGCTTCCGTTTGCTACTGCCTTACATTGAGGGCTGATCATGTTTGCGTCGTTATACATGTGAAATGTGTGCGTGACACATTCACAGATCTTTCTGGTTCGGTCAACAAGATATCATATATCAGAAAAAGCCATCCAGTCATGGTGATGGTGTATTCCACTCTCAAGAGCCTAGAAACACGTGTGAGCCAGCGCTTCCCTCCCGTCGTTCGGCAATATGCGCGCTTGTCGTCTTCACAGATTCTCCTCAACGTAGACTTTTTCTCTCAATTGCTTCGCAACTTCTCTTGAGCTTACTTTGTTCGTAAAAGTTGTCTGCAAAAGAAGCGCTATTACGCACTGTTAGAGACCAGCATAGAGCGAGTCAATATGGGTGTCATTTAACTAGAAGATAAATGCTAAGGAAGAAAGGTAGCTACAGGAAAGAAGCTGGCTACATATGTGTAGGGTGCGAAATGTATTAAACATGTTTATTGCCTAACCAAATTAGGTTAGCGTAAAACGTGTTTTAAACATGTTTATTGAAGCATGTTTTAAACACAGGGGTATATATAAATAGCATCAATTAGTTGAGTGCTTCATTGTCATCTCATCGTCGACGATGCTATTCAAAAAATCCTTCAGCACCTCATCGTTTGACGAATTTAGCCTAGTCATAGCGACTTCCTTCTGCAGCAGTCTATCTTTCATATTCAAAAGCTTCTTCTCATCGATTTCAATGCTCTGTGTACAGTCTGCTGACGAGTAGTCTCGAACGTCATTTGACGATGACAGTATAAGCACTTCACTGCAGAAACGATTCGATTTGAAAGAATTATGCTTCGAAAGACATCAGTAACAGTCTGATTGCGAGGTTTGCCATCGCGTTGAGAAGGCATAGCTGGTGATAGCCTGATAGAAAGATAAATCTACTTTATGAAGCAATGACGACAGCGAGGTCAAACCTTCTGAGCTAAATCAGATAGATTTAGCTTGCTTACATAATATAAAATCAATAAACAAACATGAATAAATCGCTAGTGAGTTTTAAACACGTTTATTGTAGAATAAACGGTTTTATTCTGACTCTACATATGTGTGTTTCTCAGTCGACGCTAGACTCAATAGAAACTAGTCAAGATGACGAAGCGAGAATAGATCTGACAAGACTAGAATCGTGACATTACTTTCTTTCTTCAACGATTCATGTTCGCATGAATGTATTTTCTGCTCAACTCGATTGATTGCTCAATCTAAATCGTGATTGATTGAATTGTCAATTAGCGCGATTTGTTCAAATATTGAATATGAAAATTGTCAAAGATCTTCTGAGCATTCATAAATTCATCATCATCAGCGTTGTATCAATTGAGATCATTGTCATAATCATTTCATTTGACTTTATACTGAAGTCATCTTTGATATCAACAAGAATTCAATATATCATCGATTTTTCACTCATCTTCGTCGTTTATCACTATTGAATCTGAGAGTTTATTCTTTTGATCAGACAAGAGATCATCGACGACAGAGCGAAGCAGATCAGAATGAAATACATCATGAACATGCATAGACTCTGATAATTTCAGTTTATATGAAGAGTCGACAAGATCTAAATTGATGAAAGAATCGAGCATTTTGTCATTTAGCTTCTTGAAAGATCTCGCTGTAATGATGCTTCTTTCATTCAGAAACATCTTTGATTCAATCTTGTAATCAACTTCTTTTTTATGCTTATTGACTTGTTTCATCATTTATTCTCATGTTTTGACTAGCGACTCGCAAGCAAACTTCAGTATTTTGTTCATATGTTCAGATATATTCTCAACTTTAGTCGTCTGCAAGCATTCTCAAAAACTTTCATATTTGATGACATTGAATTCAAAGCTCATACAAGAATGAAAGTCTTTGTTTAGAAAGAAAGAGATCAAGAAGATGATTGAGAACAAAGCATTATTATCAACGAACTCAATCATAAGTAGTAACTTAGCTCAGTCATTCTGCATGTATGAACAGAAGAATCAAAGATATCTTTTGACATTCTGATTGATTCATTCACTTTGATCATTGATCTGAGAGTGATAAACTGTGAAGAGTTGAAAATTAATATCTAGTCTTTTGCAAAGCGACTTTCATAAAATAAAGATAAATTGAAAGTCTTGATTCAAAATAATGAAATTGAGTAAATTATGTATTTGATATATTCACTGAAGCATTAACTCAGCTGTTTTTTCTGCTGTGATTCTCTCATCATCAGTGAAGCAAGAAATATAATGTCGTTTCTTTGTTAATTTACATATCACTGTTAGTATGATGTTTTTGTCTTTTGAAAGAAATAAGTCGATGATGAAATTCATGACTATGTTCTTTCATTGCTGTTTGAATATGAATAAAGAATGTAATAGTTCATTGAATTTATTTCAAGAAGTCTTTGATCGCTGACAAATGTAGCAGTTTTAAATATATTGATTTATTGTCTTTCACATTGAAGATTAATAGTAGTATCTTCTTATGATTTTCATCATTCTGAGAATTTCAAAATAATTAATAAAAGATTGATCATGAACTTTTTGAATTAACTTTATTTGAAGATGCTCATCAAAGAAAACTCATAGAAAATCATCTTGATATAGTATTTCGTTCTGAACTCAACAATCTCTTAATTTAGTATCTTTGTATTGAGCTTCATCTCTTGCTATTGCTTTGCAAAGTAGCATACAATTCTTGTCGATTTTCTTAGTCTCAAGAATCTGTTTATAAATTAATTCATTGATGTTCTTCTTTAAATTAGCAATTTTCATTCAATTTAATGTGAGAATTGTAGTTTGCTGATAGCAACATCATTCATTCTTGAAACTTTTAGAAACTGAATCAACTTGATGAGTCAATGCATCAACTTTGATGTTTTATTTGTCTGAATGATACATGATTTTGAAGTTGAAATCAATGAGCTTTTGTACTCAGCGCATTTAATGTCTACTTAACTCTTTATTTTTCATTAATGACATTAAAGCTTGATGATCAGTGAACATCTTGATGAGTAGCTCAGTCAATTTCAGCTCAGATCATCAATGCTTGAAAACATGAATGATTACTAATACTTTCTTGTCATAAATCTTGTAATTGCACTCAATGAGACTCAGATTCTTGCTGTAGTAGATCATCAAATGTAATGTTTCTTCATCATCATATTAAGAAAGTATGTCATCATTGACGTAGTTAAATGAGTCTGTTTCAAGAATAGTCTTTTTATTCTAATCAAAATGACGAAGAATAAAGACTTCAATCATTCATTTCTTCATATGTGTTACAATTCTAGTCTTCATCTACTCTTTGTTTAATCTTCGTCTGATTTCATTCTAATTGAGTCTAGCGAGAATCTGATTTAAAGATGATGTCAGTGAAACTCTGCATCATATGTGTAAGACGTCAATTCAATCGAGTCTAGCACAGAGCTGAGAAATACACATATAAGAATCAAGTTCTTTTCTGTAGATACTTTTCTTTCTTAGTCTTTATTTATTAGTTAAATGACACTTCTATGACTCGCTCTAGATCAATTTCTAACAGTAGATAAAAACTAATCAACTACTCTGCTATTGACATGTAGATGATACGAAATAATCTACTTCTATTCAGAAAATTTGCAAGAAATTCTTTGAATGTTGAAATCATGTCTAGATCATTCAATCAAAGAAACTCAAGACTGATATGTATGTATTGTTCTTTAGAGATAGCTATAATAAGACATTAAGAATACAGAAGAGAAAGAGTGCAAGCTCTTCTATAAATAATAACTTGAGGCTGCGCTAGACTCAATATAGATGTGATGTAATAGATCAGATGTGTTTGTCTAAAAGAATGATGAAAGAAATGAATGAAGAAAGTGCTGAACAACGAGAAGAAGTGCTGAGAATGACTCAAAGAAATGCGCTAGATTCAAACTAAGCATAGCATCATGACTTGTTCTAATCAAATTGATTAGAATTAGATCTGAACTCTGATCGATTCAGACATGTTCATAACATTACTCTTCTTCTTCGAACATTCATGTTCACATGAATAGAAAAGAAATAAAAGCAAAAAATTCATCGTGTTTTCAATTTAGTGCAACTTATTCGAGTATAGCTTGTGAAATTCATTCAGAACTTTCTTCGAGTCATCGAATTTTTCTTTATCGACATAGTATCATTCGTCATCACGATCTATCTCGATTCATTTGATCTTGTATTGTAGTCTTTCTCTATATCGTCTGAAGTTCAATATATCGTCTACTTTTCAGTGCTCTTCATTCTCTTCAATGATCATCGATCTAGAAATCTCAGAATGTTGTTCTGATAAAAGATCATTTGATGAAGTTCGTAGATACTTCGAGCTGAACACTGAATGTATATGCTTCATGCTTCTAGATAGCTGAAGACGATAGAAGATCTCAACTTTGACTGTGATTGAATAGAGATTGAGCTGCTTGTCTTTCAAATCTTTGCATGATCTAGTGATTTTGATGTTTTCGAAGATTAATCAAACTTGATCATTTACTTCATAGATGACGTCTCATCTATGCTTGTTCATCTGAGCTTCAATGATCTGCTTGATCTTTTTCAATTGTTGATGATTGAAGATAAGAAGTTCGTTCATTCAAGTGACAATGTCATCGATCTTTCTAGTCTTAATACGTTGACGAGTCATTTTGTAATCAGTCGTATCTGAATTGAAACTCATTCGAGAGTGAAAGTCTTTATTGAAGTAGAAAGAGATCATCAAGATAGTTGAGAATGTATTGAAATTGTCACTGAATTTCATCATTGAAAGTCATTTAGCTCAGTCATTCTGCATGTAATTGCAGTAGATTCGAAGTTCGCGTTCAACATCTTGATTAGCTCGTTTCGACTGATCATTGATCTCTGAATGATAGACTGTTGATAGATTGACTTTGATCTTCAGTCATTTACAAAGACTTTGTCACATGATCAATATGAACTGAGAGTCTCTATTCGAAACGATAGAACTGAGTAGATCATGAAGTTGATAAACGTTTCATAGCATGATTCATACTGTTTCTTCGATTGAGATGTCATTGTCTTCTCAATGACAGAAAACATAGTGACGTTCTTTGAAGAGACGACATATGATCATGCAAATGACGTTATAGTTTTTCGATAGAAGTAGCTCAGTGATGAAGTTCATAGCTATATCTTGTCAACGCTGCTGAGAGATCGATAGAGACTGAAGCAAATCATTTGTATCATCTCGAGATGCTTTGCTTCACTGACAGACATGACAGTTTCAAATGTATTGTTGAATAGTTACTTGATGATCTGATCAATAGTAGAAGCGTTGAACTAGATCAATCGTTCATCTAATGTCAGAGTGCAAGATTGATGATTGATCGTGAATCTTTCAAAGCAATTTCGTATGCATTTGTTTTGACACTCATAATAGACTCTTTTTGAATAGAACGTTGTCAATGATTTGACAGTTCTTTAGCTTCATGTCATGAAGCTTCAGTTCATCTTTGTTCATAACTTGTTGATACTCATTACATAGTTCATTTTTCTGATTGACTAAATGTACGCGTTGATAGAGATTAGTCTTGTATTCAGATTCAATTTCGAACTCGATTGATAAAACGTCTATTCGATTCAAGATCAGTATAGTCTGAAAACGATCATTTATATCTTTAGCTGATTCAGAACTATCAATCATCGACATTCTAGTTAAAGCATCGACTTTGAAGTTTGTTTTGCCTGATCGAAAGATAATCTGAAAGTTAAACTTCGATAGAATATTCAGATAGTTCGCTTGTTGTCGAGTCAGCTGTTTATTTTTCATAAAGATCTTCAAAGTCTGATGATCAGTAAACATCTGAATAAATAGCTCAGTATCTTCTAGTTCGAATCGTCAGTGTTCGAAGCATCGAATGATAGCTAACAATTTCTTGTCATAAATGTGATAATTGCATTCAGCTGAAATCATGCTCTTGTTATAAAAGACTATCGAATGAAGCACACTCTCGTCATCGTACTGAAATAGTATGTCGTCTTTTACATAGTTGAATGCATCGATTTTCAAAATAGCTTGATGTTTGACATCGAAATGACGTAGAACTGAAGTCGAGCTGATCTGCTTCTTTAGATTGTCAAAGACTTCGACGCAGACTTCGTTTCAAACAAAAGACGTGTCTTTTCAAATCAGCTGAGTGAACGACTTGACTAGTTTCGAAAAGTTCTTGATGAAGCGTCGATAGAAATTGACGAAGTCAACGAAGTCTTGTATCTCTTTTAGATTAATAGATGTAGTTCAATTGACTATAGCTTTCACTTTGATAGAGTTCATGCAAAGATCTTGTTCTGATACTATGATTTCTAAGAAGACTGTTTCTTCTACGTTGAATTCGCACTTTCAAATATCTATCTGCAGATCAGCGTTTCGTAGACGATCTAGTATCATCTTGACATGTTGTCTATGCTTCTTTTGAGTCTTGCTGTATATGAGAATGTCGTCTAAATAAGCTTGGCAGAAGTCATTTAGAAAGTCTCATAGAACATCGTTCATATATTGCTGAAACGAGATCGAATCATTTGTTAATTCAAATGATAGAATCTTTGATTTGTACGCTTCTAAAGCGATAATGAAGATCGTATAGTTCTCACTATCAAGATGCATATGAAGTTTGTTGAAAGCGAAAATTATATTCAGTCGAGTCAGATGCTTGCAGTCAACGATTTTGTCAATCATCTTATTTATGAGCGATAGAGAGTAGCGATTTCTTTTGATAATGACATTGAGCTTTCGATAGTTGACGCAGAAGCGAAGATCGTCATTGATCTTCAGAGCGAATAGAACGAGTGAGAAATATGAGATCTTGCTAGAAGTAATAAAATTCTTTGACAGATTTTCGTTCAGATATTCTTTGATCTTCTGAAGC